>Ga0190265_10000693_pt1 | contig 22713 bp, 21 predicted proteins | sample Popmic124T_FD_133135 | JGI IMG/M metagenome (GOLD analysis project Ga0190265, IMG submission 133135) | Populus adjacent soil microbial communities from riparian zone of Indian Creek, Utah, USA - 124 T | ecosystem: Environmental > Terrestrial > Soil > Riparian zone | place: USA: Utah | collected...
GACCCTCGCCGGCGACGCGCTCGCCGAATTCCGCCCCGACGAGATCGAGCGGATCGAGGAGCACCGCTTCGAGCCGCTCGACTTCCTCTACTGGCGCGAGAGCGAGCTCGATTTCGCGAGCGTCGAGGCGCTGATCCGCACGCTCGAGCGAAGGCCGGTGCGGCGTGAAGTGCGGGCTGCCCCCGAAGCGGTCGATCTCGCCGTGCTGAAGATCCTGGCGGGCGACCCGGAAGTCCACGCCCGCGCCGCCTCGCCCGAGCTCGTCCGCCGCCTGTGGGCCGCCTGCGGCCTGCCCGATTTCCGCAAGACCGGGCCCGAGCATCACGCCCGGCTGGTGGCGCGCATCTTCACCCATTTGAGTGAGGGCGACGGCCGCATCCCGCAAGGCTGGTACGCCGCCGAGGTCGCCCGCCTCGACAACGTCCAGGGCGACATCGACACGCTCGCCGACCGGATCGCGGGGGTCAGGACCTGGGCCTATATCGCCCACCGCGCCGCCTGGCTGGCCTACCCCGCGGCGATGGCCGAGCGCACCATGGCGGTCGAGGAGACACTCTCCGACGCCCTGCACGAACGACTGACCCAGCGCTTCGTCGACCGGCGCACCGCGGTGCTGATGCGCGACCTCGGCAAGAAGGGCGCGGGCGAGTTCCCGGTGCTGATCGACGCCGAGGGCGAGGTCAGCGTCGGCTCTTATGCGATCGGGCGCCTGCAGGGCTTCGCCTTCGAGGTCGATCCGGCCGCGCGCCACGCCGACCGCAAGATGCTGCTCGCCACCGCCGAGCGCCGCCTCGCCGGCGAATATGAGAAGCGGGCCGCCGCCTTGGTCGCCGACAGCGACGACCATTTCGCCTTGCGCACCGACGCCGGGCAGCCCGTCGCCATCCTCTGGCGCGGCCACGAGGTGGCACGGCTGGGGCCGGGCAAGAACCTGCTCTCGCCGCGAGTCCTGCTCGACCGGCGCATCGAACGCGTCTCCGACAAGGGCCGCGAGGCGGTGATCCTGCGCCTCAAGGACTGGCTGCGCATCGGCGCCGAGGCGGTGCTGGCGCCACTGCGCGCCGCCGGCCATGCCGCCCAGGACGCCGCCGCGCCGGCCGCCGTCCGCGCGCTGCTGGCGATGATCGTCGACGAAGGCGGAATCGTCGCGCGCGACACGGTGGCCGGAGCGCTCGCCGCGCTCGACAAGGAGCAGCGCCGCTCGGTCACCCGCCTCGGCGTCCGGATCGGCGCGCTCGACCTCTACATGCCCGCGGTGCTGAAGCCCGAGGCGATGCGCTGGCGCGCCGCCTTCCGCGCCGCCGCGGCGGGCGACTCCATGCCGGCGCTGCCGCCGATCTCCTCGGCGGTGCTGCCGCGGCCGGCCGACCCCGCCTTGCTCGCCAGGCTCGGCTTCCGCGCCGCCGGGCCGCAGATGATCCGGGTCGACATGGCCGAGCGGCTCGCCGCCTTCGCCCACGAGGCGCGGGCGGGCGGCGGGGCGGTCGACGACGCTTTGGTCACCTCGCTCGGCCTCCGGCCCGAGACGGTGGCGAAGCTGATGCGCGACATCGGCTTCCGGCCGAGCGGCGAGGAAGCGGGCTGGGTCTGGCGCGGCCGCGAGCGCAGCCGCCGCCCCCGCGCCCGCGAAACCGGCTCGCCGCATTTCGCCGCGCTGGCGGGGCTGAAGCGTGGCTGACACGCTGCGGCTCGACAAATTCCTCTGGTTCGCCCGAATCGTGAAGACCCGCGCCCTCGCCCAGCAGCTGGCCGAGAACGGCCGCATCCGCATCGGCGGCCGCGTCGTCGACCGCGCCCACGCCCCGGTCCGCATCGGCGACGTGCTGAGCTTCGCCCAGCGCGGCGAGGTGCGCGTGCTGAAGGTCGAAGCCCTGCCGGCGCGGCGCGGACCGCCGGCCGAGGCGCGCGCTCTGTATTCCGAATTGACGAGCGAAGCGGGCGAGGACTAGGGAACGAGGCTCTGGGGAGAGAAAAAAGCAATGACCTACGTCGTCACCGATGCCTGCATTCGCTGCAAATATATGGACTGCGTCGAGGTCTGCCCGGTCGATTGCTTCTACGAGGGCGAGAACATGCTCGTCATCAACCCGTCGGAATGCATCGATTGCGGCGTCTGCGAGCCCGAATGCCCGGCCGAGGCGATCCTGCCCGACACCGAAAGCGGCCTCGAAAAATGGCTCGAGGTGAACGCCAGCTTCTCCGCCGAATGGCCGAACATCACCCGCAAGAAGGACTCACCCGCCGACGCCGACGAGCATAAGGGCGAGGACGGCAAGTTCGAAAAATATTTCTCCTCCACGCCCGGCGAGGGCGACTGATGCCGCCCCGCGTCTCGCCGTTCGCGCCCTACGCGCTGAGCCTGCTGCGCATCGTCTCGGGCCTGATCTTCCTGGAGCACGGCACCCAGAAATTCCTCAGCTTCCCGGCGGGCCAGGCCGCGGGAAGCGGCCTCGCGCTCGACAATCCCGGCGCCTATGCCGGTATCGTCGAGATTCTCTGCGGCCTGCTGATCGCGATCGGCCTGTTCACAAGGCCCGCCGCCTTCCTCGCCTCTGGCACGATGGCGGTCGCTTACTGGTACTCGCACGCCCCCCGCGACTTTTTCCCGGTCAACAATATGGGCGACGCGGCGATCCTCTACTGCTTCGTCTTCCTCTACCTCGTCTTCGCCGGCCCCGGCCCGTGGAGCGTCGATGCCGCGCGGTCCGCGAGGAAGCTGCCGTAAGCCTAGGGTCCGTACCCAATACCGGCAAATCCGCCCGCCGCTTCGCGGTCGCCCGGAGAAGGCCGCCGGCTGCGTCGAACGGCTTGTCCGGGCAACCAGCCCGGCCTAGGGGTCCCCGCAAAGTACTACTTTGCGGGGTGCCCCTGCGCCGCCCTCCTTGCCGGCGGCCTTCTCCGGGCGATCCCGACCATTGCGGGTACTGGGTACGGACCCTAGCTTTCGAGGCAATTTCGTGCTATATAATCGCGCATCGAAGCGGGTGCCGTCGCATCCGTAGCCGGTGATCAACATAAGAATTGCCGCAAAAACGGAAATTCGAGCTGCGTCCTTTGGGGCGGATGCGGGTCTTGTCCGGGCACAGGCGGCCATTTCCAAGGAAGGCTTAATTTGATGGCAACGAAAGCGTTGAGCTTCGACGTTGGCGATTATGTCGTTTACCCCAAGCATGGCGTCGGCCGTGTCGTGGAGCTGCAGAGCACCGACATCGCGGGCATGCAGCTGGAGCTCTATGTGCTCCGTTTCGAGAAGGAGAAGATGACGCTCAGGGTCCCGACCAACAAGGCCGAAAGCGTCGGCATGCGCAAGCTCTCCTCGGACAAGACGATGCAGGAGGCGCTGGCGACGCTGAAGGGCAAGCCCAAGGTGAAGCGCACCATGTGGTCGCGCCGCGCCCAGGAATATGAAGCGAAGATCAATTCGGGCGACCTGGTGTCGATCGCCGAGGTGGTCCGCGACCTGTTCCGCCCCGACGACGCCCCCGAGCAGAGCTATTCCGAGCGGCAGATCTTCGAAGCCGCCTCCACCCGTCTGGCCCGCGAGCTCGGCGCGATGGAGGAGATCGACGAGAAGGCGGCGCTCGAGAAGCTGCTCGACATCCTCAACAAGGCGGCGGTGATCCACCACAAGATGAAGGTCGACGCCTGAGCCGGCGCAGCCGGTCGGAAAAACGGGGCGGTCCGGCAACGGGCCGCCCTTTTTCATTTGCCACAGGTGTCGCATCTCTGTATTAGGCAGCTAATACAGCTTCGGGAGACTCTCATGCGCAAGCTTCTCGCCCTCACCTCCGCCATCGCCGTCGCCGCCTGCTCCGCCAACGCGCAACGCGGCAATGACGAGGCGCGCGGCGAGCAGGGTCGCCGCGATTTCCAAGTCGGCGAATTCCGCTCGGTCAGCCTCGAAGGGTCGCACGACGTCGTCGTTACCATCGGCGGCGCGGCCAGCGTCCGCGCCGAGGGCGACGCCCGGATGATCGAGCGGCTCGACATCCGCGTCGAGAATGGCGCGCTCAAGATCGGCACGCAACGCGGCAATTGGCTCTCGGGCATGCGCGGCGGCCATGTCACCGTCTTCGTCACCGCCCCGGCGATCGAGGGCGCATCGATCGGCGGCTCCGGCGACATGCGCATCGACCGCGTCCAGGCGAACAATTTTGCCGCGTCGATCGCCGGTTCGGGCGACATGGAGATCGGCGCCCTGCAGGCGCGGCAAGCCAATTTCTCGATCGCCGGATCGGGCGGTATCCGCGCTGCGGGTCGTGCCGAGACGGCCGACATCTCCATCGCCGGCTCCGGCAGCCTCGCGCTCGACGCGCTGGAGGCGCGGACCGCCGACGTCTCCGTGGTCGGCTCGGGCGACGTCTCGATCCGTGCGACCGAGACCGTTTCCGCCTCGATCATGGGCTCGGGCGACGTCACCGTGCGCGGCTCCGCCCGCTGCACCGTCTCCAAAATGGGCTCGGGCGACGTCCACTGCGGCGGCTGAGCCGCGCCGGTACTCGATCAACCGGAGACATCCCGGCGAGCCGGGACCTGTGAACACCCATGGTCGAGGACAAGGCGCAACCGCCGGCCCGCACATCGGGCGTCTGAGTTCATGGGTCCCGGCTTTCGCCGGGATGACTCTGCGGTCAGTTATTGACCATTCATCATTTGGCGCCATGGTCCTGACATGATCAGGATCCTGTCCGCCCTTCTGGCCCTCGCCGCGTACGCCGCCCCGGCGGCGGCCGAGCAGCGCCGCTTCTCGGTCACCGACTTCGACCGGGTGATCGTCGAGGGGCCGTTCGTGGTCCACCTCGTCGTCGGGCGGACCTCGTCGGCCACCGTCACCGGATCGCGCGAGGCGATCGACCGGGTGACGGTCGACAGTCAGGGCCGGCTGCTGCGCATCCGCCGCAACCGCAACGCCTGGGGCGGTACGCCCGGCGCTGACGTCGGGCCGGTCGCCATCGCGCTCGAGGCGCGTAGCCTGCGGTCGGCGCGGCTGATCGGCCCGGCCCGGCTCCAGATCGACGGCGCGGAAGGACTCAATGTCGAATTCAGCGTCGAAGGGAGCGGCAGCCTGCGCGCCACCGGCGTCGAGGCCGAGAATCTGTCGCTCGCCTTGCTCGGATCGGGCCGGCTCGACATCGCCGGCGCGACCCGGCGGCTGCGTGCCAGCTTCCAGGGCACGGGCGACGTCGAAGCGGCCAATTTGCGCGCCCGCGATGCGACCGTCGCGACGACGACGGTCGGCAGCGTGACGCTGACCGTCGACGGGCCGGTCACCGTCAATGCCGGCGGCCTCGGCGAGGTCGCCATCCTCGGCCGCCCGATCTGCACCTTGCGCGGCACGGGCGCCGGCCAGGTGCGCTGCTCAAATCAACGCTAGGACGGCGAGCTTCCCCGCGAGATCGGGCGGGAGCGCCTCCAGCCCGTCGCCGCCCTCGCCCAGATCGGGCGGCGCGTCGGCCGGGCTGAGATAGCGCCAGCCCTGGTGGGCGCGCTTCGCGGTCGCGCGCACCGTCACCAGCTCCGGATCGAGGCGGATGATCGTCTTGCGGTCCGACGGGCGCTCGGCGAAGCCGATTATGGTCTGGCGCGCGGCGATCCGGTGCTTGATGATCCAATAGAGCGAACCGCCGATCAGCTCGTCGGCGCGGGTCGGCCGAAAGCGCGTGACGATCGGCACGATCCCGTCGCGCACCCGCGATTCCTGGCGCCGCCGGAACGTCTCGATGCTCGCGCAGCTGATCGCGACCTTGCTCATGTGGAGGGAGGGGGGACAGTTACTTTCACGCACGATCTTCGCCGCTTAGCCGCTCCCGCGCGAAAAGTAACTGTCCCATCTCACCCCACCAGCCCGGTCGCTACCGCGAGGCTGAGGAAGGCGAAAAAGCCCATCGAATCGGTAATCATCGTCACGAACACGCTCGACGAAACTGCCGGATCCTGGCCGAAGCGTTCGAGCACCACCGGCACGACCACCCCGGAAAGGCCGGCGACCAGGATGTTGATCAGCATCGCCGCGGCGATCACCGCGCCCAGTTGCGGGTTGGAGAAAGCGAGGCCGGCGCCGACGCCGAGCAGCGCCGCGATGGTGACGCCGTTGAGCAAAGCCACCGCGATCTCGCGCCAGATCGTCCGCCAGGTGTTGGACCGGGTGAGCTGGTTCATCGCCAGCGCGCGCACCGAGACCGCCATGGTCTGCGTTCCGGCATTGCCGCCGATCGACGCGACGATCGGCATCAGCACCGCCAGCGCGACCATCTCCTCGATCGCCGCGCCGAAGAGATAGATGATCGTCGAGGCGACCAAAGCGGTGATCAGGTTCGCCGCCAGCCAGCGTACCCGCGCCTTATAGCTGTCCCTGACCGGCTCGTTGATATCGCCCTCGACGCCGGCGCCGGACAGCAGCAGAGCGTCCTCGCCCGCTTCCTCCTGGACGATGTGGACGACATCGTCGGCGGTGATCATGCCGACCAGGCGCCCGGCCGGATCGACCACCGCGGCCGAGATCAGGGCATATTTCTGGAAGCGGAGCGCGACCTCCTCCTGGTCCATTTCGACCGGAATCAGGGTCTGCGCGCGCTTCATCACGTCGGCGACCGCGATCCGCCGCGGCGTCCGCAGGATCCAGGAGAGCAGGCAGGTGCCGACCGGCCGGTGCGCGGGATCGACGACGAACACCTCCCAGAAATCGGTCGCCATCTCCTCGCTCGCGCGCAGGAAATCGATGACGTGGCCGACCGTCCAATGCTCGGGCACGGCGACCGCGTCGCGCCGCATCAGGCGGCCGGCGGTCTCCTCGGGATAGGACAGCGCCTCCTCGATCGCGGCGCGGTCGTCGGGGTCGAGCGCGCGCAGCACGGCGCGCTGCTCCTCCTCCTCCATGTCCTCGATCAGCGCGACGGCGTCGTCGGTCTCGAGCTCGCCGGCGATCTCAGCGACCTCGTGCGGCTCGAGCGCGTCGAGCAGCTCCTCGCGCACCCAATCGTTCATTTCGGCGAGGACGTCGCCGTCGAGCAGGTCGGCCAGAGCGGCGGCGAGCGCGCGCCGGTCGCCGCTGTCGACCAGCTCGAACAGGTCGGCGACATCGGCCGGGTGGAGCGGCTCGACCAGGGCGCGGGCGCCCTCGGCGTCGCCGGCCTCGACCCGCGCCATCACCTCGCTTACATATTCGGGCTTCAGCCGGTCGTCCTCGTCAAGCCGGGTCTCGGGCGCCGGGATTTCCGCTGCCGGGGTTTCGAGGTCGCTGTCGCTCATCTCGCTCCTCCCCGGTTCGCGTTTCGACCGTGCGCTTCCTAGGCCGGAGCGTCCGGCCTGTCGATACGGGGCTGGCGCATCCGTCGCGCCCGGCCTAAGTCGCCGCCAAACGTGCAGGAGTCCTCCCATGTCCGACGGCAAGAACAGTCTCGTCCTCACTCTCGACAGCGGCGGCGACGTCGTCATCCGGCTTCGCCCCGATCTCGCCCCCGGCCATGTCGCGCGCATCAGGGAGCTGGCCGGGGAGGGCTTTTACGACGACGTCGTCTTCCACCGGGTCATCGACGGTTTCATGGCCCAGGGCGGCGATCCGACCGGCAGTGGCATGGGCGGCTCCGACAGGCCTGATCTACCCGCCGAGTTCAGCCGCGAGCCGCACGTCCGCGGCACCGCCTCGATGGCGCGGGCGCAGAACCCGAACAGCGCCAACAGCCAGTTCTTCATCTGCCTCGACGATTGCGGCTTCCTCGACGGCCAGTACACGGTGTGGGGCGAGGTGGTCGAAGGCATGGAGCATGTCGACTCGCTCCCCAAGGGCGAGCCGCCGCGCGAGCCGGGGCGGATCGTCAAAGCCTCGCTGAGGGACTGACGCCTTGGCGCGGCCGGTCACTTTGATCACGGGCGCGTCGGCGGGGCTCGGCGCCGAGTTCGCCCGCCAGTGCGCGGCGCGCGGCGAAGAAGTGGCGCTGGTCGCGCGGCGCCGCGACCGGATGGCGGCGCTGGCCAGGGAGATCGGCGGCACTGTCCATATCTTCGCGGCCGACCTCGCCAAGCCGGGCGCGGCGGCGAGCCTGATCGCCGAATTGGAGGCCGAGGGCCTCACCGTCGACACATTGATCAACAATGCAGGCTTCGGCCTCGCCGGCAAATTCTGGACGCGCCCGCTCGACCGGCTGGCCGGGATGATCGACCTCAACTGCCGGACACTGACCGAGCTCTGCCACCTCGTCCTTCCGGCGATGCGCGAGCGGAACCGTGGCGCGATCTGCAACGTCGCCTCGACCGCCGCCTTCCAGGCCGGGCCGAACATGGCGGTCTATTATGCGAGCAAGGCCTATGTCCTCTCCTTCACCGAGGCGCTGCACCACGAATTGAAGGGCAGTGCGATCCGGGTCTCCTGCCTCTGCCCGGGCCCGACCGCGACCGAGTTCGGCGAGGTCGCCGGCTCGAAGAGCCCGGCGCTGGAGCGGATTAAAGGGCCGGCCGACGCCGTCGTCCGCGCCGGCCTGAAGGGCCTCGACCGCAACAAGGCGATCGTCATCCCCGGTTGGCCCAACAAGGTCACCGCCCAGATCAACCGCATCTTCCCCCGCGCCCTGGTCAGGCGCGTGGTGGGAAGGATCAAGGTCTAGCACTTCGTCGCGTCATCCCGGACCTGCCTACCCTTAGGATGGGGACACGTAACCTTTTCGCCAAAAGGTACGTGTCCCCCCAATGGGGTGGATTCTTGCCTGTCGGCTTTGCGGCGGCCATGTTGATGAGCTGCCGTTACGAGCCTGGAGGGGCATATGGACGCGATCAGCTTTCGCCAGGCGAAGTCGAGCGACGCCGCCGCGCTCGGCGTACTGCACGTCGCCTCCTGGCGTGAAACCTACGCCGGGCTTCTCCCTGGCCAATTACTCGACGGCCTGTCGGCCGAAGCCCGATCCGCCATGTGGAGCGCAATCCTGGACGATCCGGCTACGTACGGTGGGACAGCGGTCTTCGTCGCGGAAAGCGAAGGCAAGATAGTGGGCTTCGGGGCTTGCGGCGACCAACGCGACGAGGCGCTGGGGGAGCGAGGCTTCGACGGTGAGTTTGGGGCGATCTATGTCCTCCAATCCCACCAGCGCGCCGGCGTGGGCAGCTCGCTCATGAGCCTGATGGCGCAGAATCTTTTGGACCAGGGCCGGCGGGCCGCAACCCTTTGGGTGCTGCGCGAGAACGCGTCTGCCCGGCTATTCTACGAGAGGCTGGGTGGCGCTCTGGCAGGTGAGAAGGCGGAAGAGCAGTCGGGGATGATGGCGACTGAGGTGGCCTACGGTTGGAGCGATCTATCCCCCTTGGTCCGCTAACGGCGACAACGCGAGGTGTGAACGTGGTGGCGGGTCGAAAGCGGACGCCAAGCAGCCAGCCTATCCCAGCTCCCCGATCAGCCAGTCGTGGAAGATCCGCACCGGCCGCCGCCCCAGCGCCGCGCGGCGGCAAGCGAACCAGTAAGCGTAGGGGCTTTCCACGGCGACGTCGAACAGGCGGTGCAGGCGCGGGTCGTGCGCGCCTTCGAGGTGCATCTCGAACATGAAGGCGATTCCGAGGCCCTGGGCGGCGGCGTCGAGGACCAGCTGGCCGGAATCGAAATGGTCGACCGCCGCCGGCGCGAGGCCGGGCAGGCCGACCGCTTCGCGCCAATAATCGAAGGCGTCGGGCAGATCGCGATGGAGCAGCACGGTGGCGCCGGCGATCTCGGCCGGGTCGTTCATCCCCTTGAGCGCCTCGCCGCCGATCGCGACGACTCGGTTGCTGCCGAGTTTCACGCCGTAGAGCGGCGGTTCCACTTCGCGCGCGAGCACGATCGCCGCGTCGAGCCCCTCATCGAGCCGGGCGAGCGCATGCGGCCGCGTGTCGATGTCGATATGCAGCTCGGGGTGGAGCGCGCGCAGCGCGCCCAGCCGCGGCATCAGCCGGTAGGAGGCGAACAGGGGAAGCACCGCGAGCTTGAGGCGGATCAGCTCGGCCGCGCCCGACGCGCGCTCCATCGCCTGGCCGAGCTCGTCGAGCGCGGGACCGACTTCGGCGAGCAGCCGCTCGCCGTCCGGGTTGAGCTGGACCGCCTGGTGGCGCCGCTCGAACAATGGCCGGCCGAGATGGCGCTCGAGCGCCTGGATTCGGCGGGTGAGCGCCGGCGAGGACAAGGCCAGCGCCTGCGCGCCCGCCTTGACAGAGCCAAGCCGCGCGGTCGCGACGAACGCCTCGATCGCGGTCAGCGGCGGCAGTCTTTTCACCGGCTCGGCCCCATCTTCCCAAGTGCAGTTTTTGCACTTGTCGAAGCCTTGTTCGCACTTGCACAAAAAATGTGCAAGTGCGAACAAGAGCCCGCCTTTCAGGCATCCTCTCCTAACAACTTTCAGGCCGGCCTTCGGGTCGGCCTTTCTTTTGCCCTTTGATCGAGGCTGGATCCCGGTCTTCGCCGGATGGCGCGGCTGGCCTCGGCCTTCTTTTTTGAACCGCCGGTTGGACCGCTCGTTGACGGACCCTATCTGGGGCGCGAAGGAGCGAGCTCGACATGGCCGACGAAGAACGCAAGCCGCGCAAGCTCCAGGTCGCGACGATGCGGCCCGAGGACAGCGGCCGCGGCATCGCCCGCCTGCCGCGCGCGATGATGACCGAAATGGGCCTCGCCGAGGGCGACGTCATCGAGCTGGCCGGCAAGCGCGCCACCCCCGCCCGCGCCGTCGGCCCCTATAGCGAGGACGAAGGGCTGGAGATCATCCGCCTCGACGGCCTCCAGCGCGCCAATGCCGACATCGCGGCGGGCGACTTCGTCGAGGTGCGCAAGGCCGAATCGAAGCCCGCACAGCGGGTCGTCTTCGCGCCCGCGCAGAAGAATCTGCGCCTGCACGGCTCGGCCCATGCGCTCAAGCGCAGCTTCGGCATGAAGCCGCTCACCGCCGGCGACGTCGTCGCCACCACCGGCCAGCAGCAGGTGCCGCGCGGCGACATCCCGCCCGAATTGCGCCAGATGCTGACCGCGCCCGCCTTCGCGCTGCAGGAAATCCGCCTGGTCGTGGTCTCCACCGCGCCCAAGGGCATCGTCCATATCGACGCCAATACCGAGATCGAGCTCCGCCCCGAATATACCGAGGCCAAGGAGAAGCGGCGCGCCGACGTCACCTATGACGATCTCGGCGGCATGGGCACGACGATCGACCAGCTGCGCGAGATGGTCGAGCTGCCGCTGCGCTATCCCGAGATATTCGAGCGGCTCGGCGTCGACCCGCCCAAGGGGGTGCTGCTCCATGGCCCTCCCGGCACCGGCAAGACCAGGCTGGCCCGCGCGGTCGCCAACGAGAGCGACGCCAATTTCTTCCATATCGCCGGCCCCGAAATCATGGGCTCGGCTTATGGCGAAAGCGAGAAGCGCTTGCGCGAATTGTTCGAGGAGGCGGCCCAGGCCGCGCCCTCGATCATCTTCATCGACGAGATCGATTCGATCGCCCCCAAGCGCGGCCAGGTCACCGGCGAGACCGAGAAACGCCTCGTCGCTCAGCTGCTCAGCCTGCTCGACGGCCTCGAGCCCCGGCAGAACCTGGTCGTCATCGCCGCCACCAACCGGCCCGAGGCGATCGACGAGGCGCTGCGCCGCCCCGGCCGTTTCGACCGCGAGATCGTGATCGGAGTGCCCGACGAGAACGGCCGGCGCGAGATCCTCGGCATCCACACCCGCGGCATGCCGCTCGCCGAAGGAGTCGACATAAGCGGCCTCGCCCGCCAGACCTACGGCTTCGTCGGCGCCGATCTGGCGGCTTTGGTCCGCGAAGCGGCGATCGAGGCGATCCGCGGGATCATGCCGCAGCTCAACCTCGCGGAAGGGACGATCCCGCCCGAGGTGCTCGACAATCTCTCGGTCACCCGCAAGGATTTCGAGGAAGCGCTGAAACGCGTCCAGCCGTCGGCGATGCGCGAGGTGATGGTGCAGGCGCCCAATGTCGGCTGGGACGATGTCGGCGGCGTCGACGCGGCGCGCGAACGGCTGCGCGAGGGCGTCGAGCTGCCGCTGAAGCATCCCGACAGCTTCCGCCGTCTCGGCATCCGGCCGGCCAAGGGCTTCCTGCTCTATGGCCCGCCCGGCACCGGCAAGACCCTGCTCGCCAAGGCTTGCGCGCGGGAAGCGGAGGCCAATTTCATCGCCACCAAATCGTCCGACCTCTTGTCCAAATGGTATGGCGAGAGCGAGCAGCAGATCGCCCGCCTGTTCGCCCGCGCCCGCCAGGTCGCGCCGACCGTGATCTTCATCGACGAACTCGACAGCCTCGTCCCGGCGCGCGGCGGCGGGCTCGGCGAGCCGCAGGTCACCGAGCGCGTCGTCAACACTATCCTCGCCGAAATGGACGGGCTCGAGGAATTGCAGTCCGTCGTCGTGATCGGCGCCACCAATAGGCCGAACCTGATCGATCCGGCTTTGCTTCGCCCCGGACGCTTCGACGAATTGATCTACGTGCCCGTGCCGGACGCGGCCGGCCGCCGCCATATCCTCGCCATCCATACCAAGGGGATGCCGCTCGACGCCGACGTCGACCTCGACCGGCTCGCCGAGCGGTCCGAGCGCTTCACCGGCGCCGACCTCGAGGATCTGGTCCGCCGCGCCGGCATGTTCGCGCTGCGCGGGTCGATCGCGGCGGTGGCGGTGACGATGGAGCATTTCGAATGGGCGCTCGCCGAGACCCGCGCTTCGGTGACTCCGGAAATGGAGCTCGAATATGAGAAGATCCAGGACAGCCTGAAGCAGGAGGCGCGCAGTGCCGGCATCGGCTTCATTGCCCCCGGCATGCTGACGCCGCGCGGGCCGAAGGGCTGAAACAGGGGACAGTCCCTAATTAATTTCCGCAGGCGCGGAGGGCCGGAAGCGGAGCGCGGTCCAGGCGGCCAGCGCCAGCATCAGCGCCGCGGTAGCCAGGAACGGCAGAGCGAGGCCAGCCATGTAGAGCGCGACGCCGGCCGCGGGGCCGGCGACGAAGGCGATGCCGTTGACCGAGGTGACCTGCCCCGCGACCTCGTTCTGCTCGTTGAGGCCGACGTTCAAAGAGGCGCCGCTGGTGAAGCCGGGGCGGAACAGGCCGAAGCCCAATGACGCCACAGCGAAGCCGATGGTCAGCATATAGACGCCCTGGGCGAGCCCGGTCATCGCCGATCCGGCCGCGGCCACCACCGAGCCCCAGAGGACGAGCTGGCGCGGATCGAGCCCCAGCTGCGGGATCAGCCACCATTGCGCGAACAGGCTCGCCGCCGCGCCCGCCATAAGCACGATTGCGATCCATTGCTGGGCATGGTCGAGCGGCAGGCTCAGCCGGTCGATCACCAGGAAGCCGATCACGCCGAGCAGCACCGCATGGCCGTGGCCGCCGATGATGCCGACGATGTGCCACGGCAGGACGCGCGGGTCGCGCCAGCGCAGCGGCGACGGCAGATCGTCCTCCGGCGCGATGCCCGCCGCGGCGCCGCCGATCGCCGGGTAGGCGACGATCTGCCCCTTGGCGGCGCTGCGCGGCGTATCGTCGGGCAGGCGCAAGGCGAGGAGCAGGAGGACGATCGCGCCGATCGCGGCGAAGGCGAAGAGCGGCGCCGACAGGCCGAGCGGCGCGAAGATGAAGAGTGGCGCGAGCGCCGGGCCGATGATCGTGCCGAGCCCGAAGGAGGAGGCGATGGCGGCGAGCGCGGCGACTCGCTCCGCCCCTTCGGTGCGCGCCGCGATATAGGCCTGGACCGCCGGCGGCGAGGCCGAGCCGAACGCGCCGTAGACGGTGCGGCCGAGCATGAAGATGGTGAACACCAGCATGCCGCCGGCATAGCCGGCGAGGCCCGCCGCCAGCGCGCCGCCGCAGATCAGCATCGAGACGATGAAGCCGTACAGGCCGAGGCGCATCAGGGCGCGGCGGCCGCGGCGGTCGGCGCGGCGCGCCCAAATGGGCGCCATCACCACCCAAATCACCGCCGACAGCGAGAAGGCGACCGCCACCCAGATGTCGGCGACCTCGAGCTCGCGGCCGATCGCCGGCAGCAGCGACTGCATCGCCGTATTGCCCGCCGCGGCGACCAGCATCACCGAGAAGAGCAAAGCGAATCGCCCGCGCGAAAGACCGAAACCGTTCATTCCGGACGGCCGGAGGGGCCGCGGCGCCCGGCGCCGCAGAGGGGGGCGGACGCTTGCGGCTTGCCAATCGGCCGCCGATTTGCCAACGCGTCCGCTTCCCCTGAATTATTGGAAATGGTGAGCATGTCGGCATCCTGGGACGAAGCGCGGAGAGACAGCCGGCTCGCGCGCAGCGCGGGCGGCGGCCCGCTCTGGCATTTCCTGCGCGGCTTCATCAAGCACCCCGTCATGGTCGGCTCGGTCATCCCGTCGTCCAAGGCGGTGATCGACAAGGTGCTCGCCCCGGTCGATTGGGCGAACTGCAGGCTGTTCGTCGAATATGGGCCCGGCGTCGGCACCTTCACCGAGCACGTCCTCCAGCGCATGGCGCCGGACGCGACCCTGATCGCGATCGACACCAACGAGGATTTCACCAACTACCTCACCCGCAAGTTCCACGACAGCCGGCTGCGCGCGATCACCGGCTCGGCCGCAGACGTGCGCGAGATCATCGCCGAATGCGGCTTCGAGAATGCCGACTACATCCTCTCCGGCCTGCCTTTCTCGACGCTGCCGCCCGGCATCGGCCCCAGGATCGCCGAGGAGACGGCGGCGGCGCTCCGCCCCGGCGGCGCCTTCCTGGTCTATCAATTCTCGCCCAAGGTGCGCGAATTCATGGAGCCCCATTTCGCCCGCATCGACAAGGGCTTCGAATGGGTCAACGTGCCCCCCTGCCACCTGTTCTGGGGCTGGAAGGGGTAAAGCCCGTCATCCCGGCGCAGGCCGGGATCTGGTGGAGACCGCCGCGACCTCTTGTCCTGAGACCCCGGCCTTCGCCGGGGTGACGGATCGTGTTTTCGCTCAGGTGCGGATCGAGCCGTCACCGCCCCTTGCGCCGGCCGAAGCTGAGCTTGCCGAAATTGAGCCGCCGCGACAGATTATAATCGGCGGTCGCGACCAGGAAGTAGCCGAACCCCCATTGCAGCCGGTTCCACCAGGTCATGCCGGCGCGGTGCGCTTCGGGCGTGATCCGCCTGGAATCGGCGATCTCGCCCTCGACGAAGCGGCGTATCATCGCCGCGAACGCCGGATCCTCGATCCGCAGCATCATCTCCAGGTTGAGATAGAGGCTGCGCATGTCGAAATTGGCCGAGCCGATATGGACGACGTCGTCGATCAGGATCAGCTTCGAATGGAGTTTGGTCGGCTGATATTCGTAAATCTCGGCGCCGCGCTTCAACAGCCGCCAGTAGAAGAAGCGCGCCGCCCCCACCGCCCATTGATGGTCGAGCTTCGACGGCGTCACGATCCGCGCCCGGCCGCGGCCCGCGACGCCGAACAGCCGGCGCAGCATCGACAGGCTCGGCGCGAAATAAGCGGAGATGATGTCGACCGAGCGCGCCTGCATCAGATCGTTCTTGACCGAGCGCGCCCACGGGCTGAGCCGCCGCGTCGGCCCGCCGAACAGCCAGCGGATCGGGCCGTCGTGGACGCTGTGCTGGCTGAGCATCCGGCGCAGGCGCCGGATCGAGGCGGCGGGCATCTCGGCCCACCTGAACAAAGCGTCGAAATAGCGGACCAGGCGTTCGACGCCGGGCCCGTCGGCCTCGATCCCGAGGTCGCGCCAGGCGCCGGCCTCAATCGTGCCGAAATAATCGTCCGAAATGTTGAACCCGCCGACGATCGCCTTCCTGCCGTCGGCGAGCGCCAGCTTCTGGTGGTTGCGGAGCAGGTAGCGCCGGCCCCAGCGCGGCACGAAGCGGCAGAAGCGCGCTTGCGCCTCGACCAGCGGCCTGAAGAAATCGGCCGGCGCGTCCGACGCGCCGAAGCCGTCGACCAGCAGCGCGACCCGCACCCCGCGCCCGGCCGCCGCCAGCAAGGCGTCGCGCACCCGCCGGCCCGAGACGTCGTCGGCCCAGATATAATAAAGCACGCGCAGCGATTCTTGCGCGCCCTCGATCAGCGCGATCAGCGCTTCGAGCCGCCCCGGACCGTCCGGCAGCAGCGTCAGCCGGTTGCCGCCCACCATCATCGGCGCGATCTTCGGTTCGGCGTCGCTCATTGCGCCTCCGCCTAGCCTTATGTCCCGAGGCTGGGAAGGCGCGACGCGGTTGAAGGCCGCGCGCCATGGTTTAGGGAGGGGCGGTGCACGTCGCCCGCCTCAGCCTCAGCGATTTCCGCTGCTATGCCGACGCCGTGCTGGCGCCCGGCTCCGGCTTCGTCATCCTCACCGGCGAGAATGGCGCCGGCAAGACCAATGTGCTCGAGGCGGTGTCGCTGCTATCGCCGGGCCGGGGGCTCAGGGGCGCGAGCCTGGCGGAGATGGCGCGGCGCGGCGGCGGCGGCGGATTCGCGGTCGGGGCGCGCCTGGCCCCTCCCCTCGAGGGCGACGGTTCGGAGATCGACATCGGCACCGGCACGGCCGCCGCGGCGCCCGAGCGGCGCCAGGTGCGCATCAACGGCGCGCCGGCCGCGGCGAACAGCCTGTCCGAATGGCTCTCCGTGCTCTGGCTGACGCCGGCCATGGACCGGCTATTCGCCGATCCCGCCGCGGGCCGGCGGCGCTTCCTCGACCGGCTGGTGCTCGCCTTGAGCCCCGGTCACGCCGGCCACGCCGCGCGCTACGAGGCGGCGATGCGGGCGCGCAACAAATTGCTCGGCGAGGAGGCGGCGGATGCGGCGTGGCTGACCGCGCTGGAAGCGCGCATGGCCGAGCATGGCGCCGCCATCGCCGCGGCGCGCGCCGACGCCGTCGCGGCGCTCGCCGAACGCCTCGCCGCGGCGCCCGAAGGCCCGTTCGCTCGCGCCGGCCTGGTGCTGGCCGGCGGCGAGGAGGCCGACCTCGCCGGCGCGCTCGCCGCCGGCCGCGGCCGCGACGCCGCCGCCGGGCGCACCCTGGCCGGTCCGCACCGCGCCGACCTCATCGTCACCCACATGGGCAAGGGCCAGCCCGCCTCGCTCTGCTCGACCGGCGAGCAGAAGGCGCTGCTGATCGGCCTCGTCCTCGCCCATGCCGATTTGGTCGCCAGCCGGAGGGGGGGGCGGGTGGTGCTGCTCCTGGACGAGGTCGCTGCACATCTCGACCCGCTGCGCCGCGCCGCCTTGTTCGAGCGGCTCGGCGCGGCCGGCGGCCAGGTCTGGATGACCGGCACCGAGCGCGGCCCCTTCGCCGGCATCGGCGCCGCGACCTGGATCGAGGTCGCCGCGGGCGTCTTTACCGAAGGTTAACCATCGCGCCCGCAGGAATGCGGGATGTTCCAAGGCCGCATCCTCGCGCCGGTGACGGACCCGGAGAATCTGCCCGATCTGCGCGCCCGCGTCCGCGCCGAGTCGGGCGGGGACTATGGCCGATTCCGCCGCTCGCTGGCGCCCGATTTCGGCAAGGTGAAGCGCGACATCGCGATGGGCTATGCAGCGCTCGTCATGATCCTCGCTTTCGCCGGCAGTTTTCAAGGTCCGCTGCCGGGGCTAATCGCCGCCGGCCTCGGCGCGATCGGTGTCGGCTATGCGATCGCCTATCTGCAACTCTTCATCCACGAGGCGGCGCACTACAATCTCGCCCCGAGCCGGCGCGCCAACGATCGGGTCGCCGACTGGCTGATCTGCTGGCAAATCGGCACCTCGATCGCCGCCTATCGCCGCGTCCATGCCGAGCATCACCGCCATCTCGGCCAGGCCGACGACACCGAAATAAGCTATAGGCGCGCGCTGACCGGCCGCTTCCTCGGCGAGATGGCGACCGGCATCCACGCGCTACGCGTCTTCACCGGCCGGGCCGGCGGCGGCGGCGAGCGCACGCTCAGGCCGCTGCTCGCCGGAGCGGCGGCGCATTTCGCCCTGGTCGCGGCGCTGTTCGCGCTCGGCGCATGGCCGGCGGCGCTCGCCTGGCTCGGCGGCGTCGGCATATTCTTCCCCCTGTTCGCGACTCTCCGCCAGCTGCTCGAGCACCGTCCGCTACGCGGCCAGACCGGGCACGGCGCGGTCACCCGGCTGTTCGGCACCGACCTCGTCTCGCGCAGCTTCGGTGGCGCCGGCTTCAACCGTCATTTGCTCCACCATATCGAGCCGCAGGTCTCCTACACCCGCTACGACGCGCTCGAAGCCTATCTGATGCGGACCTCGATCGCGCCGGCGCTCGACGCGCGGCGAACCAGCTACGCCCGCGCCTTCGCCGACCTGCTGCGCGAGGGCCGTCATGGCTGAGCCCCTGTGCCTGGCCTGCGGCAGCCGCGAGGTGGCTCACTGGGCGACCGCGAGCGACGTCGAATATGCGAGCACCGCGGAGGCGTTCGACTATGTCCGCTGCGGCGAATGCGGCGCGCTTTCGATCGCCGACGTGCCGCGCGACCGGCTCGGTGAAATCTATCCCGACAGCTATTACAGTTTCTCGGGCGGCGCGCTGTCGCCGGTCGAGCGGGTCAAGCAATGGCTCGACCGCCGCATGTTCAAAAAGCTGCTGCGCGGCATCGCGGGAGAGACGCTGGCCGCGCTCGACGTCGGCGGCGGCACCGGCTGGCTGCTCAGCCAGGCGCGCGCCGTCGAGCCCCGCCTGACCCGCACCGCGGTGGTCGATCTCGACGCCTCCGCCGCCCCGGGCGCCGAGGCGGCGGGCCACGATTTCCATCTCGGCCGGATCGAGGATTTCCGAAGCAACGAGCGGTTCGACCTGATCCTTCTGCTCAACCTGATCGAGCATGTCGAAAATCCCGTCGCGGTGCTCGCCGCGATGCGCGGCCTGCTCGCGCCCGGCGGGCGGATCCTGGTCAAGACGCCCAATCACGACAGTTTCGACGCGCGGCTGTTCCGCCACCGGAGCTGGGGCGGCTATCACTGCCCGCGCCACTGGGTGATCTTCACCCCCGAAAGCTTCGCCCGCGCAGCGGCCGCCGCCGGCCTCGGCATCGAGCGCACCGCGCTGACCCAGGGCGCGCCCTTCTGGGCCGTCTCGGTGCTCGAAGCGCTCAGCCGGCGCGGCTGGGCCAAAGTCGACCGGGCCCGGCCGATGTGCCGCCACCCCTTGTTCGGACCGCTGCTCGCTTTGTTCGCGGCGGTCGACATCCTGCGCAAGCCGTTCGGCCGGACCTCGCAGATGTTCGTCCACCTCAAGGCGGCCTGAACCCGCGACGGGGCCGGCGGCTGAACCTCGCCTGTCGGTCTGCCTCAGAGTCCATTCACCGGCCCAGGGCCAATGCGACGTCATTCCAAATCCCTCAGGGAGAATGACATGCGAAAATTGCTCTTGCTCGGCGCCGGCATGGCCGCCGCGACCGCCGCATATGCCGTCCCAGCCGTGGCGCAGGACCGCTGGGACTGGGACCGCGGCGACCGCGACTACCGCCTCGTCGGCCCCGGCGTGCCGCAGCTGCTCGGCGAGCTGCGCGGCACGGAGCGCGGCCGCGCCTTCGTCATGCGCAACTTCGATTTCAACCGCGACGGGCGAATCAACAGGCGCGAGGCCGCCGCGGCCAACCGCGCCTTCGCCGACGCCGCCGGCCCCCGCCGCGACCGGTTCGACTGGGAGTCGCGCGGCCGGGGCCGCAGCGCGCTGGTAGAACGCGGCGGCCGCGGCGAGGGACGCGCGGACAGCTGGGACCGCGCCGCCATGCGCTCCTACAATTTCCGCCAGACCAGCGAAGGCGCGCGCATGACGATGCAGGAGGACGTGCTCTTCGCCACCGACAGCGACGTTCTCCGCCCCACCGCGGTCGAGCGGCTGCGCCCGCTGGCCGGCTATCTGCGCGCCAATCCCGGCGTCCGGGTCGCGATCGACGGTCATACCGACTCGCGCGGCACCGACGCGCACAACCAGGACCTCTCCGAACGCCGGGCGCAGAGCGTGCGCGAGGCGCTGGACGACATGGGCGTGACCCGCGCCCGCTTCCGAGTCGCGGGCCATGGCGAGAGCGTTCCGGCGGCGACCAATGGTACCGCCGAAGGCATGCGCCTCAACCGCCGCGTGGAAGTAACCCTGCTGGGTCGCCGCGCCGACGAATTCTGACCCGGCCCGTTCGCGGTCCGTGCGGACGGGGCGGAATCGCCCGCCGCCGGGCTGCGCGCCGGCGCGCTACGTTGTCATTGCCGGGCGCCGAGCCGCGCCAGCCAGGCGATCACTTCGTTCTGAAGCCTGATGCGCCGGTCCGACCAGCCATGGTCGGTCGCGACGTGGACCGCCGAAACTCGCGCGGCCCCGCTTGAGCGGAGCGAGGCGACGAGGGCGTCGGTCTGCGGGGCCAGGCCGTCGTCGGAGCTCAGAACGAGCAGAGGCGCGCGGCGCAGCCCGGCCGCGCCCGCCGCCCAATCGAAGGCGTCGGCATGAGCGGCGAGCTCGTCGGCCATGCTCTCGGCCGTGATCCCGGCAAGCGTTTCCATATTCTCGCTGGCGACGCCGAGCAGCGCCTCGCGCGGCATCCGGCCGACCGCGCCCATATTGGCGGCGGAGATCAGGATCGCGCCGGCCAGGCCCTCATCCCGCGCCGCGGTCATCGCCGTCACCCAGCCGCCCATCGAATGGCCGCCGATCACGATCCGTGCCGGATCGGCGCGAAGCGCGGCGGCGTTGGCCGGAGTGCGCAAATAAGCGAGCGCCGAGCGCGCATCCTCGAGATTGCCGGCGAAGCTGAACCGGCCCGGGCTTCCCCACGAGCCGCGATAGTTCAGTGTGACGACGGTCCAGCCGGCCCGGCGCACCGCCTGGGCGAGATCGAGATTCTTCTCGTTGCCGGGCCAGCCGTGGAACAGGATCAGGGTCGGGTGCGGCCCGGTCCCGGCGGCGGTATAGGCGACGCCGTTGATCGCGACTCCGCCCGACGGGATGTGGAGAACGACCATGCCGGCCGGGTGTGCCGTGTCGCGCGGCGGATCGGTATAGATTGCCGGCGCGAGATTCGCGGGCGGGTCCCGGGCCGGCAGCGGGCTCGCCAAAGCGAGCGCGAGCAAGCCGAAGCGCCATGCCGTCTTTGCCATCCCGCCCCCCGCAACTGACTGAAATCGGCGCGATACTGGCCGACCGCGGGAGGCCTGGCAAGGCGCGTTTTCCCTTGGGTTTCGGGCCCCGATTCCCTATATCCTCGCTATGGCATCATCCCCCAATGACAACAGCTACGGCGCCGATTCCATCAAGGTGCTGAAAGGCCTCGACGCGGTCCGCAAGCGGCCCGGAATGTATATCGGCGACACCGACGACGGATCGGGCCTCCACCACATGGTGTTCGAGGTCTCCGACAATGCGATCGACGAGGCGCTGGCCGGCCATTGCGACCGGATCCTGATCACCTTGAACCCCGACGGCTCGGTCAGCGTCGAGGACAATGGCCGCGGCATCCCGACCGGGATTCACGAAGAAGAAGGCGTCTCCGCGGCCGAGGTCATCATGACCCAGCTCCACGCCGGCGGGAAATTCGAGAACACGTCGGACGACAACGCCTATAAGGTGTCGGGCGGCCTCCACGGCGTCGGCGTCAGCGTCGTAAACGCGCTCAGCGAAACGCTCGACCTCACCATCTGGCGCGACGGCGAGGAGCATCATATGCGCTTCCGCCACGGCGACGCCGAGGCGCCGCTCAAGGTCGTCGGCCCCGCGCCGGCAGGGAAGAAGGGGACCAAGGTCACCTTCCTTCCCTCGTCCGAGACGTTCAAGATCGTCGAGTTCGATTTCGACACGCTCGAGCATCGCTTTCGCGAGCTCGCTTTCCTCAATTCGGGCGTGCGCCTGGTCCTCACCGACGCCCGGCACGAGGAGGAGAAGAGCGTCGAGCTCTATTACGAAGGCGGCATCTCGGCCTTCGTTCGCTATCTCGACCGCGCCAAGACGCCGCTCATCCCCGACCCGATCTCGGTCGCCGGTCAGCGCGACGAGGTCGGCATCGAGGTCGCGCTCGAATGGAACGACTCCTATTACGAGCAGGTCCTCGCCTTCACCAACAACATCCCGCAGCGCGACGGCGGCACCCATATGGCCGCCTTCCGCGCGGCGCTGACCCGCACGCTCAACAATTATGCCGACAAATCCGGCATGATGAAGCGCGAGAAGGTCAGCCTCACGGGAGACGACATGCGCGAAGGCCTGACCGCGATCGTCTCGGTCAAGCTGCCCGATCCCAAGTTCAGCTCGCAGACCAAGGACAAACTGGTCAGCTCCGAGGTGCGCCAGCCCCTCGAAAGCCTGATGGCCGACAAGATGGCCGAATGGCTCGAGGAGAATCCGGGCCACGCGCGGACGATCATCCAGAAGATCATCGACGCCGCCGCGGCGCGCGAGGCCGCGCGCAAGGCGCGCGAGGCAAGCCGCAAGAGCGTGATGGGAATCGCCTCGCTGCCCGGCAAGCTCGCCGACTGCCAGGAGCGCGACCCGGCCAAATCGGAGCTGTTCCTGGTCGAGGGCGACAGCGCCGGCGGCTCGGCCAAGCAGGGCCGCGACCGCCACGTCCAGGCGATCCTGCCGCTGAAGGGCAAGATCCTCAACGTCGAGCGCGCCCGCTTCGACCGCATGCTATCGTCCAAGGAGGTCGGAACGCTGATCCAGGCGATGGGCACCGGCATCGGCCGCGACGATTTCGACATCGAGAAACTGCGCTACCACAAGGTCATCATCATGACCGACGCCGACGTCGACGGCGCCCATATCCGCACCTTGCTCCTGA
>Ga0190265_10000694_pt1 | contig 22704 bp, 9 predicted proteins | sample Popmic124T_FD_133135 | JGI IMG/M metagenome (GOLD analysis project Ga0190265, IMG submission 133135) | Populus adjacent soil microbial communities from riparian zone of Indian Creek, Utah, USA - 124 T | ecosystem: Environmental > Terrestrial > Soil > Riparian zone | place: USA: Utah | collected...
GATTCAAGGCCCAGGTGGGCGCGCGCTGGTGGCGGATTTCTCCGGCGGTCAGATCACCTCAGATGGTGGCGTCATGCTGCTTGGACAGGGCCTTGACCTTGCGCGTCGATACTCCCTGTATGTACATCTCCGAAAGCGCCAGCACCAAATCCTTTTCGCTGCGCTGGTAGTGCTCGAACACACCTGGGTGCTGAATTGACCCTGCCTGTCCTGGGGCACGCGCAGCTCCAAGCGACCGACACAAGTCACCAGACCGCGCGATTAGTACCCACTGCTAACCCTGCCGACTCTGCGTCCGCTCTCCTTTGCCAGCCTAAAGAGCCTCGTCCATCTCCTCCTCGAGCTCCAACTGCACCGTCTCCGAGAGCTCGCAGAAGGTCCTCCTGATTCCCTAACACCCCTTTCAAGTCCAACTGCTCTGCCGTACTCTTCCTTCAGGCCATGTCGGTCTCCTCCTGAGTTGCGCCTTGACAACACAACTCTATCGAGGAACCCCATGGCCCTTTCTCTTTTGCAGAACCTTCCGCACTCTACCGCCGAGCTCGAGAAGCAAGGAGCGCCTGAAGGTTCCGTTCGGATCACTGAACACCGGGACCCGGAGGCGTTTGAGGAAGGGAGGCCATTGATTATACAAGGAGTTACGGCGCGCCGGGCTGCACTCACAACCCTGCAAGCTATTCGGGTGTCACGTTTTTCGCAGACCGAGCACCACCTAATAATGAAAGTACGACGGCACGCTGCGGTAAGCGTGGCGTGGTCCCCGCTCCTAAGGCCTGTGGCGATCGGAGATCGTAGCCGCCCGGGTTGAGGATCTTGACGGACCAGCGCGAAGGAATTCTCGCGTTATGGGGGATCTGCATGCAGCGAGAGATGATGTTCAGAACTCTGCAACAGGAACTGGAGCAACTCACTAGCCGCCAGATGGCCGGGGCGCTCGCGGAAGATCATCTCCTGAGCCAGATCCTCAGCTCGTCGGGCTTCCTTCAGCTCGTCCTCGCATTGGAGTCGAGGCTGGGCATCACCGTCGAGGACGAGGATTTCTATGAGGCGGCGCCTGTTACCGTGGGCGACCTCGTCGATTTCCTTCAACAGCAGGCCCTCCTGCGGAGGAGCAAGATATGATCGTCACCGGATCCTCAACCGAGTCGGCTGCCGCACCGGTCGAGGTGCCACGGAACTGGCGCAATCTCCTCGCAGATTACCCGCACTTCAACCATAACAAGCTACCTGAGGCGGTGGCACGGCGGTTCTCCAACCATCTCGCGCACCTGCCCAAGATGCCGCTGGCCATCGCCCGCCAGTCGTACGACACCACCAATCGCTACGTCCCTGTCCCGGACGAGGTGCTGGAAATATATCGGCAGTACCGGCCCACGCCACTGCGCCGGGCGCGGGCGTTCGAGAAGGCGCTCGGAACCGAGGCGCGGATCTACTACAAATTCGAGGGAGTCAACATCTCCGGCAGCCACAAACTGAACACCGCAATCGCCCAAGCCTATTACTACAAGAAAGCCGGCGTTCAGCACGTCGTCACAGGCACGGGCGCTGGCCAGTGGGGCAGCGCCATCGCCTTCGCCTGCGCTCGCTTCGGGCTGGAGTGCACAGTCTTCATGCCACGCGTCTCGCTGCTGCAGAAGCCTATGCGCCGGACGATGATGGAGCTATTCGGGGCTCAGCTTCACGAGAGCCCGAGCGAGGTCACCGAATTGGGGCGGCGGACGCGTAGCGCCGCGCCTGAAAAGCTTGGCTCACTGGCCATTGCCACGGGGGAGGCCCTCGAATTGGCCGGAACCCGCGAACGGACCCTCTTCGCCGTGGGCAGTGGTGAGAACCACGTCCTGCTGCACCAGACCGTGATCGGAGAGGAGGCTCTCCAGCAGATGCGGCAAATCGGCGACTACCCCGACACGATCTTCGCGTGCATGGGAGCTGGAAGCAACTTCGCCGGCATCGCCTTTCCCTTCCTCGGTGACGGTGCCAAGCGCCACCAGCCGCGCCTGGTCGCGGTTGAGCCCGAGGGATGCCCGAAGCTGACGCGCGGACGGCTTGCCTATACCGAGACCGACTTCTCCGGGACCACGCCTATCGCGCGAATGATGACTCTGGGTTCGCTGTTCGAGGCGCCGGGCATCCATGCCGGAGGGCTGCGCTACCATGGCACCTCCCCGTTGTTGTCGGAGATGTTCATGAACGGGCTCTTCGAGGCCGTGGCCTGCCCGCAGCGGAAGGTCTTCCACTACGCGTCCGTGTTCGCTCTCTGCGAGGGCGTGCTGTCCGCGCCTGAGTCGGCGCATGCGATTTGCGCTGCGGCCGAGGAGGTGAGCCGCGACACTGCGCGGCGGCAGGTCATCCTGATCAACATCAGCGGCATGGGCTACCACGATCTCAGTGGCTACCACGATTTGCTCACCGGAGCACTAGACGACGGCAAGGCGTCCGACGAGGTGATCGAGCGCAGCTTGGCGGCGCTCGTCCGGGAGCAGGAGTGCTACACGCCAGCGATTGAGGAGGCGGTGGAGCCATGATGGATCAGAGCTTTCCCGCCCCGACGCCCCGCTACAGCGAGGCCCTCAGGTTCGCGGAAGAGCAACTCGCGGTGCCATCCCGGGGCGGCTTAAGGGAAGTTTGGAGGCGCCTGGCTGATTTCGGGTTCTTCCGGATGCCATTCCTGGAGGAAATCGGAGGCGTCGGCCTGTCGCCGGACGAGTTGTGCGACATCTTCGAGGGGCTCGGAGCTGGCGACGCCGACAACGGCCTGCTCTTCGCAGCCGGAGCCCACCTGTGGGCGGTCGCGAAGCCGCTCGCCGGGTTCGGCAGCGCCGGGCAGAAAGAACGTTGGCTGCAGCCGCTGCTGGAGGGGACCATCATCGGCGCTCATGCCGCTTCCGAGCCGGAGGCCGGCTCAGACGTCATGAGCATGACGTCGCGTTACACCCAGGTGGACGGCGGCTACGTCCTCAACGGCGTCAAGGTGTTTGTCACCAATGCGCCGCTCGCAGACCTGTTCGTGGTCTTCGCCACCTGCGATCCGCGCCTTCACTTCCGAGGCATCACGGCCTTCCTGCTGGAGAGGAGCAATCCCGGGCTGCGGGTGGGACCGGCCGAGGAGAAGATGGGCCTGCAGTCTGCCTGCCTTGCCGCCATCTACCTCGACAACTGCTTCGTGCCGACGGAGGCGCTGCTGGGCCGGGAGCGCCGAGGGGCACGCATCTTCCAGACGACGCTCGCCTGGGAGCGGACCTTCATCCAAGCACACCAGGTGGGCGTGATGCGGCGCCAGATCGGGCGCGTCTCCGCCCATGCGCGCGAGCGCCGGCAGTTCGGGTCGTCGATCGCTAAGTTCCAGTCCGTGTCGAACCGGATCGTCGAAATGTACGTGCGGTACTGGCAGGCGCGACTCATCCTGCGGATGGCGGCGGCCGAGCTGATGCAGCGCGGCGACAGCCGCTTCGCTGCGATGGTCAAGCTCGTGCTGGCGGAATCCGCGCTTGCCACCCACCTGGAGGCGCTGCGTACCTTCGGAGGCTCGGGCTACATGTGCGAGATGGGTATCGAGAGGGAGGTCAGGGACTCCATCGGGGGGGTCCTGTATTCAGGGACGTCGGACGTGCAGAGGAACATCATCGCGGCGGATCTCGGGCTGTGACACGCCGGATTTCCGCATCACCGCTGTGAGCTGTCCACTGGAGCCTACCAACCATGAGCGCCCTGTTCGAGCTGCTGCGCGCCGCCGCCACCGATCAACCGAGGAGGCCAGCCCTCGCCTGCGACGGCGGCAGCCTCAGCTACGAGGAGCTGCTCGACGTCAGCCTGCGCATGGCCGCCGCGCTGCGAAGCCATGGCCTGCAGCCTGCGGCGCGGGTGGCCATCTGGGCGCCCAAGCGGATCGAGACCTATGCCAGCGTCTACGCCGCGCTGGCTGCGGGGGCAGTCTACGTGCCCATCGACATGACCGCACCCCCGGCGCGGGCCGCCTGGATGGTGGCGGACGCCAGCGCTGAGGTCCTGGTCTGCAGGCGATTCGACTTCCAGCAGCTCCCGCGGCCCCTGCCCGGCGGGCTGCGGCTGGTCGTGCTGCTCGACGGCCAGGCGCCGGCCGAAGGGGGCACCGCCGTCGTTGAGTGGAAGCAGCTCGTCGCGGCGCGGAGGGGCGGGGAGCAGAGCGTGCCGGAGAGCGCCCTGGCCTACATCCTCTACACCTCCGGCTCGACGGGTACCCCGAAGGGTGTGGCGATCAGCCATGCCGCTGCGCGCGCCTTCGTCGACTGGGCCGGCGACCTCTGCGAGCTGCGTCCGGCCGACCGTGTGTCCAACCACTCGTCGCTGTCGTTCGACCTGTCGGTGTTCGACCTGTTCGCGACGGCGCGATCGGGGGCCGCCCTGCTGCCGGTGCCGCAGTCGCCCGCCGCGGAGGGTTATGGATTCGCCCGCTTCATCGCCCGGCAGGGGATCACCGTCTGGTATTCGGTGCCGACCCTGCTTGACCGCATCGCCGCCAGCCAGGAGACGAGGCCGCTGGAGCTCGGCTCGCTGCGGCTGGTGGCGTTCGCCGGCGAGGTGTTTCCCAAGCCTCGGCTGGTGCACTGCCGGACGGCGCTGCCGCGGCCGCGGCTCCTCAACTGGTATGGTCCGACCGAGACCAACGTCTGCCTCTCCCATGAAGTCGCCCCGGCGGACCTCGCCGACGAGGGGCCGCTGCCCATCGGCACTCCCTGCCCCTATGCGGAGATCTTCCTGCGCCAAGTGGAGGACGGGCTCGGCGAGCTGCTGGTGGCCGGTGCCTCGCTCATGCAGGGCTACTGGCGCAAAGGGGAGGTCGACAGTTCGGTCCTCGTCGAAGCCGGGGTGACCCGCGCCTATCCTACCGGCGACCTCGCCTCCCTGGGACCGGACGGCAGCTACCGCTTCCACGGTCGGCGGGACTCGCAGGTCAAGCTGCGTGGCTACCGCGTGGAGCTGGGGGAAATCGAGGAGGCGCTGGCCGACCTGCCGTACGTCCGCGAGGCCGCGGTGGTGTGCTCCGGCGAGGCGCTGTTCGCCTTCGTGGGCACGAACCAGGATCCCTCCCCGGGGGCCTGCGAGGAGGAGACCCGCAGCCACCTGTCTCGGGTGCTCCCCGCCTACATGCTTCCGCAGCGCATCCAGCTCTGCCCCTCCTTGCCTCGCACCGACCGCGGCAAGATCGACCGCCGGGCTCTCCTGCTTTCCCTCGGGGAGGAGGGCTTCCATGCTTGAACGGTTCCTCGCCCCCGGGCTCCTCGAGATCGTCCACCCCTCGGCAGCTCTGGGCCGCGACCGCAAGCGCTGCCTGGTCGTCGGCCCACCGGAGGCGCTCGGCGCGGGGGAGCCGCGGCCGGTCTCGTACCTGCTCCACAGCTGGGGGGGCAACGCGCGGTCGTGGGTGGATCACCCCCGCGTATTCGCACTGCTGCAGGCGGCGCCGCACTACACCGTCATGCCCGAGAGCTTCCGCCGCTGGTTCATCAACGACCACGAGGGCTGGCGGTACGAGGACTACCTGATCGACGAGCTGGTGCCGTTGATCGACGCTCGGCTGGGCCTGCCGGAAACTCCCGTGGCGCGGGCGATCGGCGGCTTTTCGATGGGCGGCTGCGCCGCTTTTTTGGCTGCCGTGCGTCACCCCGGGATGTTCAACGCCGTGTTCTGCCACGCCAGCGCCTTCGATGCCCCGGGACGGGAGGGGGATCCCTATGCGCTGCTGCGCGGCCCCGGCCGAAGGCTTCTAATGCCCACGGAGGCCGAGCACGAGGCGGTCTGGGGGCCTGCCGGCTCCGCGGTACGGCACGAGTACGATCCCTATCTCGCGGTCCGCCGTTCCCCGCCGCACCAGCTCCGGATCTATCTCGACATCGGCTTGGACGACTACCCGCGGATGAAGCAGATGGTGCGCTCGTTCCACCGTTTTCTGCTCGCCCAGGGGCTCTCCCCCGAGTACCGGGAGAGCGAGGGTGGGCACGATCTCGATTTCATCGCCGCGACGCTCCCGTACTCCTTGGACTTCCTGGCGCGGGCCTTCGAGACGGCACTCCGGCCTGCGCTGGCGATGACGGCGTCCCGCGGGGAGGCGGCGCCATGATCGAGCCGCTGCTGGAGGGGCAGCCGTGCAGGATCTGAGGCTCTTCCTGGCTCAGGAAAGGCCGGCGTCGGTCGCCCGGATGGTGGACCCGCGGTTCGAAATCCCGGCGGTCCTCGAGTCGCTGGAGAGGGAGGGCCGCTTCCCGATGGTGCTCTTCGAAAGCGCGCTCGACACGCGTGGCGAACCCTCGGAGCTCCGCGTGGTCGCCAACGTCTTCGCCAGCCGCGAGCGCATGGCTGGCCTCTTCGGCTGCACCTCCGCCGAGGTCGCCCGGGAGTACCTGCGCCGAGCCGCGGAGCGGCACACCCCGCGCCTGCTCCGGCACGACGGCGAGGCGCCGGTCAAGCGCCATCGTCATACCGGGGACGAGGTCCGCCTGAGCCGCCTGCCCATCGTCACCCACCACGAAAAGGACGCGGGCCCCTACATAACCTCGGGCGTGGTCCTCTTGAAAGATCCCGAGACCGGCATCGTCAACGGCGCGATCCAGCGGCTGCAGCTCAAGGGTGATCGCAGGCTCGGGTTGTTCATGGTGCCGGGCGGGCACAACCACCAGATTTTCGAGAAGTACAGGGCTCTGGGGCGCAACGCCCCCGTGGCGGTGGTGATCGGACACCACCCGGCCTTCTACCTGGCCATGCAGTACAAGGGGAGGCTCGACGAGAGCGAGCTCGAGGTCGCCGGCGGCCTGCTCGGGGAGCCTCTGGAGCTGACCCCGGCAGCCACTCAGCCCGGGCTCGAGGTCCCGGCTCGCGCCGAAATCGTCATCGAAGGCGAGATCCCCTGCGACCACCTGGAGCCAGAGGGGCCGTTCGGCGAGTACAGCCACTACTACTCACCGCAGCGCGAGAGCCACGTGATCGAGGTCAGCGGCCTGCTCCACCGCGCTGAGCCGATCTTCCAGGACATCTTCTGCTGCCATCGCGATCACCACCTGCTCGAGGGAGTGGTCCTGGAGAGCCAGCTCCTGGCGGCGCTCCAGGCGGGCCGGCGGCGCGTTCGGGCGCTGTCGCTGCCCCCCTCCGGCTGCTGCCAGCTCTTCTGCTACGTCGCGCTGGACAAGCGCTACGACGGCGAGCCGCGGGAGGTCATCGACACGGTGCTGCGCACCAGCATCTGGATCAAGTACGTGGTTGTGATGGACCCGGACGTCGACGTCTTCGACGAGGGAGAGGTGCTCTGGGCGGTCGCCACCAGGGCGCATGCGAGCGAGGACTTCTCGCTGTTCTGCGGGCCGGGAGGGGCGGCCATGGACCCGACGGCCAGGAACGGCGTGGTGGAGCGTGGCGGGCTGGACATCACGTGGCCACTCGGCAGCCCGCACCCGGAGCGCGTCTCGGTGCCACGCGAGCCCCTTTCGCGCATCTCGCACGCCGAGTATGGACTGTAGACCATGAGCACCGCGACGCACACCGCCGCCACGGGCCTGGAATTGCCTCTCGACAGGCCTCGCCGCGCCGTGCCGAAGCCGGCCGTCGAGGTCGACAGGCCGGTCGAGGCGGCGCTGCTGCGCGCCCTCGCTTCCCTGGAGAAGGGCTGGTCCGAGGCCGTGCCGGAGATCCTGCTCGCAGGCTTCCAACTGCTGCTCCACCGTTACGGCGGGCCAGACGTTCTGACGGTCGGCCTCACCCTGCCGGGCCTGCAGGAGGCGGCCGGACTGGCCGCGGTGCGGAACCTCTCGCTGCGCCTCACGGTGTCTCCGGGCGAGAGCTTCCGGGCGTTGCTGGAGCGGACCCGCCAAGCCATCGACCGCGCCCCGGCCTCTCCCGCATCGCTTGGCGAGCCGTTCCAGGCCGCCATGACCCTCGGCGACGCCCCCCTGCCGCCGGCCGAGATGGTCCTCTCCTGGCGCGCCGATGCCACGGGAGCGCGCGCGGTGCTGCACTACGATCCCGACCTCTTCGACGCCACCACCGCTGCGCGTACCCTGGCCCACCTGGAGGCTCTGATGCAGGCCGCTGCGGCCGCTCCGGAGCGGCCGGTTGGACTTCTGTCCTTCCCCGGCGAGGCAGAGCGCCAGCAGGTGATCCTGGAGTGGAACGACACCGGCGACGACGCGCCGGCGCCCGATGTCCACGCGTGCTTCGCGGCGCAGGCCGGGCTGCGCCCCACGGCGATCGCGGTCGAGCATGCCGGCGAGCGGCTGACCTATGGCGAGCTGGCCGGCCGGGCCGCTCGCCTGGCCCGGCGCCTTCGTTCCCTGGGGATAGGGCCTGACGAGCTCGTCGGAGTCTGCCTCGATCGCTCGCAGCGCCTGCTCGAGGCGCTGCTGGGGGTCCTCGAGGCGGGTGGCGCCTACCTGCCGCTCGACCCGTCCTATCCCCCGGAGCGCCTCGCCTTCATGTTGGAGGACTCGCGGGCCGCGCTGCTGCTGACGGAGAGGCGTTTCGCGGCCGAACCCTGGATGGGCGCGGTGCGGCGGGTCTGTCTCGACGAGGACGACGGCGGCGGCCACGACGCCGGCACGGGCCCTGCCGCGGCGCCCGCGGCGAGCCCGGACAACCTGGCATACGTCCTCTACACCTCGGGCTCGACCGGCAGGCCCAAGGGGGTCCAGGTGCCGCGTGGCGCGCTGGCCAACTTCCTGCTGGCGATGCAGACCCGGCCGGGGCTTCCCGAGGGGGGGAAGCTCCTGGCGGTGACCACCCTGTCCTTCGATATCGCAGCCCTGGAGCTGTTCCTGCCGCTCCTCTGCGGCGGCTGCGTTGTCCTCGCCAGCCGCGAGGAGGCGGCGGACGGCGCGCGACTGGCGCGGCTGCTCGACCGCTGCGGCGCCGCGGCCATGCAGGCCACTCCGACCACGTGGCGGTTGCTCCTCGAATCCGGCTGGCGGCCGCGCCGGCTTCTGCGCGTCCTGTGCGGCGGCGAGGCCTTCCCGGCCGATCTGGCCGAGCGGCTCCTGCCCCTGGCGGAGAGTGTCTGGAACCTCTACGGCCCCACTGAGACCACAGTGTGGTCCTGCGTCGCCCGCGTGGAGTCCGCGGCGCGCCCCCTGCCGATCGGCCGCCCCGTCCGCAACACGCGTGTCCTGGTCCTCGACCGAGACGGCAATCCGTCGCCGACCGGCATGCCCGGGGAGCTGTGCATAGCCGGCGCCGGACTCGCACGCGGCTACCTGGGGCGGCCGGAGTTGACGGCGGAACGGTTCGTCCCCGATCCGTCCAGCGCCTGCGGCGAGCGGCTGTACCGTACCGGCGACCTGGTGCGGCTCCGGGCGGATGGTGCGCTGGACTATCTCGGCCGGATCGACCAGCAGGTCAAGCTCCGCGGCTTCCGGATCGAGCTGGGGGAGATCGAGGCGGAGCTGGCGCGCCACCCCGCAGTCCAGGCGGCGGTGGCGGGGGTGCTCGAGGGCGACGCGCTGCGGCTGGTCGCCTGGTACGTGCCGGCAGGCCCGGGCGAGGTCTCTGCCGGCGAACTGCGGGAGCATCTCGCCCGCCGGTTGCCCGAGGCAATGGTGCCGTCGGCCTTCGTGCCGGTTGCCGCCCTGCCGCTCACACCGAACGGAAAGGTGGACCGCCGTGCCCTCCCGGCGCCCGGCCGGGAGAGGCCGGAGCTGCCGCAACCCTATGTTGAGCCGCACGGCGCGCTGGAGACGAGGCTGGCGCGGCTTTGGGCCGAGGTCCTGGACCTCGAGCAGGTAGGGGCGCAGGACGGCTTTTTCGAGCTGGGGGGCGATTCAGTGCGCGGAGCGCTGGCCCTCAACCGGCTGCAGCGGGAGCTGGGGGAGCCGCTCTATGTCATGTCGCTGTTCGACGCGCCGTCCCCGGCCGCCTACGCCGGCTACCTGCGGCGCCACTACGCAACGGCCGTGCTGCAATGCTTCCCCACCGACGTCGCGGCGGTGGGGGCGCTGCCGGAGGAGCAGCCGGGGACCGCGTCCGCCGAGGTCGCCGAGATGCAGATGGCTCTCGCCCAGCGCCACGCCTCCGCGACCGCGTCCGCGCCTGCGCCGCGCATCCCGCCCGCTCTCTTCATCCTTTCGCCGCCGCGCGCCGGCTCGACCCTCCTGCGGGTCATGCTCGCCGGCCATCCGCGCCTGTTCTCGCCGCCGGAGCTCCACCTCCTTGGCTGGGAGACGCTGACCGAGCGCGCCGCAGCGCTGTCGGGCCGCGAGAGCTTCGCGGCGGAGGGGCTGATGCGGGCGGTCATGGAGTTGGAGGGGTGCGGCTCCGCCGGTGCCCTGGAAAGGGTGCGCGAGCTGGAGGCCCGCGGCGCCACCACCCGAGATGCCTATCTCTGCCTCCAGCAGCGCGCCGGCGGCCGGATGCTGGTCGACAAGACGCCGACCTACGGCTTCGAGCCCCAGGCCCTGCACCGTGCCGAACGCATCTTCGAGGGGGCGTTCTACCTGCACCTGGTGCGGCACCCCATCGCCTCCGTTCACTCCTATGTCGAGGCGCGGATGGATCGGGTCTACGGACTTCCCTTCGCACCCGAGCGCCAGGCCGAGCTGGTCTGGTCGATCAGCCACCAGAACATCTCGGAGTTCCTGGCTGGAGCGCCGCGCGAGCGCTGGCTGCGATTGCGCTTCGAGGACCTCGTGCGCGCTCCGGAGGCGGCCATGCGCGAGGTCTGCCGCATGCTGGGCATCGACTTCGACCCCTCCATGCTCCGCCCCTATGAGGGGGAGCGGATGACCGACGGACTGCACGGCGTGTCGCGCATGATGGGCGACCCGCGCTTCCGCGAACACCGGGAGATCCAGGCCGCGGTGGCGGAGCGCTGGCGCGATGTGCCGGGCCCGGCGCTCGACGAGGAGACCTGGCGCAGCGCCGAGGCTCTGGGCTACCAGCGCGAGCCGCGCCTGGCCGGGCTGCAGCCGGTGTCGCGCCGCGGACCTCTGCCGCTGTCCTTCGCGCAAGAGCGCCTCTGGTTTCTCGACCGCCTGCAGCCGGGCAGCGCCGCCTATAACGTGCCGCTCGACCTGCGGCTCTCGGGCACCTTCGACCGGACCGCCCTGGCGGCAGCTCTCACCGAGATCGCGCGGCGGCACGAGACGCTGCGGTCGTCCTTCCCCGGCGCCGCAGGCCGGCCGGTCCTGGCCGTGGCCGTAATGCCGCCAGCCCCGCTGGACCCGCCGTGCATCGACCTCGCCGGGCTCCCACCCGAAGTCCGCGCAAGCGAGGCGCCGCGGCTCGCCCGCAACGAGGGGCGGCGGCCGTTCGACCTCGAGGTGGGGCCGCTGATGCGCGCCACCCTGCTGCGCCTGGACGTGCGGGAGCACCGGCTGCTGCTCACCCTCCACCATGCGGTCTGCGACGGCTGGTCGCGCGTGCTGCTGCTGGAGGAGCTGGCGGCCCTCTACCCGGCCTGCGCCGCGGGCCTTCCCTCGCCACTTCCCGAGCTGCCGGTCCAATACGTCGATTACGCGATCTGGCAGCGGCAGCGCATGTCGGGCGCGCGGCTGGAGCGCGAGCTGCGCCATTGGCGCAAGCGCCTGGCGGGCGCGCCGGCGCTGGAACTGCCGTCGGACCGCCCCCGGCCTGCGGTCTACAGCTTCCGCGGCCTGCGCCGCCCCGTCTCCTTTTCCGCCGCGTCCCTGGCCGCGATGAAGGACCACGCCCGCGCCGAGGGGGTAACGCTGTTCATGCTGCTCGCCGCAGCGTTCTTCTCGCTGCTGCGGCGGTACACGGGCCAGGGCGAGGTGCTGGTCGGCGCCGCCGTCGCCGGGCGCAACCAGGTGGAGCTGGAGAGGCTGATCGGGTTCTTCGCCAACACGGTGGTGCTGCGCGCCCGCATGGAAGAGGGGCTGAGCTTCCGGCTCTGGCTGCGGCGAGTGCGCGAGATCACCCTGGAGGCCTACGCCTACCAGGAGGTCCCTTTCGAGAAGCTGGTGGAAGAGCTGCAGCCCGACCGCGACCTCAGCCGCAACCCCCTGTTCCAGGCGGCGCTGACGCTGCACGGTGCGCCGCTGCCGCGCCTCGGCCTGCCGGGGCTGACGGTCGAGCCGCTCGACGTGGACACCGGCACCGCGAAGGTGGATCTGAGCCTGCAGCTCACCGAGGTGCGGGACCGCCTGACGGGCTTCCTCGAGCTGAGCGCCGATCTGTTTGACGCCGGCACGGCGGCGCGCCTCGAGGTGCACTTGGGCACGATGCTGGCGGCCGCCGTGGACCGCCCCGACACGCCGGTGGGCGAGCTCCCACTGCTGAGCGCAGGCGAGCGCCACCAGGTGCTCCTGGAGTGGGCCGGCACCGCCGCGGCCGTCGCCGGACCGCCGGTCCACCGTCAGCTCGAGAGCCGGGCCGAGTCGGCCCCCGGCGCTCTGGCCATGGCCGGCCAGGGGGGGGAGCTGAGCTACGGCGTGCTGCGGAGGAGCGCACGACAGCTCGCCCGGCACCTGCGTTCGCGCGGCGTCGGGCCCGAGGTGGTGGTGGCGGTCTGCGCGGACCGTTCGCCGGCGCTGGTCGTGGCGGCGCTCGGCATTTTAGAGGCGGGCGGGGCCTATCTGCCGCTCGACCCGGCCTCGCCGCCCGAGCGCCTGGCCTGGCTGCTCGAGAGCTCCGGGGCGCGGGTGGTGGTCACCCGCGAGAGGTTCCTTCCCGCCCTGCCGGCCTCGGCCGACGTCGTCTGCCTGGATCGCGACCGAGCCGCCCTCGCCCTCTTGCAGGAGGGGGACCTGGAGGTCGAGGTTGACGGAACCAACCTCGCCTATGTCATCTACACCTCGGGATCCACCGGCTGGCCCAAGGGGGTCGCGGTCTCGCACGAAACCCTCGCCAACCTCGTCGACTGGCATCGGCGCGCCTACGGCCTCACGGCAGCCGATCGGGTGAGCCTGGTGGCCGCACCCGGGTTCGACGCCTCCGTGTGGGAGATCTGGCCCTGTCTGGCGAGCGGCGCCAGCCTGCACGTGCCTGACGACGAGACCGCCGGCTCGCCGACCGCGCTGAAGGCCTGGCTGGGGCGGGAGGCGATCACGGTCGCCTTCCTGCCCACACCTCTGGCCGAGGCCGCGCTGGCCGAGCCCTGGCCCGCGGGCACCCGCCTGCGCGCTCTCCTGACCGGCGGCGACCGGCTCCAGCACGGGCCGCGGGAGGGCCAGCAGTTCGCCTTGTTCAACCATTACGGGCCGACCGAGAACACGGTCGTGGCGACCTGCTGCGCCGTGGCGCCGGGCGAGGCCGCACCGCCGATCGGCCGGCCGATCGACGGCGTGCGCATCCACCTCCTCGGCTCCGGTCTCCAGCCGCTGCCCGCCGGCGTGCCCGGCGAGCTGTGCCTCGGCGGCGGTGGTCTCGCCCGGTGCTACCTCGGCCGGCCCGACCTCACTGCCGCGAGCTTCGTGCCGGACCCCTTCAGCCCGGAGCCGGGGTCACGGATGTACCGGACGGGCGACCTGGTCCGCTTCCGGCGGGAGGGCAGCCTGGAGTTCCTCGGCCGTTTCGACCAGCAGGTGAAGATCCGCGGCTTCCGAATCGAGCTTGGGGAGGTGGAGGCCGTGCTCGGACAGCACCCCGGGGTCGCCCAGGCGGTTCTGGCGGTCTTCGGAGAGCGGCCCGAGGACCGCCGCCTGGTGGCCTACGTGGTGGCGCCGTGCGGCGGGGAGGCGGCGATGCCGCACGAGCTGCGTGCCCATGCCGCCGCGCGCCTGCCGGCGTACATGGTGCCGTCGGCAGTCATGGTCCTGGACGCGCTGCCGCTGACTGCGCAAGGCAAGGTCGACCGCCGGGCGCTGCCTCCGCCCCCGGACGGGCGCGTGGAGACGGAGGCCGTGCCCCCCCGCAACGAGGTGGAGGAGGTGGTGGCGGGGATCTGGAGCGAGCTCCTGGGCGCCGGCCCGGTCGGCGTGCATCACAACTTCTTCGCCCTCGGCGGCCATTCGCTGAAGGCGACCCAGGTCATCTCCCGGCTGCGCGGCATCTTCCGCGTCGAGCTTCCGGCCAGGTTCCTCTTCGAGGAGCCGACCGTGGCGGGCCTGAGCGGCAGGCTGCTGGCCGATCCGCGGACGCGGGCGAGGGTCGAGAGGGCGGCCCAGCTCTGGCTCCGTCTCGCCAACCTCGCGGAGGAACAGATGGGCCTCGTGCCGCAAGGCGAGGAGTCGCTGTCGTGAGCGCGCCGGCCACGGTGCGGGCAGGTGTGGTGGGCGGCGGCCTCGGCGGCGCCATGATGGCGCTCTACCTCGCCCGCCGCGGCTTCGAGGTCCGGGTCTTCGACCGGCGGCCCGACCTGCGGCGGGAGTTTGTGGCGGGCCCCTCGATGAACCTCGGCCTGTCGCGGCGGGGGATCGAGTCGCTCAGCTCCGTAGGGCTGGCCGATGAGGTCCTGCGGCTCGCCATCCCGATGAACGGGCGCGTGGTGCATGACCTGGACGGCGGGCTCGCATTCCAGCCGTACGGCCGCAACGGCGATGAGGTGATCCACGCAGTGCGGCGCAACGACATCAACTCCGTGCTGCTCGACGCGGCCGAGTCGTCCGGCAACGTCCGCCTGTGCTTCGGCCAGCGTCTGTTCAATCTCGACCGCGACCGTGGCGAGGCCTGGTTCCGCGACGAGCAGACCGGCCACGAGAGCACGGAGACGGCCGACTTCTGGGTGGGCGCCGACGGTCTGTTCTCGACCGTGCGCCAGCTCATGCAACGCAAGCTGCGCGCCGATTATCAGCAGGAGTTCCTCGATTGGGGGTGGAAGGAGCTGCGCATCCCGCCGGGCCCCGGCGGGACATTCCGGCTGGAGAAGAACGCGTTCCACCTCTGGCCGCGCGGTGGCGCCATGCTCTTCGCGCACCCCAACCCGGACGGCTCCTTCACCTGCTCTCTGGTGCTGCCGCTGGAGGGCGAGCGGAGCCTGGAGTCGCTGTCTGGCGCGGAGCAGGTGCAGCGGTTCTTCGAGGAGACCTTCCCCGACCTGGTGCCCCTGATCCCAGATCTGGGCGACCAGTTCCTCGCCAACCGGGTGGTGTCCCTGGTGACCATCCGGACCTCCCCCTGGCACTACCGTGACCGGGTGGTGCTGCTGGCCGACAGCGCGCACGCGGTGGTGCCGTTCTATGCCCAGGGCATGAATGCGGCCTTCGAGGACTGTGCGGTGCTGGACCAGTGCCTGGCCCGGCACGGCACTGCGCGCGCTGCCGCGTTCGCCGAGTACTACGCACTGCGCAGGCGGCACACCGATGCCTTGGCCGAGATGTCGAAACAGAACTTCCTGGAGCTGAGGGACAAGGTCCGATCACCCTGGCTCCGGGGTCGCCGCAAGCTGGACAACCTGCTGAACCGCTGGCTGGGAGAATCCTGGGCGCCTCTGCATGCCCGGGTCACCAACACGACCATTCCCTATGCGGAAGCCTTGGAGCTGGAGCGCCGGCAGGATCGGATCCTCGCGTGGACCGGCCTCGGGCTGGTGGCCGCGCTCCTCGGCGCCGTGAGCGTCCTCGGAACCGACAGGTGGAGACAGGAATAGATGCCATGAGAGTCCTCGAGAGTGATCCGACCTTCTTTCTGGTGGAACTGAGCGATATCGAGAGCGGCGCTCTGCCGGAGCCGGCCCGGGCCAGCCGCGGGGCCTTGGAGCAGGTGGTCGTCTGGGCGAAGGAGTACCTCTGCCGGCCACACCCCGAGTTGGGCCGGGAGGGCGCGGTCTGCCCGTTTGTGCAGGCCTCCATGGACAAGCAGCTTTTCCTGCTCAGCGTCTGTCCGGGGCGGGACTTCGAGCAGGAGGAGGTCGTGGCCCGCGTGATGCGGTACCGCGACTATTTCCTCGACCTCGAGCCGCGCAGCGGCCCCGAGTCTCTGCTCAAGACCCTCCTCATCCTGTTCCCAGACATCCCGCTGGCGGACGTGCCACGCCTGATCGACACCACCCAGGAGCGGCTCAAGCCCGAGTACGTCAAGAAGGGATTGATGATCGGCGAGTTCCACGCCATTCCGCCGGCAAAGCCGGGGCTCTGGAACCCCGATTTCCGTCCCCTCCGATGCCCGGTCTCGATGCTGGTGATCCGCCACATGGTGTCCAGCGACTTCGCTTTCCTGCGGGGGGAGCGGGATTTCGTGGCCGCCTATCTCGACAACTATGGCGACCAGGTGCCGCCCCACCTCAAGGAGACGGTGAGCGAGGCCGCGCAACGGTACGGCCTGGCCGTGGAGGAGCCGCCGCTGCACCCGCGCGTGCGGGCCGCGCTGCAGCGGGCGGGCGTGTCCTACAAGATCCACCGCCACACCGACCAGCCCTTCCCGATCCAAGGGCCGGAGGACTTCGCGCGTGCCTTGGGTTATCCGATCGAACGCATCACCAAATCCCTGTTCCTGCGCTGCCAGTGTCACGGTAAGTACTTCGTCGTGGTCTGCCCGGTCAAGAAGAAGTTGAACCTGGGCCGCGTGGCGGTGCTGGTGGGCTGCAAGCGCCTGGAGCCTGCCAGCCCCGAGGAGCTGGCCATTCTCCTCGGCTATCCCTCGCAGGGGGTGCCTCCCGTGGCGGTGGGCTCGACGCAGGTGCTGATGGACGAGGAGCTGCTGGAGCACGAGACGGTCCTGGCGGCGGCGGGAGAGGTCGAGGTGGAAATCGAGATGGCGCCCTCGAATCTGCGCAGGGTTTCGCGCGCGCTGCTTTTCTCCGCCCGGATGGCCGTGAAGGCGGCGTGACGGCGGACGAGGTGGAGAAGTACGGATGAGCGAATTCCTCGACGGCCGCTCCGACGCGATGGCGCGGCGCCTCGCCCGGCTCGAGTCGCTGCTCGATGAGGAGGGATTCGACGCCGCGGGCGAGGGGGGCATCACGCCTCGCACCCTGGAGGAGGATGGCACCCTCTCGTTTGGCGAGGAGCGCCTCTGCTTCCTCGACCGGCTGTCGCCCGGCAACCCGGCCTACAACCTGTCCTTCGCGGTACGCATAGAGGGCGATCTGGATCCTCAGGCGCTGGCGTCGGGGCTCTCCACGGTCGCTGCGCGCCACGAGCCGCTGCGCAGCTCGTACGCTGAACGAAGCGGCGGAACGGCGCGAGTGGTGGGGGCGCCGGGCCCGGTGCCGCTCCGGCTCGTCGACCTGCGCGACGGCGGCGGCGAGGAGGAGGCTTTCCGCCTCGCTCGCGAGGAGGTCGCCAGACCGTTCGACCTCGAGCGCGGGCCGCTGCTGCGTGCGCTGCTGCTGCGCCTGGGCGGGAGGTCCCACCTGCTCGTGTTGGTCCTCCACCACATCGTGGCGGATGGCTGGTCGGTCGGCGTGTTCCAGCGCGAGCTCGCCTCCTTTTACCCGCAGCGCCGCGGGCAGGCGGTGCTGGCGCACCGGCCCGAGGTGAGCTATGGCGACTTCGCCTGCTGGCAGCGCCGGCGGCTGAGCGGCCCGGCGCTCCAGGAGCGCATCGCCTACTGGCGGGAGCGGCTGGCCGGTTGCCCGCCGGTGCTCGACCTGCCCGCCGGCCGGCCCCGGCCGCCCCTGCCGTCGTACCGCGGCGGCCTGGTCACGCTGCCGCTGCCCCCGCGCAGCGTTGCAGCCCTCCAGGACCTCGCCCTCCGACAGGAGTGCAGCCCGTTCATGGTGCTGCTCGCCGCATTCCAGAGCCTCCTGCTGCGCCTCACCGGGCGCGAGGACGTGGTCGTCGGCTCGCCGGTCGCGGGACGCGACTGGCCCGAGTTGCAGGGGCTGATCGGATTCTTCGTCAACATGCTGGTGCTCCGCACCGACCTGTCGGGCGACCCCTCGTTCGCAGAGGCGGTACGCCGCGTGCGCAGAACGGTGCTGGACGCGCTGGCCCACCAGGACCTTCCGTTCGAGGTGCTGGTCGAGGCCCTCCAGCCAGTCCGCGACCCGGGGTGCCACCCGCTCTACCAGGTCAGCTTCACCCACCGCCAGGAGAGCGGGCCTTACCGGCTCGGCGGTCTCACCTGGACTCCGGTCGAATTGGAGACCGACACCGCGAAGTGGGACCTGATGGTCGAGGTCGTCGAGGAGCCGGAAGGGTGGCGCACCCGCTTCCGTTATGCCTCCGAGCTCTTCGACGGGGCCACGGTGGTGCGGCTTGCCCGCTGCTTCCACACCTTCCTCGGCGCAGCGGTCGAGCGCCCCGGGCTGTGTCTCTCGGATCTGCCACTGCTGGACGAGCAAGAGCGCCGCCTGCTGATCGCCCGCTGGAACGGCACGGCCGCACCCTACCCGCGGGACCTCGCCATTCCGGACCTGTTCGCGGAGCAGGCCGCGCGCACGCCGGACGCGGTGGCCCTCACTGGCGCTGGCGAGAGCCTGACCTATCGGGAGCTTGACCGCCGCGCCAACCGTCTGGCGCGCCGGCTGCTCGGACTGGGGGTAGGAGCGGAGATACCTGTCGCCCTCCTGGTGGAACGCTCGGTGGCGGCCGTGGTGGCCATCCTAGCGGTGCTCAAGACGGGAGGTGCCTATGTGCCCCTCGACCCGGAGATGCCGGAGGAACGGTTGCTCTGGCTGTTGGACGACGTCCAGCCCCGCGTCCTGGTGGTCCAGGACGGGCTGCTTCCCCAGCGGCTTGCGCATGCCAGAGTGCGTACGCTGCTTCTGGATCGCGACCGCGGGAGCGTCGAGGCCGAGAGCTCCGAGCCGTTCGCCTCAGGCGCCCGTCCCTCGCACCTGGCCTACATCCTGTTCACGTCCGGTTCCACCGGCCGGCCGAAGGGGGTCTGCGTCACCCACCGCAATGTCGTGCGCCTGGTCCGCGGCGCCGACTACGCCGATCTCGGGCCGCAGGAGGTCTTCCTTCAGCTCGCCCCCCTCGCCTTCGACGCTTCGACTCTGGAGATCTGGGGGCCTCTGCTCAACGGCGGCCGGCTGGCGGTCTGCCCGCCAGGGCACCTGAGCCTGGAGGAGCTGGGGAGGGTGATCGAGGCCGAGGGTGTGACCACCCTTTGGCTGACGGCCGGCCTCTTCCACCAGATGGTGGACGAGCGGCTGGAGAGCCTGCGGGGCCTGCGCCAGCTCCTGGCCGGTGGCGACGTCCTCTCGCCGGAGCACGTGCGCCGGGCTCTGTCGGCCCTGCCCGGCGTCCGGCTCATCAACGGCTATGGTCCGACAGAGGGGACGACCTTCACCTGCTGCCATCCGATCCTGCCGGGAGACCGGATGGACGGTCCGGTGCCGCTCGGCCACCCCATCGCCAACACCCGCGCCTACGTGCTGGATCGCTGGTTCCAGCCGGTACCGGCGGGGGTGGCCGGAGAGCTGTTCGCGGCCGGCGACGGCGTGGCCCGAGGCTATCTCGGCCGGCCGGAGCTGACGGCGGAGCTCTTCCTGCCCGACCCGTTCTGCGCCGAGCCCGGAGCGCGGCTGTACCGCACCGGGGACCTCGTCCACCAGCGCGACGACGGTACGTTCGAGTTCCTCGGGCGCCTCGACGGCCAGGTGAAGATCCGCGGGTTCCGCATCGAGCCGGGCGAAATCGAGGCCGCTCTCGCCCGCCAGCCTGGAGTACGGCAGGCGGCGGTCGTAGCGCGTGCCGATGAGCGGGGCGAGAAGCGGTTGGTCGCCTACATCGTGCCCGGGAAAGGAGCCCCCGACTTCAGCGCTCTGCGCACAGAGCTCCGGCGCGAGCTGCCGGACTACATGATGCCGGTTGCCTTCGTGGCGCTGGAGCTGCTCCCCTTGACCGCCAACGGCAAGCTGGACCGGCGTGCGCTGCCGGAGCCCGGGCGTGGCGAGAACCGCCATTTCGTGCCGCCTGCCGGCCCGGTCGAGGAGCTGCTGGCGGGGATCTGGGCCGAGCTGCTGGGACTCGACGAGGTCGGCGCCGAGGACGATTTCTTCGAGCTGGGCGGGCACTCGCTGCTCGCCATGCGGGTCGTGGCGCGGGTGCGGGACCTGCTGCGCGCCGACGTGCCCGTGCGCGCCCTCTTCGACGTGCCCACCGTGCGCCGCCTGGCCGCCGAGATGGAGAGGATCCTCGGGCGGGAAGACGGCTCCACCCTGGCGCCCATCGCGCCCGCGCAAGGCCCTCCGCTCGCCTCCTTCGCCCAGGAGAGGCTCTGGTTCCTGGAGCAGCTCGAAGGCGGTGGCCCGGTCTACAACATCCCCCTGGCGCTGCGCCTTTCGGGACCGGTCAAGGTGACCGCGCTCGCCGCCGCGCTTGGCGAAATCCTGCGGCGTCACCAGGTCCTGCGCACCGCTCTCGAGCCCGGCGAGGCAGGACCGGTGCCGCGGGTCCACGCGCCGGCGATCAGCCTGCCGGTCGTGGACCTCGCCGCCTTGCCCGAAGAAGCGGAGACGGAGGCGGACCGCCTGGGCATGCAGGAGGCGGCGCACCGCTTCGACCTCTCCCGCCCTCCCCTGCTGCGCGCCTCTCTCCTGCGGCTCGCGCCGGAGGAGCACCGGCTGCTCCTCGACATCCATCACGTCGCCGCCGACGGCTGGTCGATGGAGGTCCTGCTCACCGAGCTCGGAGCTCTGTACGAGGCCTTCACCGCAGGCCGACCCTCGCCGTTGCCGGAGCTGCCGCTCCAATACCCCGACTTCGCAGCCTGGCAGCGCGAGCGGCTGTCGGGTGAGGCTCTCGAGGAGCAGCTCACCTGGTGGCGCGAGCGGCTGGCTGGCCTGCCACCAGTGCTCGAGCTGCCGGCCGACCGGCCGCGGCCTCCGGTTCAGGGTTTCCGTGGCACAACGGAATCGATCGACCTCGGCCCGGAGCTGTCGGGGGCGCTCCGGGCACTGGCGCGGCGCAACGGTGCGACCCTCTTCCTGACCCTGCTCGCGGCCTTCCAGGCCCTGCTCTCCCGCTACACCGGCCGCGACGACATCGCCGTCGGCACCCCGGTCGCCCAGCGCGATCGATCCGAGCTGCACGGCCTCATCGGACTGTTCGTCAACACTCTGGTGATCCGTTTCGACCTCGGCGACAACCCGGATTTCCTGGAGCTGCTGGACCGGGTGCGCCGGACAGCGCTCGAAACGTTCGTCCACCAGGACCTGCCGTTCGAGAAGCTCGTCGAGGCCCTGCAGCCCCAGCGCGACCTGGCCCACTCCCCGCTGTTCCAAGTCATGTTCCTCCTCCAGAAGCCCATCGCGGACGGCTTGCGGCTGCCCGGGATCGAGGTCACCCCGCTTCGTCTGGACACCGGCGTGTCGAAGTTCGACCTCACGCTCGGGGTCGAGGAGACGGCGGCGGGGCTCGGTCTCATGGCCGGATACAGGACGGACCTGTTCGACCGCACCACGATCGCCCGGCTGCTGGGCCACTTCCGCACCCTGCTCGCAGGAGCCGTGGCCGATCCCGGCCGGCGCCTGTCCGAGCTGCCGCTGCTCGATCAGGAAGAGCTTCGCCGGGTCCTCGTCGAATGGAACGACACGGCATTCGACGAGCCCTCGGTGTGCCTGCACGAGCTGGTCGCGGCACAGGCGGTACGGACTCCCGGCGCAGTCGCGCTGATCTGCGGCGGCGAGCGACTGGGCTACGCAGAGCTGGGCCGGCGCGTCACCCGCCTGGCCCGGCGCCTGTGCGCGCTCGGCGTCGGGCCCGAGGTCCCCGTCGGCATCTGCCTCGACCGCTCCGCCGATCTCGTCGTGGCTCTCCTGGCCACTCTCCAGGCCGGCGGAGCCTACGTGCCCCTCGACCCCGCCTACCCACGAGAGCGCATCGCCTGGATCCTCGACGACGCACGGGCTCCAGTCGTGCTCACCCGAGAGATCCTGGCCGACGCCCTCGGCCTGCGCCGCCCTGGGGTGCACGTCATCGGGCTCCAGCCCGGCGAGGAAGCGGACGACGGAGAGGTCCTCGGCGAGCCCCCCGGCGTCCGGCCGGACAATCTCGCCTACGTCATCTACACCTCCGGCTCGACCGGCCGGCCCAAAGGCGTCGCCATCGAGCACCGCAGCGCCGCGGCCCTCCTCTCCTGGGCCCTGCGGTTCTTCGCTCCCGAGGAGCTGCGGGGAGTCTTCGCCGGCACCTCGGTCTGCTTCGACCTGTCCGTCTTCGAGCTGTTCGTGCCTCTGAGCTGCGGCGGCACCGTCCTGCTCGGCAACGACGCGTTGGCGCTCGCTGGCCTGCCCGAGGCCGTCGAGGTCACGCTGCTCAACACCGTGCCCTCGGCCATGGCCGAGCTGGTGCGGCTCGGCGCTGTACCGTCCTCCGTGCGCGCCATCAACCTCGCCGGCGAGCCTTTGCGCCGCGACCTCGTCGACCGCCTCCACGCGCTGCCCGAGACAGGCCGGGTGCTCAACCTCTACGGACCGTCAGAGGACACGACGTACTCGACCTGGGCCGTGATGCGGCGCGGCGAGGCCAGGGAGCCCTCCATCGGCCGGCCTATCGACGGCACGCGGGTCTATCTTGTCGACACAGCCTTCAATCCGGTCCCGGTCGGCGTGGCTGGGGAGCTGTGCCTGGCCGGAGCGGGCCTGGCGCGCGGCTATCTGGGCAGCCCGGAGCGTACCGCCGAGCAATTCGTCCCGGACCCCTTCGCAGGCACTCCCGGAGGCCGCCTCTACCGCACCGGCGACTTGGCGCGCTACCGCTCCGGCGGCGAGATCGAGCTCCTCGGCCGGCTCGACCACCAGGTCAAGATCCGCGGCTTCCGCATCGAGCTGGGCGAGATCGAAGCCCTCCTGGCGCGCCAGGAGGAGGTGAGCGAGGCCGTGGTGGTCGCGCGCGAGGATTCCCCGGGCGACAAGCGCCTGGTCGCCTACGTGGCGCCGCGCCAGGGCAGGGTCCTGTCCAC
>Ga0190265_10000695_pt1 | contig 22703 bp, 20 predicted proteins | sample Popmic124T_FD_133135 | JGI IMG/M metagenome (GOLD analysis project Ga0190265, IMG submission 133135) | Populus adjacent soil microbial communities from riparian zone of Indian Creek, Utah, USA - 124 T | ecosystem: Environmental > Terrestrial > Soil > Riparian zone | place: USA: Utah | collected...
GCAGAACCGAACGAGGGACAATGCGGCACATTCCTGAAGACGAGCTGCACGCCTATCTGGATCAGGGGCTGAGTCGGTCTCAGTGCGTTGAGATCGAGAGCCACCTGGCCGGGTGCTCGTCCTGCCGCGCCAATCGCGACGGTATTGCCGCCATGCGCGACCGGACCACCGCGCTGCTGTCCAAGCTCGCGCCTCCGCGTCGCTTTGCGCCGCTGTTCGATACCCTCCAGGCCGAGGCCCTCAAGCGCGTCTCGACCCGGCGGCGCCGCGTCCGAGCGGGTGCCTGGGCCGCCAGCCTGGTGGCGGCGGTCGGGCTGGGCTGGGGTGCCAGCGACCTCGTGAACCCGGCCCCGTCGGCCGTCGCCGACCGTACCGCCGCGGCCGTGCCGACCGTGACGATTGCCCCGGTCGAGGTCGCTCCTGTTGAGCATCTCCCCGTCGACCGGCCCGCTCCGGCCGCCGGCAAGGCGCCGGACACTCCCGCCGTCACGGTTCGCTCCGAGCCCGACCAGGAGCGGAAGTTCATGCTCGCCGTCGAGCAGCGGGTCCGGGAAGACTCGCTCCGCGCCGCGAAGCTCGCGGTGCTCGATCAGGCCCCCCCGGTGGAGCTCGCGCCGCTGGAACGGCCCAGCGCGGACGCCGCCCAGCAGTTCGACGGCCTGTGGCGCACGATTTCCTGGGACGGTGCCCGGAACGAGGCCGGCGAAGAGCTGCCTCACATCGACGGCCTGCCGGTGCTGCAGGTGCAGGTGCAGGCCGGCGAGCAGGGCCGGCGGCCGCTCATGGTCGTGGCCCAGCAGCTCTCGTCGGGTCAGGTGATCCAGACGATCGAAGGCTCGGCCTCCGATGTCTCCCAGCTCCTCTCGCGGCGCACCGCCATCTCCACCGCGTCCACCTCGGGAGCCGGCAAGATGGGCGTCACGATCTCCGAGGCCGCGCCGCCGCCCGATCAGGCGATGGCGATGCAGGTCGGCGATCGGATGATCGCGATCACCGGCGCGCTGCCGTCGGACAGCCTGCGGGCGATGATCCGGCGGATCAACGCCGAGATGCGAAGCAAATAACTCACGAGTGTCACCCTGAACGCAGTGAAGGGGACCATGGCAGCCATGGTCCCCTTCGCGTTGCTCAGGGTGACAACCTCAAACCCTCACCCCGTCTTCATCTCGGCTTCTCCCTCCGCTCGATCAGCTCCGGCGACACATAGTCCTGCGCCTCTTCCTCGTGGTCGAACTCGGCCGCGGTCACGGCGTGCCCGCGCTCCCGATCGAGGGTGATCTCCGCCAGCCGCGGCGACACCATCGGGAACGTCCGTGCGAACAGCGCGTACACGAAGAGGTAGCTCCCCAGGAACAGGAGGGTCGGGCCGGCCTCGGGCAGTCCGAACTCGGGGCCCGGGAGCGGCGACACCGATGGCATCACCAGCAGGTAGCGCTCCAGCCACAGCGCCAGCAGGCTCACCGTCGCGAAGAACGCCATCGTAAGGCGGATCTTCTTGGGCGCGACGCCGAGCAGGCCGAAGAACGGGATGATGAACATCCCCACCCCGACCGCCACGCCGACCGGCCGCCACTCACCCCACAGCCGGGCGAAGACGAAGCCGGTCTCCTCGGGGAGGTTGCCGTACCAGATCACCAGGAACTGGGCCCACATGAGGTAGGTCCAGAACACGGTGAACCCGAAGCAGAGCTTGCCCAGATCGTGCCGTTGCTTGGGCGAGACGAGGTCGCTGATCCCCAGGTGTGCCGCGCCGTAGATGGACACCAGCGCCAGCAGCATGTGGGCGCCCAGGAAGGAGCCCATGAAGTAGAAGCCGCCGAGCAGGTTGCTGAACCAGTGCGGCTGGAGCGCCATGATCCCGTCGAACGCCACCACGCTGAAGACGATCGCGTACAGGACCGCGTAAGTCGGCGCGAGCCGGTGGAGACGCTGGTCCAGCGCCGCCGCGGCCGGCGGGGTGCCGTCATAGTCCCGGGTCCAGCGCTCGAAGAGCGCGCGTCGGCCCGGCCCCGCGACCGCGCGGGTGGCGAGCATGTCGGGGATCAGGTCGGCCCGGATGAGCCGCCAGCCCACCCAGTACAGCAGCGTCAGACCCACCGCCAGCCGGCCGAACATGAACGGCCAGGAGAGCCAGACCTCCTTCGAATGCTGCATGCCGTGGGTGGCGGCCTCCATCGGGCCGTAGACGGCGTGATAGCCGAGCGTGAAGGTCAGCACCAGGCCAAGCAGCGAGAGCGGCAGGAACGCGACCGACGCCTCGGCGAAGCGGATGACCAGGCCGGACCACTTCGCGTTGGTGATCTTCTGGACCGCCACAAAGGCGATGCTGCCGCCGGCGAGGCCCGTGAAGTACAGCCAGTTGACGTGGAACAGCTGCCACGCCCGCGGAGCGTCCTCACCGCCGAGCGACATCAGGAAGAGAATGAGACCGAGGACGGCGAGACCGCCGCCGACGCCCAGGAACAGCTCGTACTTCCCGGTCAGGGCACGGTCGACCAGCCGCTGGTGGACGGTCATCGCGGCCTCCCACCGGTTGACCCGGTGGCGCTGGGCCCGGGCGGGATGCCGATCGCGGCGGCAGCCGGCTCCTGCGGCGCGGGGCTCGCCGCCTGCAGCTTGCGGACGTGGCTCACGATGGCCCAGCGGTCGGCGGGGCGATACACCTTGTCGCCGTAGCGCGGCATGACCCCGCGGCCGTAGCGAATGATGCTGTAGAGGTAGCCGTCGCTGTAGGCGCGGGCGCGGCCGGTCAGCAGCGACGGCGCCCCGATGCGGTTGGACACCGGCCCCTTCCCGTCAGCCGCCACCCCGTGACACACCGTGCAGTAGTTCTGGTAGAGCGTGTCGCCCGCCGCGTCGAAGCTCGCGGCCAGCTCGGGCACCGCCGGTCCCGGGAGGCTCGCCTTGGCGTCACTCCCGGCGACATAGGGATTCCTGAGCGCGTCAGCCGTCGTCAGCTTGCCGGTCGTCCATTCGGCCGACCAGTCGGGCTCTCCGCCGGTGATGGGCACCGTGCCCTCAGGGGTGTAGCGGGGCACGTCCGCGGTCTGATAGGGACGGATGTATCGGGCCGTGATCATGTGGTCGAACCACGGGATGATGTGCCACAGCTGGTCGGGCGAGGGCACGCGGTAGTAGTAGAAGTCGCACGCCCCGGTGAGGAGCAGCGAGGCGCCCAGCAGCAGCGTCCGCAGGGCGACGAAGCGGTCACGCCTCATAGCGCACCTCTTCCGCCCCCGCGTTCCGCAGCATCTGCTCCACCTGGCGGGCGGAGTCGGCCGTGGTCGGCACGAAGATGCCGATCTTGTCGTCGCTGAAGCTGGGATCGTACGGCACCCCGCGCTTGCCGAGCGCCACCGAGAAGAAGGCCACCGCGGCCACGGTGATGAGCGCGCCGAGCAGAATCGTCAGCTCGAAGGCGATCACCACGTATGGCGGGATCGACCCGATGGGCTTGCCGCCGACGACGGTCGGCCAGTCGTGCGACATCCACAGCGTCATCCCGAAGCCGGCCGCGCACCCCGTCAGGCCGCCGATCAGGGTGAAGAGCCGGACCGGGCTCACGCCGTGCTGGAGCGCCTCCTCGATCTCGTGGTTCGGCGCCGCGCTGTAGACCGTCAGGTTGCGCCTGCCCTGCGCCCGAAGCGCACGGATCGCATCCGCCGCGGCGTCCACGTAGGTGAACGAGGCGAGCACGCCGGGCACGCGCTTGGAGGGGGCCTTGACCGGCTTGGTAGCCGCCATCAGTGGTGCCCTCCGCGCTTCCGGGGCATCGGAATCATCTCCTTGATCTCCTGGATCGCCACGATCGGGAAGTTCTTGGCGAAGAGCAGGAACCACATGCCGAACCACCCGAAGGAGCCGGCCAGGATGCCCCAGTCCGCCCAGGTGGGATTGAGCTGGTCCCAGGCCCACGGGATGTAGTCGTTGCTGAGGGAGGAGACGATGATGACGTACCGCTCGAACCACATCCCGATGTTGATGAAGATCGAGATGACGAAGAGCGAGGTCAGGTTGGTGCGCACCTTCCGGAACCAGAGGAGCTGGGACACGAAGGCGTTGCAGATGATCATGGTCCAGCCGGCCCACCAGTAGGGCCCGAACGCCCGCCGGAAGAACGTGGTCTGCTCGAAGATGTTCCCGCTGTACCACGCCACGAAGTACTCCATGCCGTAGGCGTAGAACAGGATCGAGCCGGTCAGCAGGGTCAGCTTTGCCAGGTTGTCGAAATGGTAGTCGGTGATCATGTGCTCGATGCGGAGCGCCCGCCGGAGCGGGATGATCAGCGTGAGCACCATGCCGATGCCGGAGTAGATGGCGCCGGCCACGAAGTACGGGGCGAAGATCGTCCCGTGCCAGCCCGGCACGATGGACACGGCGAAGTCCCACGACACCACGGAGTGCACCGAGAGCACCAGCGGCGTCGCCAGCGCGGCCAGATAGAGGTATGCCCGCGAGTAGTGCCGCCACTGGTTGTCGGTGCCCCGCCACCCCACCGCGGCCATCTCGTAGACCTTCCGCCGCCAGCCGGTGGCCTTGTCGCGGATTGCCGCGACGTCAGGCACCAGTCCGAAGCAGAGGAACGTGGTCGAGACCGTGAGGTAGGTCGAGATGGCGAAGACGTCCCAGATCAGCGGCGACTTGAAGTTGGGCCAGAGGAACCGGGAATTGGGATAGGGCAGCAGCCAGTAGAAGATCCACTGCCGGCCGATGTGAATGATCGGGAACAGACCCGCGGTCATGACCGCGAACACCGTCATCGCCTCGGTGGACCGGTACACCGCCGTGCGCCACGGCGAGCGGAAGAGGAACAGGATCGCCGAGATCAGCGTGCCCGCGTGGCCGATACCGACCCAGAACACGAACGTCGTGATGTAGACGCTCCAGAAGATCGGCGGTTGGTAGCCGGCGTGACCCAGCCCGTCCTTGATCAGGAACAGGAAGGTCAGGATGCCGATCAGGAAGAGCGAGACCGCGCCCAGCAGCAGCAGGACGTAGCCCCGGCTCGGCGGGCTGAGCGTCCCGACGACGTCGCGGGTGACGTCCGCGTGGGTCTGGGTGATCACGTGCCCGGACGCCATCAGGCCTCCACCGGGTGGAGGACCTTGGCGAGGTATGTCACCGCCGGCCGCACGTTGATCTCCTCCAGCACGTGATAGCCGCGGGCATCCTGCTTGATCCGCGCGACTTTACTACCAGGATCCTTGACGTTGCCGAAGACGATCGCGTCCGACGGGCAGGCCTGGGCGCAGGCGGTGGTGAATTCACCGTCGCGGATGGGACGGTCTTCCAGCCGTGCGTGGTTCTGCGTGTCGCGGATCCGCTGGATGCAGAAGGTGCACTTCTCCATCACGCCACGGGCCCGGACCGTCACGTCAGGATTGAGCTGGAGGTGCAGCGGCTCCGGCCACGCCTGCTCGTTGTACTTGTACCAGTTGAAGTACCGCACCTTGTACGGACAGTTGTTGGCGCAGTAACGGGTGCCCACGCAGCGGTTGTAGACCTGGCCGTTGAGGCCGTCGGCCGTGTGGTACGCGGCATAGACCGGGCAGACCGGCTCGCACGGCGCATTGCCGCAGTGCTGGCAGAGCATCGGGACGAAGCGGGCGGACGGCGCCGCGGCGGGTTCGCTGGATTCGGGCCCGTGGCCCCCCTCCCCGGGCTCACCGCCGCCGTGGCCCGCATCCTCCCAGTACCGCTCGATCCGGAGCCACGTCATCTCGCGCCCGCGCAGTACCTCCGACTCGCCCACGGTGGGAATGTTGTTCTCCGCGTAGCAGGCGGTCACGCAGGCGGAGCAGCCCGTGCACTTGGCGAGGTCGATGGACATGCCCCACTGCGGGTGCTCGTTGGCGTAGTCCCCGTACTGGGTGGCCCGCGTCTGGGCCTCGCCCCAGCCGTGGATCGCCTCCAGCTCCCGCCCGGTATTGATCTCGTGGTGCGCGTGCCCTTCCTCGGCCCGTGCCTGCTGAACGGTGAGCCCCCGCTTGGCCGCCTCGAGCGGCATGGCTTCGGCGATGCCCCGGCCGAGCTGGCGCGGCACCCCCGCGACGCTGGCGAGCTTCCGATAGCGGCCGGTCTTCTGCACGGCCACCTTCGTGGAGAGATAGGGTACGAACTCGCCGCGCGGCGCGCCGAGCAGGTCGAGCGCGTTCACTCCCCTGCCCTGCGCGAACGAGCCGTAGGCCGTGTGCCCGAATCCGAGCGGAATCGCCACCGCGTCGTCACGGATTCCCGGATACACGTAGACCGGCGCCTCGACCTTGCCGTAGGGCGAGGTCAGCTCCACGATCTCGCCGTCGCGGACATCGAGTCGCGTGGCCGCGGCGGGACTGACCTCGACCCACGAGTGCCAGGTGATCTTGGTGACCGGATCCGCGTTCTCCAGCAGCCACGGCTTGTTGGTGCCCCGGCCGTCGTGCAGCATCGCGTGCGGATAGGTCAGGAACGTGAAGGCGCCATCGCCCTCGAACGTCGGCTTGGTGTAGGCCAGCCGCCCGTCGGCCAAGGCGAGAGCCACCTGGGGCGGCGCGGGCGGATCGCGGAACACGCCGCCCCGCTGGACGGCCGAATGCCAGAACGCCACCGGATCGCCTTCACCCAGCTCGGTGGCCAGGTCGCGCCAGCGGGACTTGAGATGCTCGTCCCAGGTCGGCGCGGTAAACCGGGCCAGCGGGCCCGCGGCCTTGCGGCTCACGCGCAGCAGGATCTCGCCCGCGGCGAGGGTGTTGAACACCGGCTCCATCACCGGTTGCATCAGCCCGTGCACGCCGGCGCGAGGACGGCTGTCGTCCCACCGCTCCAGCGCGTGGTGCTGGGGTAGCAGCAGATCGCAGAGCGCGGCGGTCTCGTCGAGGTACGACGAGATGGACACCTTGAAGCCGACCTTGGCGAGTCGGGCCGCGAAGCCGCTGCTCTTGGGCAGCGTGTAGGCGGGATTGGCGTCGTGCACCAGCGCGACGGCGATCTCGCCGCCCTCCATCGCCTGGGCGAGCTTGGCCAGCGCCGCGTGCCCGTCGGCCATCGGCATGTCGGCCCCGAAGAGCACGGTCTCGCCGACGTTGCCGGCCACGAAGTTCAGCACGTTCACCGCGACGCAGACCTCGGTCGAGGCGGCGTGCTGCGACCCGATGCCGCCCGCGACCGCCAGGCTGGGCCGGGCCGCGGCGAACTCGCGCGCCAGCCGCTCGATCGTCGCGGCCGAGAGCCCCGTCTCCTGCGCGGCCATCGCCGGGGTGAACGAGCCGAGCGCGGCCGCGAGACCCGCGCGATCGTCGCCTCGCTCGCGCACGAGCACGCTGGCCATCGCGAGGGCGAGCGCGGCCTCGGAGCCCGGCTTGATCGGCACCCACTCGTCCGCGTTGAGGCCCGTCAGATCCCGGCGCGGCGCGGCATACACGAAGCGGGCCACATCGCCGTCCGTGAAGCCGTGTGACCGGGCGAACCCGCGCTGGTGCTCGATCGGCGATCCCCAGCTCTCCAGGAAGTCGGCGCCGAAGGAGATGATGTATTTCGCCTTGCCGAAGTCGTGCGCGGGGAACTCATCCAGTCCGAAAACCTGGCGGTTGGCGGCGCGCACCGGCTCGTGATCGAAGCTCTCGTGGCGCACCAGCCGGCCGCCCAGCGCCGCCGTCCACTCGCCGAGGAGGTCGCCGAAGGTCCCGCGGGACGCACCGCTGATCACCGCCACCTTGCTGCCCGCCTCGTTCAGCTTCGCCGCCAGGCGTTCGATCGCGTTGTCCCAGGTGATCTCGGCGAAGCCGCCGTCGGCGGTGCGGGCCATCGGGGCCTTGATCCGGCCGGGATTGTAGAGGCCCTGGAGCGAAGCCTGACCCTTGGAGCAGAGCTTGCCGCGGTTGACGGGGTGCTCGGGATTGCCCTCGAGCTTCACGGCGCGGCCTTCGCGGGTCCGCACGTGCACGCCGCAGCCGGTCGAGCACTCGGTGCAGGTGCTCGCGTACCAGGTCGCGACGCCGGGGACCTGGTCTTCGGACTGGACCAGGTAGGGCACCAGCTTCTGCACCCGGTCGGTCGAGCAGCCGCTCAGCGCCATGGCCCCGCCGCCGGCGGTCACGCCGAGGACGGTCAGGAACCGGCGGCGGTCGAGAGTGTTGGGGGGCTCGAGATCGTCAGGCATTCCGAGTTCCTAGGTGACGCCGTCTCAGTAGTGGCATACCGAACAATCCCGCGAGACCCCGCGCTCGATGTGGCAACTGATGCAGAAACCCATGTTGTCCACCTGGTTCACCTTGTGGACCTGGGGCATGCGCGTCAGATCGCCATGGCAGGTGGCGCAGGCGGTGGGGCCGAGCGCCTTGATGTGCCGCTGGTGCGGGAAGTGGGCGTGGCGGGGAAGGAAGTGCACCCGGATCCATTCGATCGGCTTCTTGTCGGTCCAGGCCTTCCTGAGCTTCTGGATCTCGACCTTGCTGCTGCTGTCACTGCCCGACACGACCAGGTGGCAGCCCATGCAGGTCTGCATGCTGGGAATGCCAGGCTCGGGGGACACATCGGCCGAGTAGTGGCAGTACTGGCACTGGATCTTGAATTGGCCGGCGTGGATGTCGTGCCGGAAGAAGATCGGCTGGCGGGGACCTTTGAGCGATCCGGTGTCACTGATGGCGGGTGCCGTAATCGAGTCGGCGGCGGGCCTGGCTTGCTGGGCCTGCGGAGTCGGGCTCGCAAATGCCAGGATCGCGGCGAGCCCCCCCGCTCCCACCCCGCCCAGCACCATTGCCAACGTTCGCATCATGAATCCCGCGCTGAGTGAGAGCCACCGGGTTTCCCGCGCGCCGAAACATAGTCCGAACATGGCGCGGCACAACCCGATACGCGCTCGCAATCCGACTCAATCATTCGGCTTCCGCATCGTCGTCGCGGCGCTTGGTCGTGCCTCGCGCGCGGGGACCGCGATGGGGGGCCGGCCGCTCGCTCAGCCACTCGCCTTTCCGGCGCGCGAAGGTCAGAAAACCGTCCACGATCCGGCGATCCGTGAGCTCCATCCAGCACCAGCGGACCGGCCCGGTGCGCTGCGCCTCCGAGATCGCGCGGGCCAGATCGGCGGGCAGCCGGCTGATCGACCGCACCCGCCCTTCCTCCATGTCACTGAGCGTGAAGGTCGTGGAGATCCCGTCGCCCACCACGTGGAGCCAGCACAGCTTCCGGTTGCCGACGCCGTACTCCCAGCTCCAGCGCCAGTTGGTCCCCATGAAGCGCACGGTCTCGGTGACGCCCTTGATGGCGAGGAGGCCCGAGCGCAGCACCTTGAAGCGGGCGCCGACGGTGGCGGGAAGGTCCTTGATCGGTGCGGTGGGCGCCGGCTCCGCCTCGGGATCGGCGTAGCGGTTGGCCGACCAGTACGCGCTCGAGCGGCCCACGCTCATGACGGATCCGCCAGCGGCGGCTCGGTCACGGGGATACCCACCCGCTCGAGGTAGCGTATCACCTCGAGCCCCATCGCGCGGACCAGCGTAGCCTCGCGGCCGTCCGGCGCCGCCCGATACATGATTTCACGGAACGACCGCATCACGCTCTCCGACCGCCTTGTCTTGAAGAAGTCCACCGCCCAGAGCGCCCGCCGCCAATCGCCGAACAAGTCTTCCATCTGGGCCGACGTGGCCGGCGCCGTCCCTTTGCGAGGAGGCTTGAGCGGCGCGTCGGCGCCGCCGCGGGCCAGCCACGACTCGTAGGCCATGATCGCCACCGCCTGCGCCAGGTTGAGCGAGGAGCTCCGGGGATCGGTCGGGATGGTCACCAGCACGTGCCCCAGATCCAGCTCGGCGTTGGTGAGGCCCCGATCCTCCCGTCCGGCCACGAAGGCGACCGGCCCCTCCGCGCTCTGTTCCACCAGCTCGACCGCGGCCTCTCGCGGCCGGAGGGTCCGGCGCTTCGCGGTGCGGCCCCGCGCGGTCAGCAGCGCCACGTGCACGCAGTCCTTGATGGCGGCTTCCAGCGAATCGACGATCTCGATCCGGGCGACGAACTCGGCGCTGTTGTGGGCGATGCCCTCGATGCGCCAGGGATCGAAGCTCTCGGGGTTCACCAGCCGCATGCGCTCGACCCCGAAGTTCCGGGCGATGCGAACCGCGGAAGCGATGTTGACGATGTCCTGGGGATTGACGAGGACGAGGATTGGGGCGGCCCCAGCCACCGTCACCCCTCGCCAAGGAACGAGGTATCGTGCCGCTTCGCCTTCAGCGCCGCGCCGAATCCGGCCTTGTCCACCGCCTTCATGTAGGCCTCCTTCGGCTCCACTTCCTTCCGATCCACCAGCTCCATCAAGGCGTCGTTCAGCGTGACCATGCCGACCTTCCGGTTGGTCTGCATGATGGAGGGGATCTGGAACGTCTTGCCTTCGCGAATCAGGTTGGACACGGCCGGAATGGAGAGCAGAATCTCCCGCGCGGCCACGCGCCCCCCTCCGATCTTCTTGCAGAGCGTCTGGGCGATCACGCCCCGCAACGATTCGGAGAGCATGACCCGCACCTGCGACTGACGGTCGGCCGGGAACTGATCGATGATCCGGTCCACGGTCGAGGCCGCCGTCGTCGTATGCAGCGTGCCGAAGACGAGGTGCCCGGTCTCCGCGGTCTCGATCGCGATGGAGACGGTCTCCAGGTCGCGCATCTCGCCCACGAGGATGATGTCGGGGTCCTCCCGCAGAGCCGCCCGCAGCGCCTGCTTGAACGAGCGCGTGTGCAGACCGATCTGGCGCTGGGTCACCAGGCACTTCTTGCTCGGGTGCACGAACTCGATCGGGTCTTCGATCGTGATGATGTGGTCGGTGCGGGTTCGGTTGATCAGGTCTACCAGAGCGGCGAGCGTGGTGCTCTTGCCGGAGCCGGTCGGCCCGGTGACGACGACCAGTCCCTTGGTGAGGTAGCACAGGTTCTGCACCTCGCGGGTCAGTCCCATCTCGTCGGCGGTACGGACGGTCGTGGGAATGACGCGGAACACCGCGAAGGGGCCGTGGCGATCGCGGCCCGCGTTGCAGCGGAAGCGCGCGAGGCCCTCGATCTCGTAGGCCCAGTCGGTGTCGTTGATGTCGCGGAACTCGTTGATTTCCTTGGACGACATGATGCCGAGCAGCAAGGTCTCCAGCCGCTCGGCGGGGATCGCGGCGAGCGGCTCGCGCACCAGCTCGCCGTGCCGGCGAAGCATCGGCGGCTCGCCCGAGCGGAGGTGCAGGTCGGAAGCCTCCGCTTCCACCAGGAGCCGGAGCAGCGCTTCCATCGCCCCGCGCGCCTCCGCGAGGTCGGGCCCCTTCGCCGCCGCCGCGGGGGCGCCCCCGGCTCGGCTGGGACGCACGGTCGCGCGGGCGCCGTCCGCGCCGGGCGTGAGCTCGACCTGCACCTCCCCGCTCGGCGAGTGGTATCCGAAGCTCACCGGCGCCCCGGTTCCCACCTGGCCGGCGGTGTCCGCGCCGGCGATCTCCTTCACCAGGCCGACGATCTGCCCGTCGCTCAACGGGTCGCGCGTGATCGCCCGGGTCGCCCCGTTGGTCACCAGGGCGGCCGGCTGGCCCACGGCCAGCTGCAGCGCGTCCGCGCGCTGTTCGTGCATCACCTGAATGAAGCGGTCGAGTCGGGCCACGGCGATCTCAGTCGAGAGGGCGGATGAGGCGGACGTGCTGCTTGTTGATGTACCGGGTACGGCCGTCGCTCCAGAGAGCGAAGAACCCGCCCTCCCCATTCATATAGTCGAGTGCGCGGCGGCGGCCGGGCGGAAGCTCCAGCGTCGCCAGGCCACGGTACTCCGCGCCCCCGGGCAGAATCACCTCCAGCTCGACGTGTTTCGCCGCCGTGACCCGGTCAGGGTCGGGCGCCGGCACGTCCTCGAGCGTGGTGATCTCCATGACCTGCGCCTTGGGCACCAGCGCCACGCCGCCCTCGGGGAGGGTGAGCGCGAAGAAGGCGTCCGGCCGGTTGAGCATCTCCAGCGGCGTCTCCGAGCCTCCCGGCTGCGGATAGGCCGGCCTGGTGAGCAGGTGCAGGTCGCCGTCGATCACGAGACCCTCGATCAGCGACACGTGCGCCGGCAGCCGGTTGGTGGATCCCCAGTCGCTCATCGAATCTGTCGGGGCATAGGTGCGGAAAGTGGACGGGGTGCGAAGGCGCGGCAAGTGGCTGGGTCAGCCACGGATGGCGGCACCCGCTTGCGCCTCGATCAGCCGGATGGCCTCCAGATAGTCGGCCGACTCGCCGAGGGCCGTGCGGGCCCGGGTGAAAAGCTCGCCGGCGAGGTCGAGAACCGGGCCTTCCACTCCGGTTTCGTCCAGCAACGCCGTCGCGATCCCGACGTCCTTCTGGAGCAGCGCGAGACGAAAGGTGCGGGGCCACGCCCCGGTCAGCACCCGCTCGGGCACCAGGGTCTCGCTCACGAACGAGCGCCCGCTGGAGACGTTGAGGACGTCGAGCGCGGCCCGAGCCGGTACCCCGGCCTTCACCAGCGCGGCGAGGCCCTCTCCGACGGCGAGGATATTGACGGCGAGCAGCGCGTTGTTCACCGCCTTGACGGCATGCCCCGCGCCGACCGGCCCCAGATGCGCGATCCGGCTTCCCATCAGCGCCAGGATGGGGCGGGCGCGCTCGAACGTCGCCTCGTCGCCGCCGACCATGATCGTGAGGGTCCCGGCCTCGGCGCCGTTGGTCCCGCCGCTGACCGGGGCGTCCGCGAAGGCGACGCCACGCTCGGCGAGGCGCGCCGCGATCCGCCGCGAGCTGGTGGGATCACCCGAGGTGCAGTCGAGCAGCAGCGCCCCGCGGCCGAGCCCCGCGAGCAGCCCGTCGGGTCCGTCGAGCAGCGCCTCTACCTCGCGCGATGTCGGGAGACAGGTGATCACGACGTCCGCGCCGGCGGCCGCTTCCCGTGGAGTCCGCGCGTGGACGGCTCCATGCTCGCGGGCGAACTCGCCCGCCCGCTCCGCCGTGCGGTTCCAGACGGTGAGCGGCCCCCCACGTGCCAGCCGCGCCGCCATAGGCCGGCCGATGGCGCCCAGCCCCAGAAAGGCGGCCGGCGGGTGGGTCACGTCGCGTCCGACGCCGATTCGGTCTGGCCGCTCTTCCGCTGGCCCAGCTCGCGATCCAGCATGAGAAGCCCGGGCCGGTCCTCGCCCACCATGCGGAACTGTTCCGCCAGGAGCCCGCTCGTCTTCTCCTCCTCCACCTGCTCCCGCACGAACCAGTCGAGGAAGGCGGTGCTGGCGAAGTCCCGCTCGTCCACCGCGAGGCCGTAGACCTTGTTGATGCTGGCGGTGACCTGCTGCTCGTGCTTGTGCGCCTGGTCGAAGACCTCTTTCGGCGACGCGAAGTCAACGGGCGGGCGGCCCAGCGGCTGAAGCTCGACCCTGCCCCCGCGGTCCAGCAGGTGATCGAAGATCTTCATCGCGTGCTTGGTCTCCTCCTGCGCCTGCCCCCGCATCCAGCGCGCCAGCCCCGGCAGGTTGGCGTGATCGCAGAACGCCGACATTGAGAGGTACAGGTAGGAGGAGTAGAATTCATGCTTCATCTGTTCGTTCATCGCGTCCTGCATCGTCTTGCTCAACATCGGCGGAGCTCCGGTCCGTGGGTGCGTCGAAGATAGCATGAGCGCCCGCATTCTCCACGTGGACCTCGACGCGTTTTTCGTGGAGGTCTGCCGGCAGCGCCACCCCGAGCTGCGCGGCGTGGAGCTCCTGGTCGTCGGGGGCCGCCGGGACCAGCGCGGCGTCGTCCAGTCGGCCTCCTACGGCGCCCGCAAGTACGGGGTCCATGCCGGCATGCCGATCGCCCAGGCGGTGCGCCTCTGCCCGGCCGCCACGTTCTTCCAGGGCTCCTTCAATCACTATCGAGACGCCTCCCGCGCGGTGCGCGCGGTCCTCGAGAACTTCTCTCCCACCGTCGTCATGGCCTCGCTGGATGAGGCCTATCTCGACTTCGCCGGGACCGACCGCGTGCATCCGGTCTCCCTGCTCACGGTCGCCGAACAGATCCGGGACACGGTCAAATGGGAGACCGGCCTCGACTGCAGCATCGGGATCGGTCCCAACCGCATGATCGCCAAGCTCGCCTCCGACCGCGCCAAGCCACGCGGGCTCATGGAGGTGCGCGTGGGATGGGAGGAAGGGTTCCTGTCGTGGCTGCCGCTCGCGGCGCTGCCGGGCGTCGGACCCAAGACGGCCGCGCGCTGGGCCGAGCTGGGGCTCACGGACGTGCATCAGGTGCAGACGATGACCGAGAGCGCGCTCGAGCGGCTGGTGGGCGGCGACGCCCGCGGACTCAAGCGGCGCGCGCATGGCCACGGTGGCTCCGTGCTCCGCGGCAACCGGCTCCCCAAGTCGGTGAGCCGGGAGACGACCCTCTCCCGGGACCTCCGCGACCAGGAGGAGCTGGAAGCGATCCTGTCACTGCTCACCGCGCGGGTGGCCGGGCAGCTTCGGGAGGAACAGCTGGTAGGACGCACCGTCACGCTCAAGCTGCGGCACGATGACTTCCACACCGTCAACCGGCGCCTCACGCTGGAAACGGCAACCGATCTCGACGCGGAGATCTACGAGACCGGGCGGGCCCTCTTCCGGGAGGCGTTCGAAGAGGTCCGCCGGCGCAACCGCGGCGTCAGGCTCATCGGCATCGCCATGACGAACCTGGGCGTCGCGGCGGAGGCGGACCTGTTCGAGCCGCAGGCACGGCAGCGGCTGCGGGAGCTGTCGGTCGCGGTGGACAAGGTGCGGGAGAAGTACGGCTTCAGCGCGATGACGTCCGGATCGGTGCTGCGCGCGAAAAGGGGGCGGAAGCGGCTGGACGAGTGATGCAGGCCATGTCACCCTGAGCGCAGCGATAGGGGACCATGGCGGCCATGGTCCCCTTCACTGCGTTCAGGGTGACACTTTTGCTCTCCGCAGATCCTTGTCCTCGAACCGCAGCCCCAGCGTCCCGTCCCGACTCTTCACCTGCGGTCCCAGATCGCGGAACGTGGCCTCCGCGCCCGCCGTGTCACGCGCCTGCACCGTGCTGTTCTGATAGAGCGGGTAGTACCCGATGAATACCCGGTTGGCTCCGGGCCGAACCGCGCAGGCGCAGTCGCGGGCGCCCGCCAGGCCGGCGTTGATGGTGACCCGCACCAGGCCGCTGCTGGCGTTGGTGATCAACGGCGCGAAGTAGTCGACCCCACCCGAGCGGACCCACGCGCTGTCCGACACGGTCTCGCCTTGCCGGGGCACGATCGCGCCGCGGATCTCTTCCCCCATCGGCTTGTTGTCGGCCGAGGGCGGGCGCACCATCTCCCACTCCGCCACGGCATCCCCCTCGCGCAGCACGGCCAGGACGACCGTCTCGCCCGGCGCCACGATGCGCGGATCGCCACCGAGCACCAGGCGCACCGGCGCCGCGAGCCGATTGGTGAAGCGGACGCGGGTACGATCGAGGAGACGGCAGGAGGAGCTCGCGAGGGCGAGAGCGAGGATCACGGCGCCCGCGAGCGAATGGCGCACCGCTCAGCGAACCGGCAGGAAGGACTCGAGAGGGTTGCGCGGGCGCGGCTCGCGCTTGGGACTGGATCCGGTCTTCCTGGGCGCGACGCCGGCCGGCGGCTTCAGATCGGCTCGCGTCACCCGCAGCACCACCGCGCCGCTCTGGGGATCGCGGCGTGAGGCGAAGCCGGTGAAGCGGGCACTCCAGCCGCGCCGGTCGGTCACCCGCACGGCGCTCCGCCCCGGCTCGCGATAGTATCCCAGCCGCAACGAATCGCCGCTCGGGATCTGGCAGTCGCAGTCGACGCTGTCTTCGCCGGTGACCACCGCCACGCGGAGGACGCGCCCCGCCTCGTTCACCACCGTCGGCGTGAAGCGCGCCTCTCCCCCGGATTGCGCGTCCACGGCGCGGAACAACTCGCCATCCACCCGCTCCGCCACGATCGCGCCTTCCACCGCCCCGCCCAGCAGGCGCTCCCCGGTGGAAGGCTGGACCATTGCCCAGGTGGCTTCGACGTCGTCCGATGCGACCGGCAGGCGGCCGGTGTCGCCGGGGAGAATGGTGAGGTTGGTGTCGTCCACGCTCATCGCGATGGGCTCGGTCAGCCGGTTCTCGACCACGAGCTCGGCATCGGCGTGGGCCGGACCGCCGAGATCCGAGCTTCTCTCCTCGGGGGCGTAGCCGACGGCGGTCGGCACCTCCGGCTCCGGTTGATTGCCGGAGACGGACACGGCCAGGATGACGCCCGCGAACGCCGCCGCGGCGAACCCGATCATCCAGCGTCTCGCGACCGGGCGCCGGACCGCAGGCATCGCCTGAGTCGGCGTCTCGTCGGCGCGCGGGAGAAGCGTGACCGGGTCCACCGGGCCCCCGTGCGCGCCGGCCCGGCCGGTCCGGATGGCGCCGAGCATGGTCTGCGCGGTCGCGAATCGGTCGTCGGGATGCTTGGCCATGCAGCGGAGGACGATCTCGGAGAGCCAGGCCGGGATGTCGTCGCGGGAGAGGCTGGCGGACGGCACCGGGTCACTGATGTGGCGCCCGACGATCTCCTGCGAGTCGGTCCCCGGGAACGGCGGTGCCCCCGTGAGCATCTGGAAAATGACGGCGCCCATTCCATAGAGATCGCTGCGCGCATCCACGCTCCGGCTCCCCAGCGCCTGCTCGGGACTCATGTAGAGCGGGGTCCCCACGATGAAGCCCGATTCGGTGAGGTGGGCGGGGCCGTCCAGGTACTTCACGATGCCGAAATCCACCAGCAGCGGGCGGCCGGTGACGGACTCGAGGAAGATGTTGTCGGGCTTCACGTCCCGGTGGACCAACCCGTGATCGTGCGCGTGCTGCAGGGCGTCGAGGATCGGCTCCGCGATCTTGAGCGCGTTCTCCGGCGAGAGCGGGCCCTCGGTCTTGAGCAGGTCGGCGACCGTGCGCCCCTCCAGATAGGGCATCGCGTAGTACACCAACCCCTGGCCCTCGCCGACGAAATGGATCGGTACGGTGTTGGGGTGGTTGAGCCGCGCGATGGCGCGGGCCTCTTGCTTGAACCGGGAGATAGCCGCGGCCGTCCACGGCAGGTCGGACCGGAGCACCTTGACCGCCAGCCGCCGCTGCAGATCGGCGTCCACGACCTCGTACACCTCGGCGAAGCCGCCGCGGCCGACCATGCGCACCACCCGGTACTGCCGGCCGAGCGCCTGCCCCAGGCGCTCGACCGCCCCGGTGTCGTTCGGCCGGGGATCGAACGCGCCGATCTCCACCCCGAAGAGGGCCAGACTTCCCGGCCCGCACCGTGGGCAGTGTGTGGTGCCGTCCCGCAGGAGGGCGTGGCAGGATGAGCAGACCAGTACCGTCAGAGCGCCTCCGGAATGTCCATCCGAGGTCCGCTGGGGGCAGCGACGTTGTCCAAAAAGAAGCTTACAGCGTCCCGTCGGGCGGAGCGAGGGACTGCGTCACCTTCGGCGGTGACGTGAAGGCGCTTCTAGGAATGTGCTGTTTATGCAGAATTCAGGAAGCAAGATTACCGCAGATTGGCCTTGATGTCTATTTCTGATGCCGATTCTTGCACATTCTGCACCTCCTGCTTGACATGGCCGGTACCGGGCGATATCCTCCTGCCATGTCCACCCCGTGTCACGGATCGCCCGCCACGCCCCAGCGAAACCGCCGCCTCCAACCCCGGCGAGCGCGCAGGCTCTTGGTGTGAGCGGTGATCCGCTCGACCCGACGCCCCCGAGCTCGCCTACGGCGGTTCGGGGGCGTCTCTGTGTTGGTTGACCGCCACCATCTGCGCGAGGCGCCCATGGCCACATCGGTGAAGACCACGACGTTCACCCGGACCTCCAAGACCGGCGAGGTCCAGCGGGTGCTGGACCTGGTCCGCGACCGGAAGATTCAGGTCGTAGATGTGAAATTCTGCGACCTCCCCGGGACGTGGCAGCACTTCTCGGTGCCGGCCGCCGCCCTGGAGGAGGGCACCTTCCGGGACGGGCTCGGTTTCGACGGGTCGTCCATTCGCGGATTCCAGGCGATCAACGAGAGCGACATGCTCCTGATCCCTGACCCCGCCAGCGCCTTCGTGGATCCGGTGCTCGAGGTGCCGACGCTCTCGCTCACCTGCGACATCTACGACCCGAACACCCTGGAGCCGTACTCCCGCGATCCCCGGTTCATCGCCTTCAAGGACGAGGAGTACCTCAAGACCACCGGCATCGCGACCACGTCGTGCTGGGGACCGGAGGCGGAGTTCTTCATTTTCAACTCGGTGCGGTTCGACCAGAACGCGCACGAGGGCTACTACCACATCGATTCGGAAGAGGGGATCTGGAACTCCGGCCGGAACGGCACGCCCAACCTGGGTCACCGTCCCCGCTACAAGGAGGGGTACTTCCCCGTGCCGCCGGTGGACCGGCTGCAGGACGTGCGCTCGAAGATCATGCTGGCCCTGATCGAAGCCGGGGTGCCGGTCGAGGTGCAGCACCACGAGGTGGGCACCGCGGGCCAGGCGGAGATCGATTTCCGATTCGGATCCCTGGTGCAGACCGCCGACCGGATGATGATGTTCAAGTACATCGTCAAGAACGTCTGCCACCGCCTCGGCTACACGGCGACGTTCATGCCGAAGCCGCTCTTCGGTGACAACGGCTCCGGCATGCACTGCCACCAGTCGCTGTGGAACGGCAACACCCCGCTGTTCTTCGACGAGAGCGGGTACGCCCTGCTGTCGGAAATGGCGCGGTACTACATCGGCGGGCTGATCGCGCACGCCCCCGCCCTGCTGGCGCTCTGCGCGCCGACCACCAACAGCTATCGGCGGCTGGTTCCCGGCTTCGAGGCGCCGGTCAACCTCATGTACTCGGCGCGGAACCGGTCGGCCATCTGCCGGATCCCGATGTACTCGAGCTCACCCAAGTCGAAGCGGGTCGAGTTCCGGGCGCCGGACCCGACGGCCAACCCGTACCTCGCCTTCGCGGCGATGCTGATGGCGGGCCTCGACGGCATTCAGCGGAAGATCGAGCCGCCCGCGCCGATCGACGAAGACCTCTACGAGCTCCACGACGAGCGGAAGGCCAGCATCAAGATGGTGCCGGGCTCCCTCGCCGAGTCGCTCGACGCGCTGGAGCAGGATCACGCCTTCATGCTCAAGGGCGACGTGTTCACCAGCGACGTGATCGACACCTGGCTCTCGATGAAGCGAAGCAAGGACGTGGCGGCGGTGAGCCTGCGGCCGCATCCGTACGAGTTCTTCCTGTACTATGACGCGTAGTCCTGGGAACGGCGTGAACGGTGAAAAGTGAACAGTGAACGGGGGTCGCGCGGCGTCGGCGACCCCCGTTTCACTCTTCACTTTTTACTCTTCACGCCTTTCTTTCCGATATGCCCGACCGCCTCCGCAGCTCCGCCATCACCCACGGCGTCCAGCGCGCCCCCAACCGCGCCATGCTGCGCGCCGTGGGCTTTCAGGACGGCGACTTCGAGAAGCCCATCGTCGGGATCGCGAGCGGGTGGAGCACCATCACGCCCTGCAACGCGGGGCTCGACGTCTTGGCCCGCCGGGCGGAAGCCGCGGCGCGGGCGGGCGGCGCCATGCCCCAGGTCTTCGGCACCATCACCGTCAGCGACGGCATCTCGATGGGGACCGAGGGCATGAAGTACTCGCTGGTCTCCCGGGAGGTCATCGCCGATTCGATCGAGACCGCCTGCGGCGCGCAGAGCATGGACGGCGTGGTCGCGATCGGCGGCTGCGACAAGAACATGCCCGGGGCGATGATCGCGATCGCCCGGATGAACATCCCCGCGATCTTCGTCTACGGCGGCACCATCAAGCCCGGCCATTACGAGGGGCGGGATCTCACCGTCGTGAGCGCGTTCGAGGCGGTGGGACAGCACAGCGCCGGCAAGATCGGCGACCGCGAGCTGCAGGAGGTCGAGCGCCGAGCCTGCCCGGGCAAGGGCTCGTGCGGCGGCATGTTCACCGCGAACACGATGTCGTCGGTGTTCGAGGCGATGGGGATGAGTCTCCCGTACTCCTCGACCATGGCCGCGGAGGACGACGAGAAAGCGGAGAGCGCCGCGGAGTCCGCGGCGGCGCTGGTTGACGCCGTGCGCGCCGGCCGGACCTCGCGGCAGATCCTCACCCGGAAGGCGTTCGAGAACGCCATCGCGATCACCATGGCGCTGGGAGGATCCACCAACGCCGTCCTTCATCTGCTGGCGATCGCGCGAGCCGCGGACGTTCCCCTGGCCCTGGACGACTTCGAGGGGATCCGAGTGAAGGTGCCGGTCATCTGCGACCTCAAGCCCTCCGGTCGCTTCGTCGCGACCGACCTCCATCGGGCGGGGGGGGTGCCGCAGGTGATGAAGATCCTGCTGGAACACGGCCTCCTCCACGGCGATGCCCTCACGATCACCGGCAGGACGATCGCGGAGACGCTGCGCGAGGTGCCGGCTGAGCCGCGCGCCGATCAGGAGGTGATCCGACCCTGGGACCGGCCGCTCTACCGACAGGGACACCTGGCGGTGCTCCGCGGCAACCTCGCCCCGGAAGGATCGGTCGCGAAGATCACCGGCGTGAAGTCACCGCGGATCACCGGGCCGGCGCGGGTGTTCGAGTCGGAGGAGTCGTGTCTCGCGGCGATTCTCGCCGGGCAGATCCGGCCGGGCGACGTGCTCGTGATTCGCTACGAGGGGCCGCGAGGCGGGCCCGGGATGCGGGAGATGCTGGCCCCCACCTCCGCGATCATCGGCGCGGGTCTGGGCGATGCGGTCGGATTGATCACCGACGGGCGATTCTCGGGCGGGACGTACGGGCTGGTGGTGGGCCACGTGGCCCCGGAGGCGGCGGTGGGCGGACCGATCGCCCTGCTCCGCGAAGGCGACGCGATCACCATCGACGCCGAGCGCCGGCTGCTGGCCGTCGATCTAGAGGAGCATGAGTGGGAGCGCCGGCGCGCGCAGTGGAAGCCGCCGGCGCCCCGCTACACGGCGGGCGTGCTCTTCAAGTATGCGCGGCAGGTCTCCAGCGCGAGCCTGGGCGCAGTCACCGATCTCTGAGGCTCATCAGCGCTCCAGGACCGGTTCCACCGACTTCCCCCAGAGCACCAGCCGGGCGATTTCGTCGCCGATTTCCCGGGTGCCCATCTTCTGCTCCCCCGCCCGCGCGATGTCCGCCGTCCGTGCCCCGGCGGCGAGCACGGCCGCGACCGCCTGGTCCACGACGGCCGCCGCCTCCGGCAGCCCCAACCCGTAGCGCAGCAGCAGCGCCGCACTGGCGATCGCCCCGATGGGGTTGGCGATGCCGCGACCCGCGATGTCCGGCGCCGAGCCGTGCACCGGCTCGAAGAGCCCGGGGCCGTCGCCGAGTGATGCGGAGGGCAGCAGCCCGAGCGAGCCGGTGAGCACGGCGGCCTCGTCGCTCAGGATGTCGCCGAACAGGTTCTCGGTGAGCAGGACATCGATCCGGGCCGGCTCCGCCACCAGCCGCATCGCGGCGAAATCCACGTACAGATGCTCCAGCTCTATCTCGGGAAACTCCGCCAGTCCGATGCGAGTGACGGTCTCCCGCCAGAGCTGCGAGACCTCGAGCACGTTCGCCTTGTCCACCGAGGTGAGCTTGCCCCGTCGCTCCGCGGCCGCGCGAAAGGCGACGCGCGCCACCCGCTCGATCTCCGGAACGGTGTAGCGCAGCGTGTTGACCGCCTCCTGCCGTCCGAGTGAACGCGGCTCGCCGTAGTACAGCCCGCCGGTCAGCTCCCGCACGATCAGCAGGTCCACGCCCGCGAGCCGCTCGGGCCGGAGCGGCGACGCATGGGTGAGCGCCGGGTGCACCACGACCGGGCGCAGGTTGGCGTAGACGCCGAGCAGCTTCCGGAGCGCGAGCAGTCCGGCCTCGGGACGCCGCCGCCCTTCCGCCGCCGCGAGATCGGGATGGCCCACCGCGCCGAGGAACACGGCGGCGGCCTCGCTCACCGCGGCCGCCGTTCGCTCCGGGAGCGAGTCGCCCGACTCCGCGACGCCCGCGGCGCCGACCGCGTAGTCTCCGGTCTCGATGCGATAGCCGAAAAGATCCCCGGCGGCGCGCAACACCTTCAGTGCTTCGGCGGTGACCTCGGGCCCGATGCCGTCGCCCGGGAGCACGGCGAGCGAGAAGCGCTGGCTCACGGGCGCGCCTGCTCGTAGGCGAGAATGTCCGCCTCGTGTCGCAGCGTGACGCCGATCTCGTCCATGCCCTGCAGCAGCATGGCGCGCCGGTAGGGCGCGATCTCGAACGCCGACTCGAAGCCGCGCGCATCGCGCACGGTCGTCGTCATGAGGTCGACGGTCAGGTCGTAGCCGGCGGGTGATTGGCTGCAGCGGCGGAACAGCTCCGCGACGATGTGCGCGGGCAGCGTGACCGGCAGCAGTCCGTTCTGGCAGCAGTTGCCGTGGAAGATGTCGGCGAACGACGGAGCGAGGATCGCGCGGAAGCCGTACTCGGCCAGCGCCCAGGGCGCATGCTCGCGCGAGGACCCGCAGCCGAAATTCTCTCCGGTGAGCAGCAAGCTCGCGCCTCGCGCTTCCGGACGGTTGAGCTCGAACGCGGGCTCAGGCGAGCCGTCCGCGCGGTAGCGCCAGTCAAAGAAGAGCGAGGGACCGAAGCCGGTCCGCTCGATCCGCTTGAGGAACTGCTTGGGGATGATCTGATCGGTGTCGACGTTCGTCCGCGGCAGCGCGGCGACTCGACCCGTGTGCACGATGAACGGCCGCATTGCTCTCCTATCATCC
>Ga0190265_10000696_pt1 | contig 22700 bp, 13 predicted proteins | sample Popmic124T_FD_133135 | JGI IMG/M metagenome (GOLD analysis project Ga0190265, IMG submission 133135) | Populus adjacent soil microbial communities from riparian zone of Indian Creek, Utah, USA - 124 T | ecosystem: Environmental > Terrestrial > Soil > Riparian zone | place: USA: Utah | collected...
CCCGATCCTTCGCGCTCCGTTCAGGAGCGCAATGTTTATAGCTCACCGTCAACCCGATCCTTCGCGCTCCGTTCAGGAGCGCAATGTTTATAGCTCACCGTCAACCCGATCCTTCGCGCTCCGCCAGGAGCGCAATGTTTATAGCTCACCGTCAACCCGATCCTTCGCGCTCCGCCAGGAGCGCAATGTTTCGCTCCTGAACGGAGCGACGAACACCTTTAAGGTCACGTTCTATAGACATCGCGCTCCTGACGGAGCGCACCCAACACCACGCGTTGGAGCTTGGAACCTGTTCGGAGTACCGCCTTCAGGCGGGCTTTTAAACACTCGCCGAGCCATAGCCTCTTTCCTTTGCCAACCATTTCGCTGCATCGTTAACACTTTGAATTGATTGCCCGTCTTATTAGCCAGACGCGTGTGCAGCAACAAAGAACCATGAACCGAATCATCGCATTACTCCTGATCATGTTGGCCTCTAGCTCTTTGTATGCACAAACCTCTCCGCAACCTTCGTATACAGAGCTCTTCAATCTCGTCTGGCAGACAATCAACGACAATTTTTACGATCCGTCGTTTGGTGGCGTGGATTGGAAAAAAGTACGGCAAAAATATTCGCCTGAAGTCGCGAAGGTGAAAGACGATCGGTCGTTCGGCGACTTAGCTTATCGCATGATGCGCGAGCTCCGGGCTTCACACCTCTATCTATCTCCGGGCCAGGCACGGCGGGTCGGGATTGGTATTCGCACATCTCGGCTCGGAGACCAATTCGTAATAACGCAGGTGGCGGTTGCGTCAGATGCAGAACGACAAAATGTTCGCGTCGGCGATGCTGCTTGATCCAGGCCAGCTAAGCGGGCCAATCGGCACTTCAGCGACCGTACGTGTCAAAGGTTGTGATGGAAACAGTCGCACATTGGAGGTTAAGCGCGAGAATCCGTGGTGGCCGCCCGAGCATCCGTCGTTGCGCTGGCACACGATAGAACAAGCGAGTCGCCGGCGAATCGGTTATATCAAGGCCGGGCGATTTGATGACGATGCCGCACCCTTGATCGATGCGGCCGTGGAAGCCGTGAAAGATACTTACGGACTAATCATCGACTTGCGCGACGCGAGTGGCGGAAATATTTCATGCATTCGGTTGGGCAGTTATTTTTCCCAAGGCCCGCAGATGGCGGTGACTTTAGCGAGCCGGGCATTCCTGGAAAAGGTTGGTTCCGCGCCAGACCAGCTCGACCTGAATAAAGTTCCACGCGTCAGCGGCATCTACACGACGAGCGGAATAATCCGTGCGATGAAGAATAACGGCGGCGCTGCTTCTTTTTATACCGAGGATATGGGAACTCGCCGCTATCGAGGCAAAGTAATCCTGCTCATAAATAAGGAAACAGGCAGCGCTTCCGAAGGGTTCGCGTGGATGTTGAAGGGACGAACGGCAGTCACCCTCGTTGGCGGAACCACGGCGGGGGTGGTGCTTGGAGGCGAACCATTCCCTCTCGCCGGCGGATGGACTCTGACCGTGCCGACACATGCTTCATGGGGACCGGACGGTAAGCGATATGTCGACACCCCTGTTACCCCGGACGTGGAAGTAGAATGGACGCGCCAACACTTCTGCGATCAACGTGATCCGGATATAACCAAAGCGCTCGATTTGCTTGATGCAGCGCGCTGAGATCCGTGACCCTCCCACACACAGACGCAACGTAGGGCCGGCGTCAAGAAACTGGGGAGACTGGGTCAGGCCTGCGGTCTGCAATCAAGTCTTCTGGACTTTGGACTTTGGACATTGGACTTTGGACATCTTTAGAATCCGCGGACAAAGCACACCCGCTGGAATTGGCAAAGTACGAGGAGATCGACGTACTGATCGGCCAAAAGAAAGGAGGGAGCGACTCGGTTGACCGTTCCGTCTACAACCGTTCCGCCTACTGTTTACTATTTCACGATTTGCGATTTACTATCTCGGTCTTATCGTGACATCTCATGGAGTTCTCACTAATTCTCATCGTACAGCTTCCGTCGCATTCTGAAAGCGTGCGATTCACATTGCGTAAGCCCAAGGTTTTTCGAATCTTGTTTGCTAATATCAATTGCTGTGACCTTCTCGGTCATTGATCTTCTATGACTGTTTAGACGACCGCAAGGGTCCAGCGTTAGTTATTGTGAAGCCAAGACGATCCAAATTGCAGCGAATCCTCGACCGTCATTTGGTTGAGTTAATTCCTATTTACGACGATCACAATCCTAGGCGGTTGCCCTACAGTTATTTCCTCGATGTAAGTGTATTTAGGCGTAACTATTCGGCTTTGTTATCTCGTGAAATGCTCACTTGGCATCTAACAACGTCTCGTTTCTCAAAGGACCTATCGGTGAAACATGGCAGAAGATTAATCCGTCGAGTCCTTCCTATCGCACGAAGGGAGTATACGGAGGAAGAGATTCGCCTTATTAAATACAATCTGCACTTCCAGTTAGGTCTAGGGCTCGAAATCTTAGTCATGTTTGTCGACGAGAACTTCCTTCCCGAGTCCCAATTCGGGTCAGATAATCTTGCACTAGTGAAGGGCCGCGTCCGCATTACCTCATCTCGACCGTATGATACCGATGCCCCCGCGGATATCGTGGTAACTCCAGGCTCGGATTCTGAAGTTGGAGATCTTTATCTCCATCTCGAATCCCTAAACGCAGGTGATAAGGCCATTGGTCTTTCATACAACGACCAGACCTTCACCGGGTTCAACCTTTCGGGATTGAAGAAACGCTACGGATCGTTTCTCTATACGCTCCAATCTGGTTGCTGTGGCTTAACGGGAGAGAGTCTTGATGTTGCACCGTGGGATGTAGACCACGTCATTCCAATAGCGATGGGAGGTAACAACTCTTTAGTGAACCTACAGGCGGCGAGGCATGCGTCGAATGTTTCCAAAGGAGCGCGCATTGAAGATTTCAGGTATGCCTTGTCGCCCTTGGAACTCGCCAAGCACCGTTTGACAACCACGTATCATAGACGTTTGAGTGATCGAACTCTTATGGGAGCCCCCTTAGGACCTGATGCCCTACACCATCTAGACCCGAAGTCGCTGTAGCTTCTCACTATTTACTATTTGCGACGCACGATTTACTATCTTCTGGCCCACTCCCTCGCGCCTTTTTCTCACGCTCGGCGGGCTAATTATTTTTGTGCGACGATTCCCCTGAGGTTCCGCTCCGCTCCACCGCAGGCTCTACGCTGCCATACGCTTCGCGGGTTAGTGCCAGCTCCCCGTTGAATAGACGATCAGGTTTCACCTGCGTCTCTGTAACCCTCCCCTGTTTAGGACCACTCGTTTGAACTCAGCGCAGTCGCTTGTTTCATATGGTTGGCCGTACAAGGCCACCACTTCTTGCTCAAAATCGCCGATGCGTATCTCTGAATAGCTGCTTTCATAAGCTCTTCTGCGTGCATACCACGACAACGGCAAAAGAATCGCACCAATGCCAAGCAAGATCACTAGCGAAATAATGATTTTACGCAATGTCCCAAGAGTCCTCTCTAGGGCTGCTTTGTTTTCATTGGCATCGTTACTACTGGAGTGCCACCTGGGGCTCCCGGTGGCGGAATATTACTGTTCCTTCTGGGTTCGAATTGTTGAATGATTTTCAAGTCTTTCGATAGAAAACCAGTGGAGTTCTGCGGAACATCTATAACCGTCGCCGTATTTGTTAACCCGCCATCTAAGACGGCTCGTCCGCCGGAAGAACCAGGAAGGCCGTTACCGCCGGACTGTATTCCCGCCGCATCAAGTGCTGTATTGACACGGACAGAACAATTGTCCGTCGTAATGCCCGACGGTTGGGCTGAACCAAGAGTGAAAATCACTAACTTATCTTGTCCGCCGGGTAGTGTGTTTACCCCACTACCGTCCGCCGGAAACTATTGACAATTGCGCGGATAAGTGGAATCAATCCGACTAGAACGGCAAAAATGAAGACATACATTCCGCGTTCCATCCATTCGACCCCGATCCAATCATCGTCTTCCATCTGGGAAAGGGTTTCCGCCGGAATCTGATTCACTGCATATCTTTGTCCGAAGAAACAAGTTCCCAGCGAGGCCAGTATCAGAAGCGCTGAAATGGTTAGAAATATCCGCGTTGATCTTTTCATATTACTTACTGGTAACTGTCATGGTCGCCGCCTTGTACTTTGACATCCTGACGCACAGCATTCTCGAGGTTGGCCAAAATATTTCAACGCAAGGACGATGGATTCTTAGCGAAACGCCAGCAAGAACGCTGCAGTAGAGGTCGCGCAAATCGCGCTATTGTTTTCCAGAAAACAAGCGTCCACAAAGTGGTCAAACTCCAAAGAACCTTCATAACTAGACCACTGTTCCCCGAAGTCCTCAGACACCAGGAGCACGCCAGAATCTCCTCCGACTACAATTTTTCTATGGCCGTCAGACGTAATTGTATTGAGAGGCAGATTGGTGGGCGTCCTGGAGCGATTCCAATTCAATCCGCCAGTCGTGGTCCTCGCTATGAATCCTCCCTCACCGATAACCCAAAAATGATCCTCAGTGGCCAGATATAGATCAGAGATTCGTCGGTTAAAAGACTTCACGACTCGCCAACTACGCCCAGCATCCTCAGTAATGAGCAGGTTAGATATCGTAGTTGTTCTACGATCATTTGTTGTGACCTGAACAAGGAACCCCTTTTGGGAATTGAGGAATCGCACTTTGGAGGGCCTCCCTTTAATTTCCAAGTCATGAGCCCGCCAGCTTGAACCACCGTCGAGAGTCGTGTGAATCATGGCATTTGCGGCAGGTATCTCACCGTCGTCGCTAATTAGCCATCCGTTCTCACCGACAAAACACATGTCATTGGGATGGACCATTGAGTCTAACCTCAATGCCTGCCACTCTGCGCCTCCGTTTCTTGTGAAATAACAGCTTGGACTAGATCGATCCGCAAGCATCAAGACCCATGCGTTACGGTCGTCCACCCCAAAGACTCGCTTGGGTATGCTCATCCCCCTGGCCATTTGCTTATTGAACTGATTGGCCCATGTCATACCGCCGTCCATGGTATATGAAATCTGGCCAGAGCCGACGACCCATCCGATGTCTTTGTTTATAAAGCTAACAGCAGAGATGTGCTTAGACCAGACTGAGCCGTCGGAGTCTGTCCAACTCGGAGCATCATAAATTCTGGAGATCTCCATGTTCGAGTGTTTGGGTGAGAGCCAGAAATATCTAAATTAAAGGGGGTACTTAGCCATGCACACCAAGAAAATGAGACGTAGCATGTCAAAAAAGAACTTTCTGAATTATTTGTAGGGAACAGAAACTGTCTGCTCGAATTAGCTTTGCTAACTATTCTCAACGCAATCAGAAAGGGTAAGCACCTATTACCTGATAGCGCAGAGCACTCTTGATTATATTGAAAAAGCGATTGAAAAATACGGCAAACAAGTGATGGATTTTGGAGAGAAAGATCAGTTTCTTCTAGCTGGTGTCGTATTTGGTCACTATAATATGGCAAAAAAAATGGGACTGGTTATTGACGTTGGCACAGAATACCAGCTTGATCCTGATTTTGAGAAAGAAATTACGAATAAAGTGATTGGCTCAACCTCTGCCTGTGAAGCGCCTAATTCGTTGATTTGCGAGATAGTGGTCGAATCGCTTTGAAACGCTGACAGCCCCGGGTTTACACAACCACGAAAGATAAGCAGTCCAAGCCCAGCTACCTCGCCCGGTTAGAAAACTATCCCGACAAAGCTAGAAAGCGAGAGCGGATAGGGATTAACCAGATTGAAAGTATCGTGCAGGACTTAATCGCGAAGCCATCGCTTGTGCGGAACATGACACTTAGATTCAGACGCTTCTGTCTAAACTTGAAGTCTCCCGCGATCGGACAAGGGACGTAGGCCGGGCCTGAGCTTGTCGATCAAATCTGCCGGCCGAAGAATCACGAAAGAAAGGCAGCTAGAAGGCATGATCCTCAAACATGACGTCAAACGCTGGCCTCGGCGGCGTGAGACATCTACTTTGATTACTTGCTTCGGACTTGTTGAATGCTGGTCGGCGCAACTTTGAGCGAATAAACTTTCTGGGCACCCAGAATTGCAACACGAGAGCCCTGCATGCGAATCGCCCGAAGATGGTCACTCTTGATAGCTGTTTGCATTCGCCAAGTCTTGCCGTTATCGGTTGTAAGCGCCAAAGTGCCCTTCTCTCCGACAGCTAATCCGATTCCGCTACTGTTGAAAGCAACCGCCCACCATTCTCGATTCGCAAACTCCGAGGGCAACGAAGCTGGTTCTTGCCAGGTTTTCCCGCCATCGATCGATTGTTGAAAAACACCGTGGCTTCCCGCCAGCCAACCAATTCCATCAGCACTGAAAGCAATCCAGGAGATATGTTTTGCGGACGTTGACACCTCTTGCCAGGTTTCGCCCTGATCGTCTGTTCTGATCGCACGGTCTCCGAAAATGGCAAACGTCGATTGCGCATTGCTCGTTATTTGAAAGGCGGTCAACGGCTCGTTCTTTTGATAGCAGCTTCTCCAATTCTCGCCGCCATCCTTGGTGCAGAGGATTTCAACATCTCCCCACACTTCATCGCTCGTCTTGCTCGCAGTTCGCTTGTTACCAGCAATGTATCCGACATTCGCGTCGATAAAGTGTACCGCGTGCAAGTCGGATTGCCGCTCGCCGCTTTCAGTGCGAAGAGAGGGTTTCAGCAACTCCCAGCTGCTCCCTCCATTTTTTGTGCGAATGATCAGACCGTTACCGCCAACACCCCAACCATGTTGCGTATCAGAAAACGTAATCGCACGCAGGGTAAACCCATTCCCCGGAACTTCGACGGGTTCCCAAGTTTCTCCTCTGTCCCTTGAAAGGTAGATACGATCCACGTTTTTTCCATCGTAGCCCACTCCCCAGAAGTCGCCGTTATCCAACAATGCCACATCACTGAGGCCGTATTTACCTGTTTCAGTTCGCGGAACCGATGAAACGACGTCAAGCATCACTCCACGCCGCTGATCTTCCTGACTAATTTCTGGTGCTTTGGCTACAGATCGTCTCTGGTTTAGCTCCCGTGCACCAATGGCCGCCACACCAATCAGCAGAAGCGCCGGTATAACTTTGCCAATTCGCATAATGATCCTCCTCTACTGCTAGAAAATGCTGAACCGGATCAATTTCGTTTCTGTCTTTTGTGACTGACGAATTTGGTTTATCTGCCTTTCCGCCTTATTCGCGTACGCGACTTTGACGGATTCTCGATTATAGTCCTGCAGCCGTTGGTTTAGCGTGTTCGTAGGGGCTGAGTTCCCATTGAAAATGCCTATGGAGCCGGCAATATTGCTTCGCAGATTCGTCGTCGCCGTGGTCCCCGACGTCCCTGACAGCTGCATGGGATTTATATTTGGCTGCTTGTGCGCAGCTGACTCTCCGGGCGGCGCAGTTCCGAGGCGAGTTTCGGTGTTTGCAATACCTAAAGCAATTGTCGGATCGAATTTTTTCGCCTGGCTAACCTCTACAATGTTTTGAGCCACATTGGCCATCGTATCCAGTTGATCCTGACTGTAGTTACGCGCTCCATTTCCGGTGTTCTCAGCCATAGCTGTTGTAATTGTTATTGGGTCAAAAGTCTTATCCAGGGACTCAATTTTAGTCTCAGCTATCGTGACCTTTGCCTGTTGGATTACGTTTCCCCGTCGATCTTGATCTTGAACGATAACCTCTGTGGTAGTGATTGTCCTTCGCACCTCCTGATCAAGGTTTTCGTCAACCGGATCCTCACCATCCGGGTCGGTATATCGCAACGGATTGTTTAGACCGTAACTGTATCGATTCCAAGTTTGAGGATTCCTGCGCTTGGCACTGGCCAGCAGCGGATCAACACTCGTGAACCTTCCTTGCGTACTAGCATAATACCTGGCCTCGAAGTAATCGAGGTTGGTTTCAGTGTCCCGTTCTTTTGAGGTGAATTTTTGGCGGATGGTGTCGCTACTATACCCTTGAGGGGTTGCTGTTCTGCCACTCGTTCCGGCGCCAAGTTCTTCTCCGAATGGGAGATAGTCATGCCGTTTCATTCCGCTCAAACTTCCGCTCTTGTTCACTATCATGCGCGGTGAGCCCAGGTGATCAGCAACCAGCCAGTTGGCTTCGCGATACAAGGTTCCCGCCAGTTCTCTGAAAGCACTGCTCGCCGCAAACGCATTCAGCACGTTCTGTCGACCCTGGCCCACGCTCGCTTGTCCCGCCCACCAGCCGAGTCCACCGGTGTCAGGCCCACGCTGAAGAAATCCTTCATACAGATTCGTGACGTATTGCGTGTTGCTCAAGCTCGCATCATTCACCTGTGCGGCAAAAAGCGCGCGCCCCATCGTCTCCGCCGCGCTGATCACCTGCGGTTGCCCCTGCGCCGCCGCATTGTTGAGCGTCGCGCTGTTCGTCGCCAGCTCATTAAAGTCGGGCGGCCGGTTCAATGCTCCCTGGTAGAAGTTGGTTATATAGTTCTCAGTGCGTTGGCCATCGGAAGTCGCGGTCCCATATAGCGTGTTGACCAGGGTTAGGAACTCGCCCGACGCTTCAAAAGCGTTGAGCACGTTGATGCGGTTTTGCAAGCTTCCTGTCGCTTGTCCCACCCACCAGTTCAACCCTCCCGTATCGGGACCACGTTGCAAATACGCGTAATACAGGTGAGTGACGTACTCCGTTTCGTTCTTCCACGGATTAGTGTCGTAAGTTGTTTGGAGGAAAAGGTTCCTCGCAATCTCCTTAGCCTTCACCAGCAGTTGCGCCTGGCTCTGCCCGCCTGCCGCGGCCAGTTCGTTTGTCTTGTCTGCCATCCATTGAGCGGGTGCGTCAACCTGGAGAGCCCCGTAATAAAGAGCTTGCAAAAATCGCTTCATACGCTGATCGTCGCCGCTGGTCACAGTAACCAGCAACTCACCATTGCGATAGCCATATTCTTTTGTGGATACGAACGAAGCCGCGCCGGAAGCGTACTCAGCCAACAACTCGCCGCCAATGCCATAAATCTGCCAGGTTTCCACTCCACCAACGTTGCGCCGCACACGCTGGCCATCGGCGCTGTATGAATAGCTGCTGACCACTTGAAGGTTACCGTCCTTGACGGTGGCCATACGATTCTCCGCGTCGTACAGACGGGTGGGAATGCCATCGGTTCTGCCGTACGAGGTATATGTGTCGTTCACCAGGTTACCGGCCGCGTCGTAGTCCATCCGTGCGCCGTAGCCCGCCGGCACTCCCAGACGGTTATCGTTCAAAACGTTGGCGGTGAACTGCGTCTCTGGCATTCCGTCGGTTGTGGCCGGGTTGATCGTGCGATTACCCCAGCGGTCGTAGTCGAAAATCTGTGTGAAGGCCATCGATCCCAGCCCGTTCTGAGTAGCGGAATATTCCGCCACCGACGTCAGACGGTTGAGCTCGTCGTACGCGTAGCGCTGTTCCGTATAATTGTAAGTGCTGGCCTGGTCGTTGCCTGGGACAAAGTGCTGCATCATCGTCACGTTGCCATTATTTTGCGGACCGCTCTGCTGGTGCGCGTAGCCGAAATAAAGGGCGACGCAGCCGCGATTCCAATTCCACTGGTCAGTGGACCATGCAACGGTGCTGAGGCGGACGTCGTACATCTGCCCTCTCACGTTGTAATGTAGCTTATGGAAGAGTGGCACCTGCGTGCCGAATTGCTCCTCTTGCAGTCCGCCAAACTGGCTGTAGGTCATTCCGCTGGCGTAAGTGCGCGTGACGCCGTCTCCCAAGTTACCGTTGAAAGTGTTGAGGCGGCCCGCGTTGTCGTAGGTGTAACTCGCAATACGTCCTGAGGGATAAATTTGCGAGCTAACCGCGCCCGCCAGATTGTAGGCATGCTGGGTACGAAACTCCGTGCTCCAAACGCTGGAGGTTTTGAACCGCTGCCGCTGATCGAGCGGGCGCCCCAGCGCGTCGTAGCTCACGATCTTGGTGTGTTCGACGGTAGCGCCGACCGAATCATTTCCGCCGGCATAGCTTTCCCGCAGCCGCCCCTTGCCATTCACCGCGCTATCATAAACACGTGTGATGTCCGGGTTAATTGCTGTATCCGAAAAGTCGACCGTTTTGCTGCGATTGAGCGCGTCGTAATCATAGGTTGTGGTGATCAGCCGTGCGTCGGTTTTGTGCCAAAGATTTCCATTCGGATCATAATCGAAAACTGTATGACCACTTTCCGGTACAGTAGAGTCTGTCAGTTGAGATAATGAATTGTAAGCAAAATCGCGTTGCTGTATCGGGCCAGTGGTTCCCTTCTGCTGCGTCACCTTGGTCAGATTCCCAAGCGTATCGTAGGCGTATTTCGTGCGATAACCTGCCACCACCTCGGGGCGACCAGGAAAGGAAACTGGTTCAGTCCATTCATCGGCCCCCCTGACTTCCCAAACATCCGTGAGATGCCCCAGCGCATTGGTCTTACTTATTCTTCCATTACCCTTTTGGTCTTTCACCAAAATCCGGTTGCCACTGTAGTAAGTTGGAACGGCGGCGCCATCAGGTGTTGTCACTGAAGTGACGCGGCCGGCGAGATCAAAGACACTAGTAGTGAATTGAGCGGTCTCACCGAGTGACGGGCGATATGGATTGCTTTGCTCCTTCACCCGGCCCAACGCGTCGTACACAGTGGATACTTTAGTGTTGCCTTGAGACCCACGCGTCCAGGTTTCAGTGGTGCGCCCAAAGCCGTCCGTGTGCCTCCAGGAACGCAAGTTTGCATCGTTGAGCGTTGCCTGATCCCTCACTGTCAAAACGTCATTATTCGAAAGCGTTACGTCGAAGACGACTGCTGGTGCGTAGTACATCGCCGTGTGATTTTCAATTCCTGCGATTCCGAGGCCCGACTTTACCAATGTCGGCCGATTGAATGGATCGTCATACACGGTCTGAGTGACTGTATTGTTCGCATCTCGAAAGCCCGTGAGCATCCCCGTGTTAAAGTCGTACTGGCTTTTCGTCGTATGCGGCTGCTCTCCAGCGTTTGGCGGCGGACTCGTTGTCGTGGTCGGAAGCGCGTACGTGGCACCATAGCTACCCTGCGTGCCGCCTCCGGGATTGTTTCCAAGGCCGAAGTCGTCTAGAAAGCTAGAGCTTGCAACATTGCCTTTAGCATCCCTAGCTGAAACGACATTGCCCACGATATCGTAACGTGGGTAGGTGTACAGGTAGCTCTCGGCAGCAATCCATCTTCCGATTCTTGTCACATTCCCGCGCGTGATTCTACCCGCCCCATAATTCACGGTGTCGTGTCCGGTGATTGAGCCATAAGCAGTCAGGGGGCCACGAGGGTTCATGGCATAGATGTCATATTCATAAACAGTACGCGCCCGTTCAACAATACCTTCGTAGACTGACTGTTTAAGCGGTAGCCGGAGCAAGTGAATTGAATCCACGGCGTAGTTCACTGTTTCATTCACTAGACTGGACCCCGAGTAGGTCGTTACTGTCCGTCGTTTTAGGGTGCCGTCAAAGTCAAATTCACTCGATTCAATTGGGTTATTGTATTGGTCATAAATGGTGCTCACAGTCGCTATGCTGCCGTCATCCAGGATCCGGCGCTGTGAGTTAACCCTATTATCCTTGATGGGCTGTTCCTGGGGATATGTAGACCAAACAACAGCTGACCGTTGGGTCCAGTCCTTTTCGATGGCCAGAATAACAGCCCCCGAAGCATCTTTGGTTTCCGTCCGCCACTCAATGCCGGTAGACCATAGAGTGTAATAGCTTCCATCATGATCCCCTCCGCCAGGGGGCTCGGTGTAGCGACTTGCCGGCAGAAAGTGATGGGTTTGACTTAGCACCGTGGCGCCTGCCGGCGAAGTCGCAATTACATTCGTCGCGGCGCCGGTATATTGATAAGTCCAGGTGCAGTCCAGCGTACCTGCATCGGCGAACGTTTTTCGCTGTGACAAGACGCGGTCGATCCAAACGTTGGTGTGATGATCGCCGGTGGTCTCCCACGTGGGCGAATTGCCGGCCGGCAAACTGAAGCTGTGCGTAAACTCGTACCAGATCTTTCCGCCAGTGGGCAGTTGCGCCTCAGCAACTTCTCCAAATTTGTTGTATTTAAAACGCAGAAAGCGATGATCCGGCAGTTCCAATTCACTCAGTACTGATCGATTGTCTATGCGCTGGAAAAAGCCGGCGTAGGAGAGCGGAAAGAGCTTGGTTCCAGACTGATCAGCGTACTTGCTGAAAGGATCGTAGTCACCGGTAATCACCGGCAGGGTCGGAGTTATGTCGCTCCGGTAGTGCTGATTCATGGCTCCGATTTTGATCTTGTAGTATCGGCTAGTAGCGTTGTATCCAGGGAGGGTTACCAGAAACGCAAGCGTAACGCTCGGATTTTCGGGATCAGGAACATTTTCCTGAAGCTTTGTTGTCCGGCCCAGCTGGTCCACGTACCGCACTTCATTTTGTGAGACATAGTCGATCGTGATCCGGTTTCCATGACGATCTGTGATCGATTCGCACCGCCTTCCATTAAACCGGTAGCGCGTTCCATCAGCAGTGATGACAACTCCGCTCAAGTTGCCAAAATGCATGGAGGCGGCGTTATCAATGTCGCTGATGTAGACCATTCCGGAGCCATCGGTCGCATGCCATCGGCTACCCCGACTGGTGGGTGAACTCCAACCATCACAGTTACTCAATAGAGGTGCGCCGTCATATATATCGTCTCGAAATTCGATTTCGCCATTGCCCGGAAGCCTCAAGCTAAGTTTAGGAAGCGTATAGGTGTAGCAACCAATATTGGGACCGCTATTAATTCTTTTTATGCGCACGATCGTATGGACCAATTCAGGAGTAGCGCCCACACTCCAACCCGCTCCTATCTGTCCGAAGTATCCTGTCGAGTTATACAGATGGGTGAACTCGGCGAAGGCCGCACGAAACTGGGTTTGTGCGGGAGTCTCATCAGTATCCGTGCTTGCCGACCACACCTTGCTGCTGTAGTTCAGTGTCACCGGTATTGAAAAGCCTCTCCCGCCGATACTCCCCAGCGGCAAGCTAAAACTAAGAGCGCCATTGCTAAGATTAACGGCACCCATTTCGGCGCTTGAGTAGCTCCCCAGCGAGGACACTCCAGCGGCGTGTTGCGGCGGAGTCCCCTTGTCGTATTGATTCTGCTCCTGAGCGAGCGCTGCAAACGAAAAGAAGAAAAAGAACGCTAGCAAGAAAACTATTCGACTCTGGGTTCCGTCTCTCGAGGTCATGGGATCACTCCGATTCAAAGGTAAACACCATTCAGATCAAACTAATTATTTCAGTCAGGTTCCCGCTAATCTCCGGTCAATTCTGCGGACTCGATTGGTAGGTCACAAATTCGGGCGACGACGACCGATGCCTAGTCTGCTACATCGGTTTCTGAAATCGCGGTTTTACCAGTCGCTTTGCGACCAATCACGTAGCATCGCGATCCGTTTTCTAAGAGGTCTACATCTGAAGTGTGGAAAAAGTATCTATCATTGTCTTCGAGCTTAGCCTCAAGCTTCCAATCAGCTATCGTCCTGAGAAGGTCTCGTCTCCGAGTGTCGAGTTCGAGAGTTTCTTTTTTTTGAGCCGCGCGCTTTACTGCTTTTTCGACTTTCGTCTTTGAGCGCTTTTTCGACGGCTTTCTTGAACGTTTCTTTTTCTTACTCTTTTTTTGCGGTTCTTCAGGAGTCATAGCTAAAGGTAATCTGAGGAAAGGAGCCTGGCCGTCCGAAATCTTCGAGTTAAAGGCTTATTGATGGTTTTTACCACGGCTCGCACTTTTGAGCTAGCCAAAAGACCGAAACGCTATACGCTGGACATACAACCGAATGAATGAACTCCGACGATTCCCCGAGAACCAACATTGCTTGTCAAAAAGGGTTGGAAGAACGCTCGGGCTTAGAAGTACGCGATGAAGCGTCCGCAAGTGATGACGCCCGCCCAAAGCAAGAGCGAGACGACGGCCGAGATTTTCGCGACCGCCGGTGTTCGGGACCTTGCGGTTCCACACCTTCACCGTCTTGAGTGGCCAACGGTGAAATATGTAAGCGTTCGCCCCGGCGGCGGCAAGAAGCACCAGCTTTAACCTGAAGGCGGGGTTAATCGACAACGTTGTGGCGTTGCTAATAAACAACAGCAATCCGGAAGGCACAACCACAAGCAGGCTGGCACGAGACGAGGTTAGTAGATGCCGCGCAGTTTCACTGACCGGTAAGCGACGCGAGGCGCAGAGCAACCTGAGATCAAACATCGCTGCAGAGCCTACGAGTATGACGCTGCAGCGCCTTGCACAAAAACTACTGTTATTAGTCCGCAAGGCGGACGAATGATAATAGCCCAGCAGTTCACTGCTGGGATAAAGAGATGGGAGGATTCAAAGTCCGTGAAGCGGACGATTGAATGATTCCGGCCAGTTTTCTAATTTTTTCAGCCGTCCGCTCCACGGACTCCATCTTGGATCGGCCGCCGATCCCAGCGATAAATCGCTGGGCTATTTTCAGCCGTCCGCTAACGCGGACTAAGTGCCTACCACTCTTTGTGCAAAGCCACGCTGCAGCCACAAAGCCAGTGATGCTTCGCACCCTCTCCTAACCTCTTCCAAGGGCAATGACTGCTTGACTCACCAGCCCGCGAAGCGGGCGTCAGCATAAAGCCTGGGGCGTAAGCCCCAGGATCACGAACCCAAAATGAACAAAGCCCGCGGAGCGGGCGAGAGCAGGACATGATTGGGCTGCCGCCTGCTCCGCGGGCTTGATCGATTCGCGCTATCTATTCCTGGGGTTTCGCTTCGCTTCACCCCAGGGCGGGGTCCCCGGCCGAGCATCTCGGCTGGGGTGCGAGACTTTATGCTTTCACCCGCTCCGCGGGTTTTCGGCCCGCAACCATTTATTCCCCTCCGTCGTTTGCCAGTTCAATTAATGGCGCGTTGCTAAACATTGACATTCAATAGGGAGGTAAATATTCTCCGCTGCAATAACGCGATGTTGGCACCCGATGCTGAAAACTAAGTTGGCCTTACTGAAAAAGGAGAAGGAAAAGTGAAAACAATTATTTGCTTGAGTCTGGTCGCCGTCTGGTCCTTGCAGGCCGCTCCAGCGAACAATGCAGAACTCACTGGCAACACCGAATCAAACATAGTCGCCACGAGTTTGAATCCGGCAATGCCGGATTTAATCGTCAGGGGAAACGAGTTTGAATTCGCCGGAAACAAGACCGTGAATGTTTATGTTTCCAATAACGGTGATGCCCCATCAAAGCGTTGCATTCTGGAGCTGACTGTCCGCAAAATCGGTGGCGTCAGCGCGGGCCGAAAGACAACCGCGAAAATTCCAGTGATCCAACCGGGCCAGTTCGTGAAAATTCCGATGAACGCGACGAGTATTCTGCCCAACGCGGTCAACCTCAAAGACACAACCTTTAAAGTGATTGCCGACTCAACCAACCTTAACGCCGAATCAAACGAAACCAATAATGAGAAATGGCACAACTTGAACTAGGGTGTCGAGTGTCGGACATGACCTGTAGCTGGGCCACAGAGTCAGTTGCATAACGTCTTACAAGCCTGGGGCGTAAGCCCCAGGATCACAAACCAAAAATGATTAGAAGCGCGCGGAGCGGGCGACAGCGCACCTGATGGGGCTGCCGCCCGCTCTGCGGGCTTGATCGATTCGCGCTATCTTTTCCTGGGGTTTCGCTTCGCTCTACCCCAGGGCGGGGTCCCCAGCCGAGCACCTCGACTGGGGTGCGAGACTTTATGCTTTCACCCCCTCCGCGGGTTTTCTCAGTTTGAGTTCATTTGCAGTGCTGACCCGCCCGCTACCGCTGGGCGGTACTGACCTCATACCCGACGTTGGGGTGAGTTAACCGGGGTTGCCGACCCGCGAACATCTATCTCCCTCCATCGTCGCGCCCAAACCATCTTCAATCGCTCACGGCAAAAGCATTCAAGCGTTGACGGCATAAGCATTGCCCTTGTCAGACGCGTGTGAACGTTAAATCCTGCATTAAGTCTTTCGAAGTGAACTCTATGATCCATTACAAGTCCAAGTGTCTCAGTTTTCTGGCGGCAATACTCTTACTGTTCATCTCTGCTTCAGTAACATCTTCAGTGATATTCGCGCAGTCGACTGCTGATCCGAACATCCGGATCAGCCAGGTTTATACGCGTGGCGGCGAAGCCGGCGCCGCTTTTCAAAACGACTTTGTCGAATTGTTTAATCGAGGCCAGACGGACGTTGATGTGAGCGGCTGGAGCCTGAATATTTCGAACTTTGCCGGTGCTCCGCCAAACTTTCAAATCTCAAGCACCAACATTAGATTCTTTTCCTCGCCCAATTTGATCATGAAGCCGGGCGGCCACCTGCTGATCAAATTCGGTTTCAGTGGATCCGGCCAGCCCCTTCCCACTCCCGATATTAATCTTAGTCCCTTTCCGCTCAGCGAAGTGGGGGCGCAAATTATCCTGCTGCCGAAAGACAAGACACTCCCTTTCCACTATTGCCCGGCAGCGCCTGACCTGACTGGAACCGTCGTTGACTACGTCGGTTTCGGCATCGCCACCTGTTATGAAGGAACAGTCGCGCCTGCTCCGTTGCCTGATAAGGCACTATCACGTCAGGCCGATGGCTGTATCGATACCGACGATAACTTTGCAGATCTGACGTTGGCGACGCCAAACCCGCGCAATCGTCTAAATGGCTTGACGCCTTGTGGGAACCCGGGCAGCAGCGTCATTGAATTTGGTGCACCGCAATTTGAGGTCGTTGAGAATCAGGGTGTGGCGCAAGTTATGGTAACGCGAACTGGCGACGTCTCGACCGCGGCCACGGTTGATTACTTAGTTCTAGACAATATCCCCAGTAATAGCGCCAGCGAGCGTAGTGATTACACTACAAAGCTGGGCACCTTACATTTCGCTCCGGGCGAGATTCAAAAGAATGTCGACCTACTCGTTACTGACAACCTGGTGCCGGAAGCAGACGAGCACGCTTCTCTTGGTCTGCTGAATGCAACCGGCAATGCCGGGATTGGACCACGCAACAGCGCACTGTTGGTTATTCACGACGATATTCATGATAGTGATTCCGGCGAATCGTCGAACGTGATCGATACTTCAAGCGGGTACGTTCGCCAGCACTATCACGACTTCCTCAATCGGCAGGCAGACTCGGGCGGCGAGGCCTTCTGGATAAATAACATCGAGTCGTGCGGCAACTCTGTCGCATGCCGCGAAGTGAAGCGGCTGGATACTTCGGCGGCGTTCTTTCTTTCAATTGAATTTCAACGCACCGGCTTTCTGGTTTATCGCGTCTACAAAGCCTCTCTGCCCGAAACATCTGAGCGCCCTCGGGCGATGCCTCGTTATCGAGAGTTCATGCGCGACACACAGCAGGTCGCTGAGGGCGTTGCTGTCGGCAGCAGCGACTGGGAGCAGACACTCGAAGCAAACGTTGTTCGTTTTACCGAAGACTTTGTCTATCGCCCGGAATTCCTTGCAGTTTATCCGCCGTCATTAAATCAAGTCGCGTATGTCGAAAAACTTAATGTGCAGGCAGGCAATGTGCTGACGTTTATGGAATTCTTCGAACTGTCTAATCGGTTGATGGCGGGGTTAGAGACGCGCGGCAGTGTACTACGCAAGATTGCCGAGAAGCAGAATTTCAGCGACAGAGAAAAAAACCGCGCTTTCGTCTTGATGCAGTATTACGGCTATCTGCGACGTAATCCAGACGATTTGCCTGACACTGATTTTGGCGGCTTTGATTTCTGGCTCGCTAAGATGAATCAGTTTGGCGGCGACTATCGCGCCGCGGAGATGGTAAAGGCTTTCATCACTTCGGACGAGTACCGTCGTCGCTTCGCGCCATAAACAGAGTCCAAAGTCCAATGTCCAAAGTCCAAAGTGCGCGGAGCGCACGACAGCATAAAGTCTCGCACCCCAGCCGAGATGCTCGGCTGGGGTGCGCACTTTGGAGGCGTTATGGTTCGCGGTTGCCAGGCGCGCGACCCTTTGCCGTCCGACGGCCGTTGTGGTAGTTCGGATAGGCCGGCCGCTTCACCGGCCTTGGCGGGTTCTTTTGAAGCGCCGTCATCACCACCTCGACCGCTTTTTCAAGTTGCGGATCACGTCCTTCTCGCCAGGCCTTCGGATCCATTTCCACCTCGATGTCGGGCGCGACGCCGCGGTTCTCAACTTCCCACTCGCCTTCGGGGCTGTAGAACGCAAAATGCGGCGCCGTTACCGAACCACCGTCAATCAACACCGGGTAACCGCCGATGCCAACCAGCCCGCCCCAGGTTCGCTTTCCGATAAGCGGCCCGATGCCGTGCCGGCGAAACATCCAGGGCATGTAATCGCCGCCACTGCCGGCGTACTCGTTAATGATCATCGCCTTCGGACCAGGCAGCGTGCCGAATGGTTGGCGGAAGTCGTCGCCTTCGCGCAATGCCCAATAGCTGTTCAGCGGTTTTTTGAGGTAATCGATGATGTAGTCAGCCGCGTGACCACCGCCGTTGAAGCGCTCATCGATTACCGCTCCCTGTTTGTGGAGCTGCGCAAAGTAGTAACGGTTGAAATTGGTGTAACCACCTCCGGCCGTGTCGGGCAACCAGACGTAGGCGAGCTTGCCCCCGGTCATCTGATCTACTTTGCGACGATTCCCTTCGATCCAAGCCAGGGTACGCAAGCCGCCTTCGCTCGTCACCGGCACCACCGTGACTTCGCGGGAGCCGGCGCCATCCGGTTTGGGTCCGACGCGGATCACGATCTGTTTGTTGGCGGTATTCTGAAGGTAACTGTGGATGTTGTCATTCGCCGTGAGATTCCGGCCGTTGACCGCGAGCAGGTATTCGCCCTCTTGCACGTTGACCCCCGGTTGCGTCAGCGGGGCGCGCAGTTGCGGGTTCCAATTCTCACCATCAAATATTTTGGCGAAACGATAACGGCCATTTTCAAGCGCATAGTTTGCGCCCAGCAATCCGCCCGGCACGCGCCTGGGGTCGGGCACGTCTCCGCCCTGGACGTAGAGATGACCGACCGTCAGCTCCCCGAACATTTCCTGGAAGAGATAACTCAGGTCAGCGCGGTGAGTCAGCGCATTAAGGTACGGCTCGTACTTCTTCGCCGTCGCCTTCAGGTCCAGGCCGTGGTGGTTCGGGTCATAGAAAAAGTCTCGCTGAATGCGCCAGGCCTCGCGGTACATCTGTTGCCACTCGGCCCTCGGGTCAATATAGACCTCCATGTCTTCGGCCTTGATCTTTCCTTCGCCGGGCTTGATCGGCTGGGTGGTGGAAACGATGAACCAGTTGTCGGCCTGGCCGGCGGTTTGACGGAAGAGCATCTTTTCACCGTTGGCCGAGACATCAAAACTGCGAATGCTGTCCAGAACCTTTTCGAACTTGCGCTTCTCCATGTCGAACTTGTGCAGAGTGACCCCCGTTACACCTGGTGCAGCCGGCAGGGCTTCAAGAAGGAAGATCGTATTCGCTTTGCCCATTGTCAGTCCCACGAAGTTGCGCGCCGGGATTGGCAAAGCAAGGATGCGCTGGTGGGCACGGTCAAAATCAATTGTGACTCGCGGCGGCGCTTTCTTGTCGGCTGGCTTAGGGCTAGGTGATGGCGAGGCAGCGGGCGCAGCCGGGTCGGCTTTCTCCTCGCTCTCCGCAGGCTTGTCACCCGGTGATTCACTCTTTTTCTCTTCGCCTGTTTTCTCTTCATCGCTTTCGGGCGCGAGCGGTGAAGGGTCGGTCTTTTTCAGGACGACCACGTAGGCGCTGCGCGTCGGTTGATGCGGATAGCTCGACATATCGAAGCCCGAGAGTTTCGGTCCGATGTCGGTGCTGGCCATGAAGTAGAGGTGCTTGCCATTCCTGTCGAACGTGGCCGAACTCGCATCACTCAAACCGTCTGTCACTTGCCGGGTTTTCGCTTCCTCCAACGAATAGATGAAGACCGCGCTGTACCACGACTCGAGCGGTTTGGTGTAAGCCATCCAGCGGCTATCGGGCGACCAACTGGTGCTGAATCCTCTGCCGGCTCTCGACGTGTCAACCTTGACGGGAGTGCCCTTGTCGAGATCCACATACCAGAGGTTGAGCCGCTTGTCCGTGAAAGCAATCTTCTTGCTGTCGGGCGACCAGGTTGGCCCGTAGAAGAACGACGGCGGAGTCCCGAGTTTGATCTTTTTGACCTCGCCCATCCCGCTCTGCTGTCTGAGGTGGAGCGCGTATTCGCCCGACTCATCAGAGAAGTAGGCGATCCACTTACCATCCGGCGACCAGGAAGGGTCGCGGTCAGCGACGCCCGTGGTGTTGGTCAGGTTGCGTACGTCACCCTTCTCGGCAGGTACCGTGATGATTTCGCCGCGCGCTTCAAAGAGAGCGCGCGCGCCCGTCGGAGAGAGGGCGGCATTCAAGATGCGTGCGCCAACCTTTTCGTACTTCGCCCGCACTGAAGGGATATCGGCGTTGATCGTGATGGGGACGCGCTTCGTCTTACCCGACTTTAGGTCGAAAAGATTGAGCGACCCGAATTGCTCGTAGACTATCGCATCGGCAGCGGCCGACGCCGACTTAATGTCCAGGCCCTGGTTGTCGATTGCCTGCGTTACCTTTTTCGTCCCGGTATCGTAAACAAAGAGCGTAATCACGTCGTCGCGGTCAGAAAGGAAATAGACCTTACCGGCATCACCTGCGGGCCACATAGGGCTAAAGTCGTTTGAGTCAGTGCGCGGAATCTTTTCAACGCTCGAATCGCGCAGGTTAGCAATGTAAACGGGAGTGGCCGTGCCGCCACGATAACGCTTCCACGCATTGAAAGAGCGCGGCAGCGGCACGTATGCGAGCCGCGCGCCGTCCGGCGAATACGAACCTTCATAAGCCATCGGCAGCGGCACCGGCGTCGGGTGCACGCCATTAACAGCCATCGTGAAGAGCTGTGCCGTGCGGCCGGTTTCGGCCTGGCGGCCAGAGACAAAGAGCACAGATTTTCCATCCGGCGTCCATCCCGCCAGCTGATCCGGGCCGGGATGGTAGGTCAACCGCCTGGGCACACCGCCCGCGGCCGGCATGACATAGAGGTCTACGTTACCGTCGTATTCACCCGTGAACGCTATCCACTGGCCGTCCGGAGAGAAGAGCGGGCTGAATTCCCGGCCCACACCCGTGGTGAGGCGGTTGGCCTCGCCGCCATCGCGTCCCACTGCCCACAAATCGCCGGCGTAGGAAAAAGCTATGTGCGTCCTGTTCAGCGTCGGCGTGCGCATTAGCAGCGGCTGATCTTGCGCTGCAACAATGGATGACGAGCCGAGTATTAGTGCCAGGATCAGGATTAGTTTGTGCATTTCAACTCCTTGTTTAGAACGATAGCGTGGGAATTCAGGAACTGCATCTCTGGAAAAACGTGCATCCGGGTGGGATGTTGACGAGGCTTCAAGCTCTCTTCGAAAGAATGATAACCGAGCGGGACTCGAACTTGCGACCCACAGGTACAAAAGCCGATTGCGCTACGAACTATCGCGCCTTCGTCTCGAAGCGATGACATGTTTATAGTCCAATCCGCCCAAAAAATCTATCGCCTCGCGGACGTGGCAACTGCGATTTCCTAGCGGGTGAAATTCTTTTCCGCAAAGGCTTCGTACATCGCCTCTTCGGCAAGATCAAAATCACCGAGTAAATTCATCGTGAGTTGGATTTGTCTTCAGCCCGTGGAGCGCGGCGACAGCGTAAAGCCTGGGGTGGAGCGCAGCGGAACCCCAGGAACCACCAGGCAAGGACAATGCAAAGCCCGCGGAGCGGGCGACAGACCATACATCAAACATACCGTTCGTCGTATTCAATACCATTGGCCTTCAGGAATTGTATGAATTCGTTTCGAAAAGAGATCTTCGTGTGATGTAACGTCAGCAAGTCTGCACCACCTAACCGCTGTCGCCCGCTCCGCGGGTTGCAAATGATTTTGCATCGGTATCCTGGGGTTCCGCTGCGCTCCACCCCAGGCTTTACGCTGTCACCCGCTCCGCGGGTTTAACGCCGTGCTAATGCGCGCCGACGAAGCTGTGTTGTCGTCCAGTCGACCATCGTTTCGAAGAAACCCGGTGGGAATCGTTTGAGGCGGACGTACTCGTTGGGATTGTCTGGCGGGACCTCCATCAGGTTGTGGCTTCCGTTTGGGTAAACCCTAACGATGTAATCTTTGCGTCCCGCTTGATCCAGGATTTGCCTGATCGCACGCACATTCGCTTTGACACCTTCCGGCGAATCGAGCTCGCCGAAGATCGCCAGCAGGGGAGCGGGGGAAGCGCGCAACGTTGGCGCCGGATCGTAGACATAAGAGCGCCGCATGTGAGTCCAGAAGGGATCGTCGCGCTTCTCCGCCCCATAAACATCTATGCCCCGATGGCGAAACCATTTTTTGTCTTTGGCTATGGCTCGAGCTTTGGTGTACTCGTCCCACTTGTCCGCTGACCCAATGATCTCGTTCTTCAGCTTTTGAAACGCGAGCGCTTCCTTCACTTCATCCGCGGTATAGCCGGCTTTTATTAACTCAAACTCGCTATCAAACAACTCCGTGTCAGCTGGTGACAGGCCGCCGCCTGACAAAGCGACTGCGAAAGCGGCCTCGGGAAAACGTGAAGCGGCCAGAGGAGCAATCCACCCGCCCTGACTTTGACCCCAGA
>Ga0190265_10000697_pt1 | contig 22695 bp, 19 predicted proteins | sample Popmic124T_FD_133135 | JGI IMG/M metagenome (GOLD analysis project Ga0190265, IMG submission 133135) | Populus adjacent soil microbial communities from riparian zone of Indian Creek, Utah, USA - 124 T | ecosystem: Environmental > Terrestrial > Soil > Riparian zone | place: USA: Utah | collected...
ACGATCACGAGATCGGGAATCGTCCCGTTGCTCGCCAGATAAAGTGGTTGGGCAAGAACGGACGCCGCGTAGGTGGCCATCGCGAACGTCGTGTCGACGTGCAACGTCGCAACGGCAGCCTTGGTGAAGACCGGATCGATGTACACGCCATCGCGCGTGGCGTTGTTGTGATGCTGAAGGACGGAGACCGATGGCACGCCGGCGTCAGTCCCACCCGTGCCGGCTGTTCCCGCGCTACCGGCGGCGCCACCCGTTCCCGAAGCTCCAGCCGCGCCGCCCGCGCCGGCGGTTCCTGCCGTGCCGCCGGCGCCGCTCGTTCCGGCTGTTCCTGCAGCGCCGCCTTTGCCCGCAGCGCCGCCGGTTCCTGCCGTTCCTCCGGTGGATCCCGCTGCTCCGCCTGTGCCGGCTCCCGCGGCTCCACCTTTGCCAGATGTTCCACCTGCGCCGCCGGATCCCGACGCGCCGCCCGAACCACCCGCGCCACCGGTGCCGGAACCTGCCGCACCACCGGTGCTCGTGTCCACGGACGCATCCGCTGACTTACCGCCCGATCCGCCGGTTGCACCGCCGGTACCCCCGGATGCGCCGCTTCCCCCGGTGGTTGGCGTCGTGTCATCGCCACCGCAGGCGACAACTCCCCAAAGGAGGCCGATCGGCAGAACGAAGTGGAGAGCTCGCATGATGTACCTCGCCTTGGCAAATCGAAGGGACGAAAAGGACCCTGGAAGCTTCGACTGGAGAGCGCAAGCGAGTCAAGCGGACCTTTTTCAATCTCGCTATTTGCGACGATCTGAATTTCCAATCGGGTCGACAATTTTCCAGTGTCGAGCAATACCCAGCTTCGGGCATCCGTTTGGAATCGTTGCCGAAGTTACTTAGATCGCCGCAATCGACGAGTCCTCCACGCCACGCTGGCGCCTCATGCACCAACACCTCACGGCCACTATTCGAAGCGAAACGATGCAGACAGGCGGGCGACGAGCCCGATGTCGTCCCGGAACAGCCCATGATCCGCGCGGGTGGCTCGCACGTACAAAGGGCGTCGAGAATCCTTGCGTTAGAGCACCGCCCCGGGAAAAAAAAAGGCGCCATGGCCCTGCCTGTCGATCGTCTAAAAAATCTCTCGAGCGTCCTCGCGATACTGGCCCTCGTTGCCTGTGGGACTGGCGGCTGCGGTGACTCCGAGCCGGTCGTGGAACCCGACTCGAGCTTTCAGCGTGACGCGGGCATCGATCGAGCCGACGTAGGCGCGATCGACTCGTCGTCGGCGGATCGATCGTTGGAAGACGGGGCCTCCGAAGACGCAGCTTCGAACGACGCAGGGTCCGAAGACACGTCGTCCCAAGATCGATTGTCGGAAGATCGACGGACGGAAGGCGACGCATCATCGGACCGCGATGGCATGGCGGGCCCATCGGACGCCGACGCCGCGACCGATGACGACGGCGGGGTCGATGCGGTCGACGCACGCGATGGCGACGTGACGGTCGATGGGGTCGACGCGGACATCGCGGTCGATACCGACCCGGATGGCGGCTGCGCGTGCACACCTGATGATCAAATGGGCGTTCAGTCCCTCGCTTGTTACTGCGCCAACGGCTGTCTCAGTTACGACGACGCGATCGTCCGGTGCCCTCCTACATCATTCCCGGACGGCCATCGCATCGACACCTATGCAGACTGTAACCTCGTCGTCATCACCATCGTCAACTCGATCGGAATCGGTGGCAGCACGAACGTCTATGATGCCACGACGCACGAGTTCGTCGGCGGTTCGTCTGGCGCTGACTACCCGGCATTCCTCTGCGGCACGACCCCGGTGTTCGGTTTTCGAGCGGGTACGTTCCCGCTGCCGAACTGTCCGCGGACGCAAAGCGTGCCCCGGTGCGTCGACGGTGGTGACGGTGGTGACGGTGGCTAAGCGATTCCTTCAGTACCCCTCGTCATCCTAGAAGACGGCCGAGCTCCTCGATCAGCATCTCGCGCACGGCGATGACCGGAGCGCATCCACGGCAGCGGCGATCTCTGGGTTGCGGAGACTTCGATCAGCCACAACGGGGGCCCGTGGAAGTACGGCGCCAGCATCTTGCAGTTCCGCGAGGACAAAGTGGCCCACGAGACGATCTACGTCTCCGACGGTTGGGAGGCGCCAGAATGGCGAGCACCCTGGCGGAGTTGAAACCTGTTTGTCAGCTGTACGTAGACCTATTCGGTGACCGAACGGACGCTTCACATCCGCGCTTTTACGGCTCTCGGCTGACGAGCTAACCGGCAAAATCGTGCACGCATGAGGAACACCAGGGGGTGGCTGACGTCCGAGATCGCGACGGTGCACATGCTGTTGCTGGGCGCGGGCTGCGTCGGTGACGCCCCCGTCTTTCCCGAGCCCGACGCCGACCCCACCGTCGACGGCGCTGCAGGCAACGACGCCGACTTCAGCGATACGGGCGCCAGCACGGGGCCCGCCGACCATCTGAGCGAGGGCCCGCTCCTGTGCGATCCCACGGCCGATTTCACGAGCATCGAGCCCGTCGCCGAGCTCAATGGCGCCTCCGACGACGAGGGACCCCGCCTCACGCCCGACGAGCTCGTCATGTACATGACTCGCCGCACGGGCCAAGGCCAACCGTTTCAGATCTACGTGGCGAAGCGCGGAAGTCGTGGTGCCGAGTTCGGAATGCCCATACCGATTCTCCTGCTCGCCAACGCTTCCGGGGCCATGATCGCGACGGCTCAGAACGCGCTCTATTACAGTTCCGACCGTGGCGGCGCCGACGGCTACGCCCATCTCTACATGGCCAAGCCGCCTTTCAGCGCCGCTACGTCCTTCGCCCTCACCGAAGTCAACTCTACGGCCTCGGACGACTACGCGCCTTATGTCAGCGCCGACGACACGGAGCTCTATTTCGTATCGGACCGACCGTCGAACACCGACGACAACATTCACGCCGCCCCGCGTATCGACGGCAAGTTCACACAGCCGATCGTCGTAGCAGCGGTCAACTCGAGCGCCTCGGAGCGCTCGCCCGTGCTCTCTGCAGATGGCCTGCGTTTGTATTTCGGTTCCACCCGCGCCAAGACGAATGACTACGACATCTATGTCGCCCGTCGAAGCGAGCGCCATGGCACGTTCGACGACCCATCCCCGGTCGGGGAGCTCAACACCACCTCGCTCGAGCTGCCCGACTGGATTTCACCCGACGACTGCACGCTGTACTTCCGCACCGATCGGCCCGGTGGACCGGGAGGGCGAGACATCTGGCGAGCGCGCAGGCGCTGATAGGCGCGCTCAAAACGTGGCTCGCACCTCGAGTCCGCCGCGCTCACTTCCCACGTTGGGCAGAACTCGGATGGTGCCGGCAGCGGGAGCTTCTGCGCCTCGCGCGCTCAGGAGAAAGTACAAGCAAGCGCCGACCCCGAGCGTCCCGATTCCCATCGAAACGAGACCCACGGCTTGCGAGGTGACGGCGGCCTCGTGGGACGCCAAGGCCACGGCTTTGAGCGCAGGATCGGCAGGGCTTACCAATTTCGCCCGCTCGGCGTCGCGCTCGCTTTCAGCATCCAGCGCGCCGGCGCGAAGCAAAAGCGCCACACCGGCGCCGAGCGACGCCATGGCCACTCCTCCGGCGACATAGCCCGCCACCGAGCGATGGCTGGAAGTGGAGGCCGGCGCATCGACCGGCATCTCGTCGTCCAGCACGACTCGGAGCAGCGTACGGGTGCGCGGTTCGATACTCAAATTGCTCTTGTGCCAAGCTCTTTTTGCCGTCGCCGTCACTTCGACTCGATGATGCCCGGGGTCGACGGCAATATCGCCCTCGAGCTCGGTACCGTCGACCGCCCGACCATCCAAGCTGACGTGGAGGTTCCGCGGAGCGCCGGCGATCTCGATGCGGAGTGTCGGAATGTCGACTTCGAGGGCGGACGCACGCTGGCGCGCGAACTGCTCGCGTTCGCCTTCGCTTCGTTCCCTCGCCCACGTCGCGGCGATGACGTACTCGCGATGGGCGGTGGCCATCTTCCCCTCCTTTTGGTGACACAGCGCGAGGTTGAGGAGCGTCCCCAGCGCGGGATCGAGGCGATGGCTCGACGCCAGCAGCTCGCAAGCTTCGCGCGTCAGACCGATTTGCAGGCGCTCCTGTCCTTGCCGAAATAGATCGTCGGCCCGCTGCTCGTTCGACTGCGCAGATGCGGGCAGCCCGCAAACGACCCATCCTAGGATGGCCAGGCACGAGCGGCGCACGCACGCTCGCCGAAACGCCGGCCGACGACAAAAGGCTTCAGCGTCGGCGATCATCGCGGAGGGGATCATACGATCGAGGTGGCGAATCGTGGCCGGGAACGTTGGGAAGCGCTGACGCGGTCGGAGCGAGAGGCAACACCTCTTGTCTGCGAGGCCATCCCTTTGGTTCGAGAAGCGGCGCGGTAGGACGCTTCGCTGGCTGCGCCGGCGGTTGCCCCGAATTCGAGGGAGGCGGCGGGCTCGGGGCCGGAGGAGCGGCGTCGACGCCGATGCCAGACAGCGTGTCCATGGGCCGCAGTGTGAAAGCCTCCGCCGCGAATGTGCGAGACACCGGAGAACGCGGGCTTACCATGTGGAAGCCTCCCAGCACGACGACGGTGACGACCAACCCAGCTCCGAGCAAGTAAGCGTTTCGCACGCGGCGGTGCCGGCTGATCTCGACCTCGTTGATCGGCGTCGCCGACGGTTCGTTCTGCCCCACTGCGTACCCGCTCGGTGGAGCGTCGGAGACGGCGCCAGGTTCCCGGACCGCGACGGAACGCGAAGGATCGCCGCCGCGAACGTCGGTGACCTCGCTCATGCGCACATTTTCCAACTCGATAATGAGCTCCGCTCGCCGTCCCAGCTCGTCGTGCGCACGTGCCGTCACCCAAGCGCCGACTTCGAAATCGCGAACGGGCGGTGCCGCGTCGAGCAGCGCTTCCGCCATCGACCGCGCATCCGGAAAACGATCGTTCGGATCGCACGACAGCGCGGAAAGGACCACGTCGTCGAGCGCGCGCGGAAGACCGGGTACGATCACGCTGGGGGCGACGATTTCGCGCGCGCTGGAAACGAGCGCTGCTTCCTGTAGGCAACGATCGCCCAGAAGCCTTCTCCCCGCAAGAAGCTCCCACAGCACGATTCCGGCTGCGTACACGTCGGTGCGGCGGTCCACATTGCCCATAGCCAGTTGCTCGGGCGCCATGTACCCCGGCTTGCCCTTGAGCTGACCGTGCTGGGTGACGTGGGCGCGCCACGCCGCTTTGGCGATTCCAAAGTCGACAATGCGGGCCGCGCCGTCCGTGCCGACGAGGATGTTGTGCGGGGAGACATCACGATGCACCAGACCGAGCGGTTGTCCGCCGCAATCCACGGCATCGTGCGCGGCATCGAGACCGGTGAGTACATCGCTCATGATCTTGCTGGCCAAGCCGGGCGGAATGCCGCCAGCGGCCAGAAGTTGCGAGAGCGACTGCCCGTGGACGTACTCCATGACGATGAAAAACTCGCCTGCGTGCTCAAAACAGTCGATGGGGGGAGCGACGTTTTTGTGCCGAATGCGACAGAGAAGCTGCGCCTCGTCGAGGAACATTCGGACGAACGTCTGATCACGAGCCATCTCGGGCCGTAGCTGCTTGACGGCGACCACGCGCGGCAGGTTCACCGGTCGTCCGAGGTACACCGTCGCCATGCCCCCCGCCGCGATCGGCGATCCCAGAATGTACCGCTCTACGATCTGGAAGACCTGATCGGACATATTCGTCGGCTCGCGTTCCTCGGCGCTGGCTCCTACTTGGCGTGTACGCTAGACGAGCAAGGAAGGTTTCACCAGCCACCATCGGACGCCGACCCATGTATGCTCGGCGCATGGATGGCGACGGTACGCTCAGCCAAAAAGATGCCTTCGATGCGCCGTGGATGCGACGCGCGCCGATCATCTCCTGGTCCGAGCCGGCGGGGCAAACGCGGGAGAAGGAACTGATCGAACGCGTCGTCGTCGGTACGGCGCCGAACGCAGACGTGGTGTTGACCGACCGGGCCGTCTCGCGCCTTCACGCGGAGCTCGACCCGCGCGACGACGGGTTGTGGGTGCGCGATTTGGGAAGTCGCAACGGGACCTTTCTCGAGGGCATTCGGGTGGGCGCGGCATGCATTCCCAACGGGACCAAGCTCCAGCTCGGGCGCACCGAAATCGCGATCCGTTACGCCGAGCAACCGAGCCCGGTGGAGTTGTGGCCGAGCGCAAAGTTCGGGGCGCTGGTCGGCGCCAGCGTGGCGATGCGAGAGCTCTTCGCGAAGCTAGCGCGCGTCGCGCAATCCTCGGCGTCGGTGCTGATCGAGGGAGAGACAGGGACCGGCAAAGAGCTAGCTGCCAAGGCCATTCACGATGCGTCGCCTCGAGCCAGCGGTCCCTTCATCGTCATCGATTGCGCGGCGTTGCCTGAAAACCTCCTCGAAGCCGAGCTCTTCGGGCATGCCAAAGGGGCCTTCACCGGTGCGCTCGCCGCCCGCGCCGGGGCGATCGAAGAGGCCGATGGCGGCACCGTGTTCCTCGACGAAATCGGGGAGCTTCCGCTCAGCATGCAGCCGAAGCTGCTGCGCGTGCTCGAATCGCGAATGCTTCGACGCATCGGCGAAACGCAGCAGCGTGCCGTCGATGTTCGTTTCATCTCCGCCACACATCGCGATCTGCGCACTTTGGCCAATAACCGGGCGTTCCGAGAAGACGTCTATTTTCGCCTCGCCGTCTTGCCGCTCACCATTCCCCCTTTGCGCGAAAGAGCGGGCGACATCCCGCTTCTCGTCGACCATTTGCTTTGCAGGGAAGGTGCCGTCATCTCGCCGGATCTCTTGCGGGACCTCGCCAGTCGCCCCTGGTTCGGCAATGTGCGCGAGCTCAGGAATTTCCTCGAGCGAGCGACCACGCTGGGAGCCCCCGAGGCACTGGCGCTGGCTGCCTGCGATGCAGCCAAGCCCGACGAGCAAGAGTGGCGGCCCAAGCTGCCGCGGCAGTGGCTCGAGCTCCCCTTGCGCGACTTACGCGAGCAAGTGGGCGCACTCGTCGATCAGGAGTACCTCGCGCGACTGCTCGAACGGTGCGACCAGAACGTAGCTCAAGCGGCCACCGTCGCCGGCGTCAACCGAACGTACCTCTATCGGTTACTGGCCAAGCATCGGCGGTGAGCGCCGTTAGCTGAACGCACCCGGCCGCGCGATCGTGCCGCAACGGCGCGGGTCGACATTCGAGCGTACGATGGGGAATCACATTGGGAACGAACGAAACCGGCTCGGAAAGGGGACGAGAGCTACGCGCGATGGGAAAGCCGCCTTCCCGGGCCAAGGGGGTCGCATTCAAGGAGCTGCTCATTTGGCTCGACGAGCGACTCGGACGCGAGAAGTTGCTGCAAGCGCTTGCCGTTGTTCCGCCGGAGTGCAAGGGCATCGTTTGGCCGGAGGCAAACAACTTCGGAATTCTCCCCTCCTCTTGGTACCCGCTCCCTTGCGTCCACAGGCTGCTCGACGGATTGACCGCTTCGATGACCCGACAGGCGCGATTCGCCTTGGCCCAAGAAGCGGCGCGCGTGGTCATGGATGTCACGTTGCATGGGATCTACAAGGCCGTCGTGCGAGCCTTCGTCTCACCCACGCTGTACGCCAAGTTTGCGACCAAGCTATGGCAGTCGTACTACGACAGCGGGGACTTCAAGGTGATCATCGCCGAGGATGGCCGCAGTGCGGACTGCACCATCCGCAACTGGAGCGGGCACCATTCCTTCGTTTGCGATATGAACATCGCTGCCGCCACCGCCATCTACGAAGCCATGGGGCAAAAAAGCGTCTCGACGCAAAGGGTAGCCTGCATTAGCGAGGGCGAGTCGTTGTGCCGCTACATCACCTCGTGGGGCGAAGGACGAGGAAGCGCCGCGCCCGCGTGAACGCCACACCCTGAAGAGTTGGGCCAAAGTGTGCCGTGGCACAACCGCGCTGCCGCTTCGAAGCTGCTCGTGGGCGTCTAGCGCGGCTTGCCGTGCGGGCATGCCGTTTGCTCCTATGAGCGTCCATTGGAGACAAGATCATGAGGGCATTCACTCGGGCGGTGATCTTTGGGATGGGCGTCGGCCTGCTCGTAGCAGGCTGCTCTGGCACAGACGCCACTTCGACGAAGAGCTCTGACTTCGGCGGACCTCCACCGGCAGGCGAAACCGGCAATCCGCGGACAGGAACGTCCGGGACCACCGGCTCAGGGGGCGCGGGAGGCTCCGGCCACGTCGGCGGAACCCCTCCCCTCAACCCCGGAGCTCCCGGGCAGACTGGTGGCGGCCCGGGGGGAACCGCCGCGGATGCGGGGGCAAACCAAGGGGACAAGTATGCCGCCGTCGGTACCAACCCCTTCGTCGTCGTCGCCCACGACCCGCTCTCGACTTTCGGAGCCGATGTCGACACAGCCAGCTACGACCTGTTCCGGCGCGACGTCAACCTGGGCGGGATGCCCCAGCGTGCGAGCGTGCGCCTCGAAGAATACGTGAACTCGTTTCCTTACGACTATCCCGCGCCGGGCGACGACGATCCGCACCCCTTTCGCATTACGCTCGCCGCCGCGCCGCATCTCTTGTCGCGTGGCTCTGGGCTTCTTCGCGTCGGCATTCAGGCGACGAAACCTCCGCCATTTCAGAAAAAACCAGCCAATCTCGTTTTTCTCGTCGACACGTCGGGCAGCATGAGCTCAGAAGACAAGCTGCCGCTCGTTCAATACACGCTCACAGAGACGCTGGGCGTGCTCGACGCAACCGACGTGGTGTCCATCGTCAGCTATGCAGGAGACGTAGGTGTCCGGCTGCCTCCAACGCCGGTTTCCGATCGGCTTCCGATCGAGCGCGCCATCGCCGGTTTGACGAGCGGCGGAAGCACCAACGGGGCGGGAGGAATCCAGCTCGCCTACCAGCAGGCGCAGCAGGCGTACATCCAGGAGGGGATCAACCACGTCAATCTTTGCACCGACGGTGACTTCAACGTGGGCGTGAGCTCGACACAGGGGCTCGTGGACCTCATCACCGAGAAACGCAAAACCGGTATCACCCTCACCACGCTCGGGTACGGCGTTGGCAACCTGAATGACGCGATGATGGAAGCGATCAGCAACAAGGGAAACGGCATTTATGGCGTGATCAGCAGCAAGGACCACGCCACGAGGTACGTCCACGAGCGCATGCTGTCCACGCTCGAGCACGTCGCCAAGGACATGAAGATTCAAGTCGAGTTCAACCCCGATCTCGTCTACGCCTATCGCCTGTTGGGTTACGAAAATCGGGCGATTGCCGATCGAGATTTCCGCAACGACGTGATCGACGCCGGCGAAGTCGGCAAGGGGCATCGCGTGACGGCGCTGTACGAATTCGTGACAACCGGCGGCTCTTTGCCGGTGCCCAAATCGAGCGAACTCCCGCCGCTCGATGGCGCCCCCTACACGGGGCCACGCGAAGTGACGAGCGGCGACTTCGTGATGGTCAAGGTCCGCTACAAGGCGCCCGATGCCGCCGCAACCGATCCCGCCTTCGAAGTCGCGGCTTCCATGAACCCCGAAGCGGTGATTACCGACCTCAGCGCGGGCGATCTCGATTTGCAGTGGGCCATCGCCATCGCCGGTTTTTCCGAGATATTGAAGGGAAGCCCCTACGGCGACGCCGGACATCTCGAGGTCATCCGGAAGATCGCGAACGCACAGAGCCATCGCGACCGCGATCGCGCGGAGTTTCTCGATCTTCTGACGAAAGCGTGGCCGCGGCTTCCGCAGTAAGGTCCGGCGATCACGGTCATCCCAGCGTCTCGGTGTACACGTCCTCTTCGAAGCCGACGAGCACCGTTTTGCCGGTGTCCACGATGGGGCGCTTCACCAGCTTCCCATCTTCGGCCAGCGCCGCCAACGCTTCGGCGTCGCTCATGTCGGGAAGCTTCTTGCCGAAGCCGCCGTTGCGATAGCTCTCGCCGCTGGTGTTGAAAAATCGGCGAACGGGGAGGCCGGAGCGCTTGTGCAGGTCCCGGAGCTTGGCGAGCGGGATCGGGGCTGCGACCAGGTCACTCTGCGTGTGCTTGACGCCGTGCTCGCCCAACCACTTGAGCGCTTTGCGGCAGGTGCTGCATTTGGGGTACTGGTACACGTGGATCGGCATGGCGAGGATGGAAGCATCGCGCGCGCTACGGGGCAAGCGGTACACACGCAGCGGGAGGACGCTCGATGCGACCTGCGCACTCAGAGGTTGGGGTCGGCCCTCGAGGACAAAAATTCTCCGCTCCGACCATAGCAAACCTCCATCCGCGCCTGCGTGCCAACGCCGCGAAGAGCGCAGGCATTCTTGATCAGCTCGCGCTGTTCGCCGGGGGCAATGTCGACGATTCCCGCGCTTGCCGGAGGTTCGGTGTCGGTGCAAGGGCGCATCAGGAGATTGATCCTAGGGGCAGCGTTCTCGTCAATCGACGAGATTTCGCCCTGGTTGTCGTCTCCTGTCACTTGTAGGGTCAACCAAGCTCGCGCCGTGGCCGTGGCATTGCAGCGGCCGTAAGAGAAACCCCTCGTGCGTTCTTCGATCGTGTACGAGCCGGAGGAGTTGACCAAATAGGTCTCGAGAAGTGGAAATCGGAACCCCGACCCATCGCCCGCGTCGAAGACGAACTCGCGCTGGATTCTTACGGCGTTGTTGACTCCGGCTCGTGTATCCCGCGGGCCAAGAACGTCCACGCTCCCGCGCGTCTGAATGTTGGCGAGCATGATCTGATGTCCCGCGGCCGGCGTGAGCTCGACGGCAATCTGGCAAGTCTTGAGGTCGCCCCTGGCTCTACCGAAAAACGGAGACCGACCTCGCGCCGTGAAGGCACTGAAAAGCAAGGTGAGCGCGTGCGCGCCGCCTTGCTGCTGAACGATGGCGCTAACCGTTTCGCTCGGGCACCCCGAACCCGAGGCCACCACACCGCCGACCTTGACGAGCTCCGCGTTGGCAGCGGCGCCCGCAGTGAGATCGACGCCGCCATTCGGCTCGGCCGCGAAAGGGACGCCGTCGTCGTTGGGCGCCGGCCCGCATCGCAGGCACGTAAGACCGATGGCTGCTGCCAAAGAACGCCACCGTCTCTTCTCCACCCATACTTCGACGGCAGGGGTAAGCCTTGCTGGAAGGCCTTACGATCATCTGCTCGCGGACATGCTCGCCGCTCCGGCGCTGGCGAGTTTCCAGCTGGGCCAAGCGGCCCACCTGCCGCCGAAAGCGCCAGGCGGTTTGAACATCGAGGGCTTGACGGCTACGCCGACAGGTGAGCTCCTCATCGCGTTTCGCAATCCCATTCCTGACGGTCGAGGGCTGTTGGTTCCGCTCCTCAACCCCACCGAAATCCTCGAGGACGCGGACGGGATGAAGGCGCAATTCGGCGCACCCATTCTCCTGGATCTCGGTGGTTACGGAGTCCGGTCGCTTTCCTGGTGGCAAGGCCGCTACCTCATCATTGCCGGCCACTACGCATCAGGCAGACGCTCGCGTCTCTACGACTGGACGGGACACGGTCAGCCGAGGCTGATCTCGATCGAGCTCGACAACCTCAACGCGGAGGGATTCTTCACGCCCGAGAAGCGCCCCGAGATCTTAATCCTCAGTGACGACGGCGAACGCATGGTTGATGGAGTTGCGTGCAAGGACCTGCGCGACCCGGCCAGGAAGACATTTCGAGGTCTCTGGGTGCGACCGCCGTGACCGAAACGCAAGTTGCTCTGCCGTTCATGCCGTTAAGCCCGTTGCCTTGCCCTGCTGGCATCATCTCCGTGGCTGCGCTCCTTCTCGGGCTCGTCGCTCTCGGGTGCGGCGATGGCGATTCGTCGCCCACGGGGGCCGGCGGATCGTCGAAACTCGGCTTCCTCATCAATCGCGGCGGGGTGCCCCCATAACATCGAACCTCCGATTGCACGCTAGTAGGGATGCTGTCGTGGGGCTTTTGGAGTCCACCGCCCAGCTCGGCATGGCAAGAGCGCCTCTTCGAACTAAGCTCTCTCGCCCATGAAGATCCACGCGCTACCCAGTTTCCTTCGCCCGCTGGATAAAAGGTCGAGTTTGGTTGCCTTGGCGTTGGCGATTGTCGTCGCGCAAGCCGGGTGCGCTGCGCCGCATACCGTGACCCGGCCCGGCATTCCTCCGGCCGGTGCACCCGTCGAGGGCATTTCGGTGACTGGCACGGGCAAGGCTTTCGGCCAACCGACTATTGCGCGGGCGACGGTCGGCGTCGAAGTTCGTGCGGCCACCGCCGATGTAGCCATGCGTGACGTCAACGCTGGAGTCGCTCGCGTGATTGCGGCGCTCAAGGGGGTGGGCATCCCGGAGAGCGACCTCGCCACGCAAAACTTGTCGCTGCACTTCGAGCGAGACGAGCCTCCTCCGCCGAGACCTGCGGCCGAACCCATGCCCGCGGCCCCCAAGGCGCGGCCCGTGACCGCGCAAGCGAACGACGCTTCATCCGACTCGAAAAAGTCACCGGCCGGAAACTACCGAGCGCAAAACACGGTGGTCGTGAAGATCCGCAACTTGGATAAGGCCGGCGCCGTGCTCGGAACGGCCACCGGCGCGGGCGCAAACGTCATGTTCGGTCTCGCGTTCGAAATCGAAGATCCCCGGCAACTCGAGGAGCAGGCGCGCGAAAAAGCCATGGCCGACGCGCGAGCACGTGCTGCAGGATTGGCACGGCTCGCGGGTGTGCGGCTAGGTGCCATTGTCTCGATCCAAGAGAGCCCCCGCAGCGTTCCTGCGCCCGGACCCGTGATGATGTACAAGGCTCAAGCAGCCGACATTCCCATCGAGCGCGGTGAGCTCCTCGTGACGACCGTAGTGAACGCCGTCTATTCAATCGCGAAGTGAGCCCGTCAACGATCCTCGGCCGGAACGTGGCCCGGAAATGAAAAACGCGGGGTCAGCCTTTGACACATTGCCTGCGAGGCGCAGGAGCGGTGTGCCCTTCGACGCGAAGGAGGTCAACGTATGAGCGCCTATGTGCTTGGATTTCAGGACGTCGACAAAACGAAAACCTCGGTCGTTGGAAGTAAAGGCGCGAACCTGGGAGAACTCTCCAAGATCGACGGGATACGCGTACCGGATGGCTTTTGTATCTCCACTGAAGCCTTCCAAAGGATCATCGGGGAAACGTCGTCGCTAGACGGACTGTTCGATCAGCTCTCGCGCCTCGAGGCAGACGAGCGGGACGAAATCAGCGAGCTCAGCGGCCAGATCCGCAGGGCCATCGAAGGGATCGCCATCCCCGAAGACATCCAAGAAGCGATCACCCGCCTTCTCTCCAGGCTCGGCGAGACCGAGGCGTTCGCAGTACGCTCCAGCGCGACGGCGGAGGATTTGCCGACGGCCTCCTTCGCCGGCCAGCACGATACGTATCTGAACGTCATCGGCAAGCCGGCGATCCTGAAGTGCATCAGCCGGTGCTGGGCATCGCTCTTCACCGAGCGGGCCGTGACCTACCGCCTTCAAAATGGCTTCGATCACCGTGAAGTCCAGCTGTCCGTGGTCGTTCAGAAGATGATCTTCCCCCAGGCGGCAGGAGTCTTGTTCACCGCCGATCCCGTCACTTCCAACAGGAAGGTGTCGTCCATCGACGCCAGCTTCGGCCTGGGCGAGGCCCTGGTCTCCGGCTTGGTGAACGCCGATACCTACAAGCTGCGTGACGGCAAGGTCATCGACAAGAAGGTTTCCACCAAGAAGCTGGCCATCTACGCCTTGGAAGACGGCGGTACGGAAGAACGCGAGATCGAGCCCGAGCGCCAGAACAGGCAAGCGCTGACGGACGAGCAGATGGTGCGGCTCGAGCACATGGGCCGGAAGATCGAAACGCATTTCGGCTACCCCCAGGACATCGAATGGGGCTTGGTTGACGATACCTTTTATATCGTCCAAAGCCGGCCCATCACGACATTGTTCCCCATCCCCGAAGCGAAGGATCGAGACAATCACGTTTATTTATCGGTCGGCCATCAGCAAATGATGACCGACCCCATGAAACCATTGGGACTGTCTCTTTGGCAGTTGACGGCTGCTGGCCCCATGTTCATCGCGGGCGGCAGGTTGTTTGTCGACGTCACGCAGCGTCTGGCTTCGCCTGCCAGTAGACACACCATCTTGAATGTCCTGGGAAATTCCGACCCACTCATCAAAGACGCACTTACGACCGTCATCGAGCGAGGCGATTTCATCAAATCGCTACCTGACGATAACCCCAGCAAAGGCGCCAAAGTTATTTCGCCAGCGGGTTTTCGATCACAAATCGCAAACGACCCGGCAATCGTTTCCGATTTGATCGAGCGCAGTGAAGCATCGATAAAAGCGTTGAAGCATGACATCCAGTCGAAATCAGGACCCGAGTTATTTGATTTCATCCTAGAAGACATCCAACAGCTAAAGAAAAATCTAACCGACCCACGAAGCTCAGCCGTGTTCTTGGCTGCCATGGATGCATCATCGTGGATCAATGAAAACATGAAGAACTGGTTGGGTGAAACCAACGCGGCAGACACGCTTTCTCAATCCGTGCCCAACAATGTCACTTCGGAAATGGGCCTGGCGCTGTTGGATGTCGCCGACGTGGTCCGCCCTTATCCGGAAGTGATCGATTACTTACAACACGTGAAAGACGACAATTTCCTGAACGAGCTGGTCGAGCTCGATGGTGGACGGGAAACCCGAGACGCCATCTCTGCGTATCTCGACAAATACGGTATGCGATGTGCCGGCGAAATCGACGTCACCAATCCGCGTTGGAGCGAAAAGCCATCGACCCTCGTCCCCTTGATCCTGAGCAACGTCAGGAATTTCGAGCCCCATGCCAGCCAGCGGAAATTCGAGCGAGGGCGACAGGAAGCCTCGAAAAAGGAACGCGAGCTTTTGGATCGATTGAAACAATTGCCGGACGGCGAACCCAAGGCCGAAGAAACAAAACGAATGATCAGCCTGGTCCGCAACTTCATCGGCTATCGTGAATACCCGAAGTACGGCATGGTGAGTCGCTACTTCGTTTACAAGCAGGCATTACTGAAAGAAGCCGAACGACTCGTTCGAACCAACGTCATTCATGAAAAAGAGGACATCTACTATCTCACCTTCGAAGAGCTCCACGAAGTCGTACGCACGAACGCGCTGGACGACCAGATCATCCGCAAACGGAAAGACGAGTACAAGTCATATGAGAAACTGACGCCACCCCGTGTCATCACGTCCGACGGTGAAATCCCTGCGGGTGCGTACAGGCGAGAAAATCTCCCCGCCGGAGCCATCGTTGGTCTGGCCGTTTCATCCGGCGTCATCGAGGGACGGGCACGCGTCATCTTGAGCATGGAGGATGCCGCTCTGGATGCTGGAGACATCCTGGTCACCGCCTTCACCGATCCCAGCTGGACGCCCTTGTTCGTGTCCATCAAGGGACTGGTGACCGAAGTCGGTGGGCTGATGACCCATGGCGCGGTCATCGCACGTGAATACGGCTTACCGGCGGTCGTCGGCGTGGAGAATGCCACCAAACTGATCAAAGAGGGGCAACGGATTCGCGTGCATGGAACCGAAGGATATGTAGAAATCCTGTAATTGGGATGATGTCACTCCCGCTTGGTCCCTCGCACCGCCCATGCGCTCGCCTGAAGCTCGATCGGGTGGTCCGTCTCCGCGCCGAGCAATCGGCGCCGAAGTCGCTCGCGAAGCTCCATCTGACGCTCAGACGGCAGCCGCGCCACGTAGGCCCCAGCGGGGCCTTGGCCGAGTCGGAATGGTTCCCAATAGTCGTCGAAGGATGAGAAGCGCAGCGTCGCCCGGAGCGACGTCTCTCGGACGTCATGCAAACCCGCCTGTCTCCACGCAGCGGCAAGCTCTCCCTTTTTGCAAAGAGGCATGTCCACCTCGTCACGAGTCGCGGCCGCTCTGTCGAGTTGAACCGCCGCGTCCCAGAAGACACGCAACATCTCCATTCCTTCGCCGTAATCCCATACGGCGGCGCTAACGATGCCGCCTGGTTTGGTTACGCGGATCATTTCCTTCAAGGCTCGCTCACGATCCGGGATGAAGTTGACGACGAGGAGCGACATGGTCCTGTCGAATTGAGCGTCGGAGAAACTCAGCGCTTGCGCGTCGCCCGTCGCAAACTGAACGCGACGATCCGTGTTTCTGTCCTTCGCATGCGCGACATAGGCCGGCGAGGGGTCAATCCCCGTGACCTTTGCCGTCTTCGTTGCATCGCGCACGGCGAACGCGAGCGCGCCCGTGCCGGTCCCGACATCGAGCACGGCTTCGCCCTCACGCACTTCGGAGAAGTCGACCAGCGAAGGGGCAAGCAGGCGGCTCCATCGACCCATGAACCGTTCGTAGGCATCGGCTTCGGAGAACATGGTTCGTTCCTCGTTCGGGGTAGCCGTCGCCGCCGGTGAGGTATCGCCACGATGGCAGCTGGTGCAACTTGAGCCCGCGCCCAGTACGAGGGATGCCATCCCAAAGCAGCGACGGAGGTGATTTCGCATACCCATCCACCAAACATGCTACGAATCGACGATTCGCAACATGACCGCGATGCCGGAACACTTGTCCCAGCGCCCGCGAGCACGAAGAACGAACGCGGCCGCGGAGCCCGCTCAGCTTCTACAGGAAGCACTCGCTTCGCTCCATCTTGCCGGCGCACTTTTCGTCCGCGCCAAGTTCTCGAGTCCGTGGGCAGTCGAGTCGCCGGGCAGCGAGGAGCTCGCGCGCGCGCTCGAGCCACGCGCGCGGCGCGTGATCCTCTTCCATGTCGTCTTGGAGGGGCGGTTCGTCATCTCGCTGAACGGCGTTGATCATGAGCTCGGGCCGGGAGATGTAGCCATTTTGCCGTACGCGGATCGACATCTGATGCAGAGCCCGGAAAAGACCCGGCCCATTTCCCTCGGAGCGATCCTTCCTCCGCGTCCATGGGCGCGACTGCCCTCCCTGAAGCACGGCGGGGGCGGCGCCCTGACCGCCGTCGCCTGCGGGTTCCTCTACAGCGACGATATTCATCTGAGTCCGGTACTTGCCGCCATGGCGCCCTTGATCGTCGTGCGCACGGGCGCCGGCGCGTTCAATGATTGGGTCACCACCAACGTTCGCTTCGCGCTTGCGGAGGCGGACGCGCCGAGCCGAGGTGCCGACATTCTGATGCAGCGGCTTCCGGAACTACTTTTCCTGAAGTGTCTCGACTTTCACACCAGGCAGCAAACGGCGGGCTCGGTGGGATGGCTTGCAGCGGCAGTCGACCCGATCGTCAGCCGAGCCATCGCCTCCCTGCACCGAAGTCCCGAGCGCGCCTGGTCGCTTCAACAGCTGTCGCGAGCATGCTCGACATCCCGCTCCGTTCTCGACGAGCGTTTTCGCCGTCTCATCGGATGTCCTCCGATGCAATATCTGACTTCATGGCGTCTTCAGCTTGCCGCGCAAAGACTGCGCACGACGCGAAAGACAGTGGCGGAGATTGCGGATGAGGTTGGATATGGCGCCGTGGCCGCGTTCAGTCGCGCGTTCAAACGTTTTACTGGCTTCTCGCCGAGGGAGTGGCGAAGTCGTCTCGACGCGACCCCGCGTGGACTCGGCGCCGGCCGCTCGATCGGCGCGGGCTGATGTTCTAGGAAAGCCGATGTCGCGAGAAGCTCGAGAGCGGCAGCCGCACACGGATGGACGCGATCGGCGGCCCCGAACGCCTCGAGAGATGGCGATGAATCCGATGCGTCGGATCCCTCGAGCTACTCCAAGAGCAAACGACAGCAATCGACAGGCCGGGGTTTGCCATCGGGCGTTCGGGATACGTCGTCAATCGCAACGGCGTGATAGCGGCCACCGCGAACAGCCTCGAGAAAGTAGGACTCGGCATCCTGAACTCCGGGCTCCGTCTCCGCTTCGAGAGATTTGCCGTCGAAGCCACTCTCGCGCAGACACTGGTCCACCTTCGCCCACGCGCGCTCGCCAAACATTCGCTCGTAGCGCCTTCCCACGTAGCGCCGTCCCTTTAGCGGGGCGGGTCCCCCTTCGCAGTTGCCGATGCTCTGCACGTAGTGGTGCGTCCCATTCGGCGCGTGAAGCATGCGGCCGACGGCTGTGTAGCTCCCGGAGCTGCCGTCCTTCAAGCATCGCGCGCCGTCGCCATTGCCTGCGAGGCGCAGGAGCGGCGCCTCCCCTAGCTCCCGTAGCTCGCTCGCCACGGCGAACGGGTAATATTCGTGGTCTACCAAACCCTCCATCCCAGGCGGCGCCTTTTGAGTCTCAGCCGCAATCCTCTCGGCCGTATACCCCGGCATGTATTCGGCATCCGTTGCGTCTTCGTACAAAATCTTGCGCGGCTGAAGCGCGGTGCAAATAGGTCGCCGCTGGCAACCTCCGACGAGCACAGCGAGGGCAACCAGCTTACCGACAAGGGAGATGGCCCGCGACACGCGGGCGCGTCGGAGCCTGACCAGCGCGGTCTTCCCCAGATGACCAACGTGCTGGCCCGTCGTGCCCGATTTGCGCATGTCTTGCTGATATCTCGGGTAAGCCAGGAGGCGCAACGCAAGCGAACGTGAAAGAGCGACCAGAAGGCAGACTTCGCTTGGCTTGGCAATTGCGGAACGACTGATTGGACGGGAAACTTCGGGGAACCCCGGCGGATGCGGCAATGAAGACAATCATTTTTCAGACACGGCGGTGACCCTCGCCGCGGCGAGGGGCGGCTGTCCGAAGACCGCTGCCCTCGCGACATCAGTAGCAAGTTTTTTTGCAGGTTTTCGTCATGAAATCGCAGTCGCCATGGCCACACTCGTTTCCCGGTGTGCCGGGGTAACCACACGGCTCCCCTTCGGCGAGGAACGGCGTGCAGACCCCCGCTCGGGTAGAGGTATCGACCGTTTTGCAAAAGCTGCGCACGCAATCCGGCGAGCCGGCGCGCGTGCACGGTTCGCCCACTTTCGGCTCCTGACGGCAGGTATTGTCGAGATCGCACCCGGTGCCCTTCACGCACTGGTCGCGAGCTTGCTCGCAAGGGTCGCCGGCTTGGCGTTTGGGCTCACACTTCCGATTGAAACATGCGTAGCCCTCGGCGCAGACTTCACCCGGCGAGGTGCATGGACCGTCGGTGTTGGGAATGCACGTGCTGCATTCGCAGCGCTCGTCGACCCGGCAATCGAGCTTCCCCGAGCAAGAGTGGCCGGGGACAGTCGTTCGGCATATCGAAAACCAGCTCGAGTCCTGTTTGCATGCGAGGTTCGGCGCACACTTGTACCGATGAAACTCGCCGCCGCAGGTTTCGCCGAGCTGCTTCGCCGGGTGCGGCTCGATGCAAATGCGATGTCCGGCGGTTCCACATCCTTGCGTACTGACGAGGACGGGGGTCGGACAATCGCAAACGAGACCGGGGCTGCACCGAACACCGAGCTCTTCACACGATTCGCCGCGCAAGGTACGCGCGACGCAGGTGCCGTCCGTGCCCGTCGCCGATCGGCAATACGCGTCGGGCGTGCACTCGTTGTAAAGGTGGCTCATGCACGCGCTGCCGATTGGTTTTTGCCCGACGACGGCGTTCCAGCAGCTGTCCGGGTGTTCCCCTGCGAGAAGCATGGACCTTTCGTCGCAAGCCGCCGTCTGCATCGCCGAGAGGCATCGGTTGGCTTCCGTGAGATCGAGCCGCACGTAGCCGGCGCGGGCTAGCTCCTCGAGCTTGTCGCACGTGCAGCCGAAGTTCTCTACCTCCAGCCAGTCGTCGACGGTCCCTCCGTTGCAAGCCGCGGTGGTTTCCGCATTGACCCTCCCGAGTGCGCGGCAGAATTGGCCGACATCACCGGTCAAAGTCGCATCGAACGGCGCCCGCGCATCCGCGCTCGATGTGCCGCCATCGCCACTGCTCGAGGCACCGTCGGCTCGCGCCCCGCCGCAATCCCGCGCGTTTCCACCGCCGTCGGGTTCCGGCGTGGTGGGAGCGTCGGGTTCCGGTGTGGTGGGGGCGTCGGGTTCAGGTGTAGGGGAGGCGTCGGGAGCCGCCGCGTCGACCGAGACGCTGGGGTCCGCAGAAGCATCGACGATCGGCAAAGGGACGGGCGCGGACGGACTCTCGTTGCATGCGACGCCGCACGCAGCGATAAGCGCAAGGGCGAACCAGCGGATCTGCACGCTGCTACGCGACCCACGAGGTGTGCCACTCGGACGCGCGTGACGCGCCTCGCGGCACATTGGGCCGCCGTTGAGGGCGGTTTCTGCCGCCTTTTCGCGACGAAGTTGGTCGAGATCGACAAGCATGGGGTTCAATTGCAACCGCGATGCCACGGCCGGTTGGCACAGTCTTGCCTTCACGGGCCATCGGCTTTGAAGACAACATCGTCGGTCGCCTCCTCAGCCGAATGTACGCGCCAGTTGGTCTCGGGGATCGCGAGCGGGCGGGAGTGTGAGGGAGGTGTCTTCGCCCATCGCGACATGCCGCCCGCCCCCACGCGGGAGCCCCGGGCGTCGGCGATTCGCGATGGGCGCCCCGAGGCCATGAGCCGTTTTCTGGTGCCCGGAACACTGTCAAGAAGTGAATCACGCGCGCCTCGCGGCGCGCTGAAGCAAGTAGAGACGTCGCGAGAACCAGCAAACTTATCGGTAGCCCGGAGGTGATAGTGGAAGCTCATCGACTCGGTTGGCTTTTGGCGGGCGTTTCAACCTTTTTCGCGTCTTGCGGTTTGGTCGTCGGCTGCTCCGTGGGTGACGACCCTCCCGGTGGCAGCACGGGAGGTCGCGGAGGCACCGATGGGTCGGGCGGCTCAAACGCGGCCGGTTCCGGTGGTTCCGGCGTCTCTGGTTCCGGAGGGACCGGCGGCTCCGCTGCGAGCGGCGGCTCCGGGGGAACGGGCGGCTCAGCGGGCGGCGGTGGCTCGAGCGGGACGGGGGGCACGGGTGGATCGAGCGGCACCAGTGGGTCGAGCGGCGCGGGAGGCAAAGCCGACGCTGGCGTTGTCGATAGCGGAAGCCAAGCCGATATGCGTCCTGCCGACACGAGCACCACGGACGTGCGCGATGCTTCGGTCGACACCACGACCGGCACGCCCGATTCGGGAACAGACGTCCGGCTCGACGGATCGACGCCAAGCGTCGGGTGCGGCAAGGCGGCGCCCACGATGACGACCCTCACCCTGACCGTCAATTCGGCGCAGCGCACGACGATCCTCGGGCTGCCTTCCAACTACAACCCGAACACGCCCTATCGCTTGATTTTCGCGTTCCACGGTTGGGGCGGAAACGGCTCGCAGGTCGCTGGGTCGGGCAACAACGGCTACTACGGGATCCGCGCGCAATCGAACAACCAAGCCATCTTCTTCGCGCCCGACGGCTCCGATGACCCGCCGAACGGCCTCGGATGGCCCAACGACAACGGCGCCGACATGGCGTTCATTCGCGCGATGGTCACTTGGGCCAAAGACAACTTGTGCGTCGATCAGAATCGGATCTTCGCCACCGGCTTCAGCTACGGAGGCATGATTTCGAATTTGATCGGGTGCCAGATGAGCGACGTATTCCGCGCCGTCGCGCCCATGGCTGGGATGTTCAACGTCTATGGAATGCCGGGCAGCTCACTTTGCGCCAACCAACGCAACGTCGCCACGTGGGTTGCTCACGGCGACATGGATACGGTCGTTGCGACTTCCGGTGGTGCAGCGGCCCGCGACTACTTCCTCGGCGTGAACCACTGCACCATGACCTCGGCGACCACGACCCCGAGCCCGTGCGTCGCCTATGACGGTTGTGATCAAGGCTACCCCGTTCATTGGTGCCAGTTCAGCGGCGCTCACACGCCTCCCAGTTTCTCCGGAACGGGGATCTGGGCCTTCTTCAGCCAGTTCTAACCGCACTGCTGCCACCAGAGGCTCACAAGAGCGAAGACCCGGTCGCTCTCGAGGCGGGATTCCCAGACTGAACGAGACTTCATCTCAGGGCCAACCCGTAGTTGCGCGGGGCGCAACGCCGGCTGAACACCGCGATACTGCTCAGGTTCGAGAGTGGATTTTAGCTAGCTATTAGCGAATTGACGCTACCGTGTCTCGTCCGCGGGCCTGAGGACCGTCATCGTGCATGGAGTTGCCAGCCCCCAACCGCGAACAGGTCGGGTTGATAACTTTTCAAGCAGCTCGAGCGTGGAGCGTCTTCTTTCCGCTTCCGATTTTCGTCGCGTCTGCTAAGACGGCTCTCGCCCGAAGACCGCGTCTCCGACGCGCGGGGGAGGATACTGCACGCGTAACATCCAAGGTGGGAGTCATGGACAGCGCTGTTGGCAACATCGGAAGCTCGTAACTCTTCACCTGAAAGCACGGCTGTCCCGAAGGGAACCGATTCTCCGCGCCTCCTCATGGCGAGCCCGCGCGTCACGAGCAGCGTCTGCGCGGACCCTTGCGCAGGCGAGCAGTGGAGCGCGCCCGCGGAGCTGGTCACTCCCATCGCGATGGAGGTGGCCGAGTGGATCGTGGCCTGCCTCGAAAGAGCAGGAGTCGAATACGTGTTCGGCGTCCCCGGCGGCGCTGTGGAGCCAATTTACAATGCCCTGGCCCGAAGCGCGCGCCGCGGCGGGCCGCGTGCGGTCGTCGCGCGCCATGAATCGGGCGCGGCGTTCATGGCCGACGGTTACGCGCGAGAGACGGGAAAGTTGGGCGTCTGTTTGGCCACCTCGGGACC
>Ga0190265_10000698_pt1 | contig 22677 bp, 24 predicted proteins | sample Popmic124T_FD_133135 | JGI IMG/M metagenome (GOLD analysis project Ga0190265, IMG submission 133135) | Populus adjacent soil microbial communities from riparian zone of Indian Creek, Utah, USA - 124 T | ecosystem: Environmental > Terrestrial > Soil > Riparian zone | place: USA: Utah | collected...
GCGGCCCGCTCTTCGCCTACGGCCTTTCCTTCGGCGGCAGCCAGGCGGCGGCGATGGCCCGCGATGGCGCCGGCTTCGACGGATTGATCCTGGAGGGGACGGCGGCGGATGTCGCCGCGGTCGGGCGCAATTTCGTGCCGGGCATCGCCAGACCGTTCGTAACCCTGCGCGTCGATCCCGCACTCTCGCGTTTCGATTTCATCGGCTATGCCGTCTCCGCCCGCGCACCGATCCTGCTGCTGTCCTCGCGAGAGGACCGGATCGTGCGGCCGCGCAACATGCAGGACTTCGCCGCGCAACTGCGGACGCGGGGCGCTGATGTTACTTTCGTCGCCATTCCCGGAGGGCACGGCACGGCGTTGGGCGATGTGCAGGCGCGCGCGGCGATCGGCGCCTTCGTGGCGCGCCACGGCCGCTAGAGCGGATTACGATGTAGATCGTTGTTTTTCCGCGACTCGGCCCCCGGCGACGGTGAGCCGAGTCGCGGCGCCCGCGCCGTCGAACAGAGCGGACTCCGTCCCGGTCATCCAGACCTGCCCTCCGGCGTCGCCCAGCCGCTCGAACAAGGCGGCGCGGCGAGTGGGGTCGAGATGGGCGGCGATTTCGTCGAGGAGGAGGATAGGGCGGCGGCCGGTGCGCTGGGCGACGAGCTCGGCAAAAGCGAGGATGAGGGCGATGAGCAGCGCCTTCTGCTCGCCGGTCGACGAGAGGGCGGCGGGCTGGTCCTTGCCGAGATGAGTCACGGCGAGATCGGCGCGGTGCGGACCGGCCAGCGCGCGGCCCGCCGAGGAGTCGCGCGGGCGCGCGGCGGCGAGATCGCCCGATTCCCCCCCATCGAGCGCGAGCGAGGCGCGGGCGAAGGGGCCGTCGGGGGCTTGCGAAAGCCGTTCGGCGAGCGCCGAGACGGCGGCGGCGCGGGCTTGAGTGATGGCGGCGCCATGCTCGGCCATCCGCGCCTCGAGCGCGGCAAGCCAGCTTTCGTCCCAGGGCCCCTCCTCGCCGAGCAATTTGTTGCGCGCGCGCATCGCCGCTTCATAGCGGGCGGCGTGGGTGGCGTGATCGGGGCGGAGCGCGAGGACGAGCCGGTCGAGGAAGCGGCGTCGGCCCGAGGCGGCGTCGGCGAAGAGCCGGTCCATCGCCGGGGTCAGCCAGAGGACGGCGAGCCGCTCGGAAAGCGAATTGGCGGCGGCCGGGGCGCCGTCGACCCGGACCTGGCGGCGCTCGGGCGCGGCGGCGGCGGTGCCGGTGCCGATGTCGATGTCGCCCACCCGCGCCGCCACCGCGAAGCCGCCGGCGCCGCCCCGCCGGGCCATCTCGGCGAGGCTCGCGCCCCTGAGGCCGCGGCCGGGGGAGAGCAGCGACACCGCCTCCAGGACATTGGTCTTGCCGGCGCCATTCTCGCCGGTGAGGATGACGAAGCCGGGGCCGGGCGCGACGAGCGCGTCGGCATAAGAGCGGAAATCGCTGAGCGAGAGGCGGGCGACGTGCACGCCATACCCCTAGAACAAGCGCCGCCGCCTTCCCAGCTTGCCGTCATGCGTCTAGGCCGGAGCGGGATGAGCGAGGACGGACCAGCGATCGCGCCGATGGAGGTGGCCGGCCACCGGCTGACCTTGCTCGCGGATGGGCCGGAGCGGCTCGAGGCGCTGATCGCGCTGATCGACGGGGCCCGGGAATCGCTCCGCATCCTTTATTATATCTGGGAGAATGATCGGTCGGGGCGGCGGGTGCGGGACGCGCTGGTCGCGGCCGCGCGGCGCGGCGTTGCGGTGTCGCTGCTGGTCGACGGGTTCGGCGCGGTCTCGGGGGGCTTCTTCCAGCCTTTGGTCGAAGCCAAGGCGCGCTTCTGCCGCTTCGTGCCGCGCTGGGGCCGGCGATATTTGCTGCGGAACCACCAGAAGCTGGCGCTCGCCGATGGCCGCAAGGCGATCGTCGGCGGGTTCAACATCTCGGACGATTATTTCGGCACCATCGAAGCCGGCGCCTGGCGCGACCTGGGGCTCGAGGTGGAGGGTCCGGGCGTCGAACCGCTCGTCCGCTATTTCGAGGCCCTCTTCAGCTGGGCCGAGACGCCCTACGCTTCTATCCGTCGCCTTCGGCGGATGGTCAGCCAGCACAGCGTCCGCGACGGCGCGCTTCACTGCCTTTTCGGCGGGCCGACGCGGCGGCTCAGCCCGTGGGCGCGCTCGGTCAAGGCGGACCTGATGCAGGCGATACGGGTAGACATCATATCCGCCTATTTCGCGCCGAGCCTGTCGATGATGCGCCGCCTGTTCATGGTCGCCCATCGCGGGCGGGCGCGGATCGTGACGCCCGCCAGGCTCGACCATCAATGGGCGGTCGGGGCGGCGCGCTTCTTCTACTGGCGGCTGTTGAAGCGGGGCGCCGAGATTTACGAATATCAGCCGACCAAGCTCCATGCGAAGCTGATCGTGATCGACGACGTCGTCCATATCGGCTCGGCGAATTTCGACTTGAGGAGTCTCTACCTCAACCTGGAGATGATGCTCCGGATCGACGACGCGGCCTTCGCGGCGATGATGCGTCGATTCGTCGATGGCGAGGTAGCGAACAGCCGCCGGATCACGCCCGAAGGGCATAGAGCCAGCATGACCTGGTGGAACCGCCTGCAATGGGGGTTCGGCTATTTCCTGGTCGCGACCGCCGATTACAATCTGTCGCGGCGGCTCAACTTCGGAAAGCTCAGCTTCGGGCGGCGGCGGGGCCGCGCCGGACCCTAGTCTTTCCAGCCCCAGAACAGGTGGCAGGGCGGGATGTTGATCCACTCGAAGGCCTTGTCGATCCGGTCGAAATGGGGCGCCATATAGTCGCGCACCTTGGCCTTGAACTGATAGACGAGGAAGGCGCCGCCGGGGCGCAGCGCCTCGGCCGTCTCCTCGGCGATCTTCGGACCGACGCCGGCGGGCAGGGTCGAGAAGGGAAGGCCCGAGAGGACGTAATCGGCCTGCTCGAAGCCGCAATCGGCGATGATCTGGCAGACGTCAGCCGCCGATCCGCTGACCGGGAGCAGCCGGCTGTCGCGGAACTTGCCGCGCAGATAGCGGACGAAATCCTCGTTGGTGTCGATCGCGATCAGGGTCGCGTCGGGGGCCATGCGGCGAAGCACATGCTCGGTGAAGGTGCCGACGCCCGGGCCATATTCCACGAACAATTTGCAATTCGCCCAATCGACCGGTTCGAGCATCCGATCGATCACGGCGCGCGACGAGGGGATGATCGAGCCGACCATCACCGGATGCTTGATGAAGCCGCGCAGGAAATGCCACAGCGGGCCGCCGCCCGCCTTGCGCGCGTACCGGCGATCTCTTCGTGCTTCGTCCCAGGATGCCGACATGATGGTTCCAGATTTCTGCGGAAAGAAGTCGCGTTGGCAAATCGGCGGGCGGTTGGCAAGGCGCAAGCGCCCCTCCCCCTGTGCCGCAATCGACGGCGCGGCCGAAAAGGGGGCGCGCGGATGAGCGGCTTCGGTCTTTCGCGCGAGCGATTCGCCTTGCTCTACTCGGTGATGCTGGTCGCCGCCGCGGGCAATACGGCGATGCAGTCGCTGCTCCCGGCCATCGGCCGCGAGCTCGGCGTCGCCGACATCTGGGTGGCGGTCGCGTTCAGCCTGTCGGCGATGGTCTGGGTGGTGATGGCCCCGGTCTGGGCCCGCCGCGCGGACCGCCGCGGCCGCCGGGCGCTGATGCGGCTCGGCCTTTACGGCTTCATCGTCTCGATGCTGATTTGCGGGCTCGCGCTCGCCGCCGGGCTCGCCGGGCTGGCCGGGCCGATGCTGGTCTTCACCATCTTCATGCTCGGCCGGACGGTCTACGGCTTCCTGGGCTCGGCCTCGCCGTCCGCGGTCCAGGCCTATGTCGCGGCGCGAACCGACGGCGAGCAACGGACCGCCGCGCTCGCCGCCATCGCTTCCTCCTTCGGCCTCGGCACGATCATCGGCCCGGCCATCGCGCCTCTGTTCATCCTGCCGCCGCTCGGCCTGTCGGCGCCCTTGTTCGCCTTCGCGATCATCGCGGCGGTGGTGCTGGCCCTGCTCATTCTTCGCCTGCCGGACGACACGCCGCGCAACCCCGCGCGCGGGCAGATCGTCGCTTATCCGGCGATCGGCGGCGCCGGAGCGGAGGCGGCGCCCGATGAGAATGCGCGCGTCGCTTTGGCGTGGCGCGATCCGCGCGTGCTCCCCTGGCACATGATCGGGATCGTCGGCGGGCACGGCCATGCGGTGCTGCTCGGCGTGATCGGCTTCCTGGTCATCGACCGCCTGAACCTGCCGCTCGACCATGCCCAGCAATGGATCGCGATCGTGCTGATGGCGGGCGCGGCCGCCTCTTTGTTCGCGCAATGGTGGCTGATCCCGCAACTGGCCTTGAGCCCGCGCCAGCTCGTCTTGTGGGGGGCGCTGGTGGCCGCGTTCGGAGCGGCGCTGACCGGGATCGCGCAGGGCGTCTATCTGCTGACCATCGGCTTCGCTTTGGCCTCGCTCGGCTTCGGCCTGTTCCGGCCGGGCTTCACCGCCGGCGCCTCGCTCGCGGTCGGGCCCGACGAGCAGAACGAAGTGGCGGGCCAGGTCACCTCGGTGAACGGAGTCGCCTTCGTCGCCGGGCCGGCGCTCGGCGTCGGCCTCTATTGGTTCGGCCTGCCTTTGCCCTTCCTCGCCACCGCGGCCCTGATGCTGGCGCTGGCGGCGTGGACGAGGTGGAGCTTCAGGCCTTCGGACCCCGCGGCGTGATCATTTCGGGCGCGCCGCGTTCATTTCGAGATATCTCGAATTTAGCGCTTGACCTGGGCCGGGTCCGATGACATTTCGAGTTTCATGGAAGCGATAGATCGATTCGGCGCGGATACCGCCATCGCCGCTTTGGGCGCGCTCGCGCAGGAGCACCGGCTGGCGCTGTTCCGCCGGCTCGTCCAGGCCGGCGAGGACGGGATGGCGGCCGGCGCGATCGCCGCCTCGCTCGGCATTCCCAATTCCTCCCTTTCCTTCCACCTCGCCCAGCTCAGCCGCGCCGGGCTCATCCGGCAGCGGCGCGAGCACCGCTCGCTGATCTACTCGGCCGACTATGCATCGATGAACGCGCTGGTCGGCTATCTGATGGAGAATTGCTGCGCCGGCGCCGCCTGCGGCCCCGACTCAGCCTGCCCGGCACCTCCCGTCCAAGCGCAAAGGAAATCCGCATGAAGCGCCTCCACGTCCATGTCGGGGTGAACGACCTTGACCAGTCGATCGGCTTTTATTCGACCCTGTTCGGTACCGCGCCCAGCGTGATCAAGGACGATTACGCCAAGTGGATGCTCGAAGATCCCCTGGTCAATTTCGCGATCTCGGCGGGGATGCATGCCCGCAAGGGGATCGAGCATCTCGGCCTCCAGGTCGAGGACGAAGACGAGCTGGCGCAGGTCTATGGCCGGCTCAAGGCCGCCGGCCGCCCGGTGCTCGAGGAGGGCAAGACGACCTGCTGCTACGCCAAATCGGAGAAGAGCTGGGTGACCGATCCCGACGGCGTGATCTGGGAAGCCTTCCACACGATTGGCGAAGCGACCGTCTATGGCGACAGCCCCGCGTTCGACTCGCTCGCCGCCGCGGCATCGCCGGACGCCGCCCCAGGCAAATGCTGCGCGCCGGCGCAATGACCGAGCGGCGACGGAACGTCCTGTTCCTGTGCACCGGCAATTCGGCGCGCTCGAAAATCTTGACTGGCTGAGCCTCCAGCATCGGCTGCGCGAGATCGGCGAGACGGCGGACGCCTGAGCGAAAGGATCGATCGTGACCATCATCGGGGCATCAGCGCCGGCACCGCCCGCGATCAGCTTTTTCGAACGCTATCTGTCGATCTGGGTGGCGCTCTGCATCGTCGTCGGAATCGCGCTCGGCTCTCTCTTCCCCGGAGCGTTCGCTCTGATCGCGACGGCGGAGATAGCGCGGGTCAACCTGCCGGTCGCTGCGCTGATCTGGCTGATGATCATCCCGATGCTGCTGAAGATCGATTTCGGCGCGCTCGGCGCGGTCAGGCGGCACTGGAAGGGGGTCGGAGTCACCCTGTTCATCAACTGGGCCGTCAAACCCTTCTCGATGGCCGCGCTCGCCGCCTTCTTCATCGGCTGGCTGTTCGCGCCGTTGCTGCCGGCGGCGCAAATCCCGTCCTATATTGCGGGGCTGATCATCCTCGCCGCCGCGCCCTGCACGGCGATGGTGTTCGTCTGGTCGAACCTGTGCGACGGCGAACCCAATTATACGCTGAGCCAGGTGGCGCTCAATGATCTGATCATGGTCTTCGCCTTCGCCCCGATCGTCGGCCTTTTGCTCGGAGTCGCCGCGATCGCCGTGCCTTGGGACACCTTGTTCCTCTCCGTCCTGCTCTACATCGTCATTCCGGTGATCATCGCGCAGGCCGTTCGAACGATCGTCCTCGCTCGGGGCGGGCAACCTGCCCTGGCCCGGCTTCTCGCCGCGCTCGGGCCGGTTTCGCTGGTCTCGCTGCTGACCACGCTGGTGCTTCTGTTCGGCTTCCAGGGCGAGCAGATCCTCGCCCAGCCTTTGGTGATCGTCCTGCTGGCGGTGCCGATCCTGATCCAGGTCTATTTCAACGCCGGCCTGGCTTATTGGCTGAGCCGGCGCTTCAAGGTCGCCTGGTGCGTCGCGGCGCCCGCAGCGCTGATCGGCGCGTCTAACTTCTTCGAGCTTGCGGTGGCGGCGGCGATCTCCCTGTTCGGGATCAATTCGGGGGCCGCGCTCGCCACCGTCGTCGGCGTGCTCGTCGAAGTGCCGGTGATGCTCTCGGTGGTTCGGATCGTGAAGCGCACCCGCGGATGGTACGAGCGCGCGGCCCCGGCGGCGGCCTGAGCCGATTGGCGCGGTTTCGCTCGTAAAAAAAGGGCCGGCGCGAGGCCGACCCTGAAAGTTGTTGGGAGAGGATGCCTGAAAGGCAGGGCCGTTTTGGCGCTTGCCTGAACATTGTGCAAGTGCGAAGAAGGCATTGGCGATTGCGCCGGACGCAATCGATTATCGGCGGCTTCCCCTTAGAAGAGCCGGAGATGCGGACATGTGCACTGCACAAAAGAGCATGACGAGATGAAGCGCCTGCCGCCCTTGACCGCTCTCGAGGCGTTCGTCCAGGCCGCGCGGCTTGGCTCGGTCAAGGCCGCCGCGGAATCGCTCGCTTTGTCCTCGCCCGCTTTGTCGCGCCGAATCCAGGCGCTCGAGCGCCATGTCGGCCGCCCCTTGTTCGACCGGCGCCACCAGGCGGTCATCCTCAATCCCGACGGCGTGCAATTGCTGACCGAGATCGGCCCAATGCTCGAGGAGCTCGGCCAGGCCATGGAGCGGGCGTCGGGCCAGAGCGAGCTGATGCGGCTGAAGCTCGCCGTGCCGCCGCTGTTCGCCTCCTACCGGCTGATGCCGCGATTGGGCGCGCTGAGGCGGCTTCATCCCGATTTGCACATCGGCATCGACACCCGCCCGCACGCACTCTCCCGGCTCGACGAAGGGCTGGATGCGGCGATCGCGCTCGTGCGCGAGGTCGATCCCTCGCTCTACGGCGTCAGGCTCGGCAGCGACCGCGTGGTCGCGATCGGCGGCGGCACGACGGCGGGGCTGACCGATCCCGCGGAGCTGGCGGAGGCGACGGTCCTGCTCCACCGCGATTTGCCCGACGCCTTCGATTACTGGCGCGAGGCGGTCGGCCTGCCGGACCTGGAGCCCGCCGCGATCGACCATTTCGATTCCGGCCAGTTGATCCTCGACGCCGCCGCGCAGGGGCTGGGCGTCGCCTTCATGTTCGAGATGCACCTGGAGGGCGCTGACGACCCGCGCCTCGTGAAGCTGTTCGGGATCGAGGTGGAGAGTCCCTACGCTTATTGGTTCGCCTGCCGCCGCTCGGCGCTGGGGCGGCGGCCGGTTCGGATTTTCCACGACTGGCTGGTCGGGGAGCTCGTCGGCGCGTAGCTTTTCCAGGTGGGGATAGGTACGTACCTGTCCCCTAACCGCCCCCCCGGATTCTCGGGGGTTTGATCAAGGTGCCCAGGATGGCGTCGTCGCGACCGAGGTGCCGCGCTCCCCATTCCCACAACGTGCGAAAGACCGGCTTCAGCGTCGCACCATAAGGTGTCAGCTCATATTGGACCGATCCGAGCGGGTCGCCGATTTCACGCCGAACCAGGAGATCGTCGCGCTCCATCTGCCGCAATTGCTCGGCAAGCACCTTTCGCGATACTCCAGGCAGCGCGCGGTGAAGGGCGCCGAACCCGCACGGGCCCTCAGCCAGGCGCTGGAAAAGCATCGGCTTCCAGCGTCCTTCGATAACGCCGATCGCGGTGTAGAGCGGGCATCCCGCTCGCTCCAGCCGAGCGCTTAGCATCGCCTCACTCCAGGGAAAGTAGGAACCGGCAGGTACCTCGTTGCGACACCTCGCCTGGCCCTGTTACCAATGCAGGCCATGGAGAACCAGCAACTCTTCCGCGTCATCATGCCCGCGGCCGATATCGAACCTTCCCGACGATTCTACGCGAGCCTGCTCGATCAGCCGGGAATGCGTGTTTCGCCGGGACGGCATTATTTCAGGTGCGGAAGCGTTACCCTGGCCCTTTATTCGCCAGCCGCCGATGGCGATGACCGCACCCCTTATGCCAATTTCGATCACATCTATTTGTCGGTCACCGACCTCGACGCGCATTTCCTTCGCGCGAAATCGCTCGATTGTCTCCGGAAGGCGACCGGAGACGGTGGCTTGCCCATGGGTGAAGTCGCGTTGAGGCCATGGGGCGAGCGCTCATTTTACGCGGACGATCCGTTCGGCAATCCGATCTGTCTGGTCGATGCCGCCACAGTATTTTCGGGACACTGATCCGATCGTCCGCATGTATGCCGGCGACGGCATTACCCCTAAACCTTGATCCGCCCGATGATCCTGCGCATCGCGGCGCGGGTCAGGAGGCGGCTGGCCTGGGCGCCGATTTTGTTCCTGAAGCCCGGGATCACCACCGCCTTGTTGGCGTCGAGACCGGCGAGGCCCGCTTCGACCACGGGCGCGGCGGGCATCTTCATTCGCTCCAGCGTCGGGCTGTGCGAATCGGCGACGTCGCTGAACTCGCTGTGGGTCGGGCCCGGGCAGAGCGCGGAGACCTTGATCCCGCTGCCCTTCATTTCGTGGTGAAGCGCCTCGGTGAAGGAGAGGACATAGGCCTTGGTCGCATAATAGACCGCCATGTTCGGCCCCGGCTGGAAGGCCGCGGTCGAGGCGACGTTCAGGATCGCGCCCCGCCCCCTCTCGCTCATCCCGGGCAGGACGAGGTGGCAGAGTTCGGTCAGCGTTCGGCAGTTGAGGTCGATCATCTCGACGAGGCGGTCGAGCGACTGCACCTGAAGCCTGCCGGCCAGGCCGAAGCCGGCATTGTTGATCAGGGTGTCGACCTGGAGCCCTTCGGCCTCCAGCTCGGCGATCAGGCCGGCGGCTGCGCCCGCCCGGGACAAATCGGCCTCGAAGATATGGACGTCGCCGCCAAGCGCTGCCTTGAGCGCCTCGAGCCGGTCGCGGCGGCGGGCGACGAGGGCGAGGGCCTCGCCCCGGGCGGCGCACTGGCGGGCGAATTCGGCCCCGAGCCCCGCCGACGCGCCGGTGATAAGCGTGACCAGGCGGGCCACGCGCTCAGTCCCTCAGGCTTGCCTTGACGATCCGCCCGGGCTCGCGCGGCGGCTCGCCCTTGGGGAGGGCGTCGACATGCTCCATCCCTTCGACGACCTCGCCCCAGATCGTGTATTGGCCGTCGAGGAAGCCGCACTCGTCGAGGCAGATGAAGAACTGGCTGTTGGCGCTGTTCGGATTTTGAGCGCGCGCCATCGAGGCGACCCCGCGGACATGCGGCTCCTTGCTGAACTCGGCGGGAAGATCGGGCTTTTTGGAGCCGCCGGTGCCGGTGCCGGTCGGGTCGCCGCCCTGCGCCATGAAGCCGTCGATCACCCGGTGGAAGACGGTGTCGTCGTAAAAGCCCTCCTGGGCCAGCTCCCTGATCCGCCCGACATGGCCGGGCGCGAGATCGGGGCGAAGGCGGATGACGACATCGCCGCCGCTGTCGAGGCTGAGGACCAGGCTGTTTTGTTCGTCGGACACGTCTGTCTCCAATCTTCGTCATTCCCGCGAAAGCGGGAATCCAGTCTGCCTTTGCGCCCTGCATCGACTCCGTCTGGATTCCCGCGTGCGCGGGAATGACGAATGAGGGGCTGGGGCGCGACTTAGGCCGCGCGTATCGACAGGGCAAGCGCTCCGGCCTAGGAAGCCGCGGGGCGGCGCGAACGACAGGAGGGCGGGATGAGCGGCAGCGACCTCGAAACCTCCGAACCGAACGCGCCCGCGATCGACACCAGGCTCGACGCGGACGACCGGCTGAAGCCCGAATATGTCAGCGCGGTGATCGAGCGGGTCGAGGCGGGCGATGTCGAGGGGGCTCGGGCGCTGGTCGAGCCGCTCCACCCCGCCGACATCGCCGATCTGTTCGAGCTGGTCGACCGCGACGACCGGCGCGCGCTCGCCGCGGCGCTGGCGGAGCTGCTCGACGGCGACGTTCTCGCCGAGATGAACGACTGGGTGCGCGAGGAATTGCTCGACGCGCTCGAGCCGCACCAGGTCGCCGAGATCGCCGGCGAGCTCGAGACCGACGACGCGGTCGCGATCATCGAGGACATGGAGGAGGAGGAGCAGCGCGCCGTGCTTCGCGCGCTCGACCCCGACGACCGCGCCGCGATCGAGGAAGCCCTCTCCTATCCTGAGGAATCGGCCGGCCGCCTCATGCGGCGCGACGCCGTCGCCGTGCCCGAGCATTGGACCGTCGGCCAGGTGATCGACTTCTGCCGCTCGGGCGAGGAGCTGGCGACCGACTTTTTCGAGATTTTCGTCGTCGATCCGCTTCACCGGCCGGTCGGCACCTGCCTTCTGTCCTGGATATTGAGGACGCCGCGCCGGATCGCGGTCGCCGACGTGATGCAGCGCGAGCAGACCCTGATCCCGGTCGACATGGACCAGGAGGAGGTTGCCCTCCGCTTCCAGAAATATGCCCTGGTCTCGGCCGCGGTCGTCGACCAGGCGGGCCGGCTGGTCGGAATGATCACCGCCGACGACATCGTCCACATCGTCCAGGAGGAAGCGAGCGAGGACGCCCTCTTGCTCTCCGGCGCGGGCGTCGAGGGCGACATCAACGAGCCGGTCAGGGACAGCTTCAAGGCGCGGGTGCGCTGGCTCGCCGCCAATCTGGTGACCGCGCTGGTCGCCTCGACGATCATCTATATGTTCGGCGCGGCGATCGAGCAGATGGTGGCGCTGGCGGTGCTGATGCCGATCGTCGCCTCGATCGGGGGCAATGCGGGCACTCAGACGATGGCCGTGTCGGTGCGGGCGCTCGCCATGAACCAGCTCACCCGCTCGAACACGATGCGAACGATCTGGCGCGAGATCGTGGTCGCCATGCTGAACGGAGTGACCATCGCCATCCTGCTCGGAATCGGCGCCGGCCTCGTCTTCGGCAACCCGCAGTTGGGCGCGGTGATCGCGGCGGCGATGCTGATCAACATCGTGATCGCCGGCCTTTCGGGCGTGGTCGTGCCGGTGCTGCTCGAGCGGGCCGGGCAGGATCCGGCGGTCTCTTCGTCGGTGTTCGTCACCATGATTACCGATTCGATGGGCTTCTTCGCTTTCCTGGGCCTCGCCGTGGCGACGGGGCTGGTGGGGTAAGCGCTTGCGCGGCCCCGATCAGCCCACCATCTGGACGCCATGCACCCCCTCCACATGAGCAAGGTCGCGGTCTCCTGCGCGAGCCTGGAGACGCTGCGGCGGAGGCTCGAAGCGCGAGTGCGCGACGGCGTGGTGCCGATCGTCACCCGCTTCCGCCCAAAGCGCGCGGACGAGCTGGTCGGCGGCTCGATCTACTGGATCGTCAGGCAGCGGATCGCCGCGCGCCAGGAGATATTGGGCTTCGACGTCCGCAAGTCGGACCGAAAGACGATCATCCGGCTCGATCCGAAGCTGGTGACGGTGCGCGCGCTCGCCAGGCGCGGCCATCAGGGCTGGCGCTATCTCGATGCGGCCGATGCGCCGCCGGACCTCGGCGAAGGCGTGGACGGGGTGGAGGAATTGCCGCCCGATCTGGCGGGCAAGCTGACCGTCCTAGCGCTGATTTGAGGCCGGGCAGCGGACCTGGCCCGAGCCCGGGCCATTCACCGTGCAGGCGGGCCGGCCGAGGATGGCGACGTCGCCAAGGCCGTTGGCGTTGACGCTCGCCGGGCCGTTCACGGTCAGGGCGACCGTCCCCGACGTATTGGTGGTCACCGTGGCGTTCTGGGCGAGGAGGCGGGAGCCTTCGACATTGCCCGTGCCCTGGAAATCGGCGCGCAACGCCTTGGCCGTCCCGGCGATTTCGAGCGAGCCCGAGCCGAGCAGGCCGAGCGACAGATTGTCGGCGGCGACGTCGACCGCGCGGATTCTGCCGCTGCCCTCGATCGTGAATTCGACGTTCAGGCCGCGGACGCCGTTCACGTCCAGCGAGGCGGGTCCGATCAGCCGCGCCGAGCGCAGCGCCCGGGTGGCGAGCGCGATCGTGACCGGGCCGGTGTCGGCGCCCGCGGCCCCGCCCCAGGCCGAGCGGTTGCGGCGGATGCGCAGAGTCCGGCCCTGGACGTCGACCGTGATTCGATCGAGCCCCTGGGGCGTGCCGCTGGCAACCGCGCTCGAGGGCCCGCCGACGACAAGGCGCACCGCATAGGGCCCTTCGACGATCACCCGGTCGAAATCGCTGACCGCATAGCGGCGGTCGGCGGCGGCGGCCGGCGCGGCGAAGGCGGCGAGCGCGGAACAAGCGAGGATGATCCTGATCATGTCAGGACCATGAAGCCAAATCCTCAATCGTCAATGAAGATCGAAAGATCAGTTCGAGCAGTGGACGTCGCCCGAGCCCAGCTTGGAGACTGTGCAGCGCGCGGCGCCGGTCACGTTGACGTCGCCCGACCCCATGATCGAGGCGTCGACCGCCTCGGAGGCGCGAAGCGAGACGTCGCCGGACCCAACGATCGACACGTCGGCGCGCCGGGTCTGGAGCGATTCGCCCGAGACGCTGCCCGAGCCGGCGATCGAGATGTCCGCCTCGTCGGCCTGGCCGGCGGCGCTGATATCGCCCGATCCGGCGATCGAGAAGCTGGCCTGGCGGGCGCGGAGCGCGCCGATCTCCATGTCGCCCGAGCCGCCGATCGAGGCGGCGAAGCGCGGCGCCTCAACGCGATCGATCCGCATGTCGCCCGAGCCGCCGATCGAGGCGGCCCTGAGCGCGGGCGCGCTGACATGGATGGTGACGTGGCCGCGGCGGCTCGAGAACCAGCTGCCGCCGCGCCGGCTGCCGATCTTGAGCGTGCCGTTTTCGACCCGGATGTCGAGCCGCTCGATCGCGCGGGCGTCGCCCTCGGCGCGCACCGAGGGCTCGCCGCCGACCGTGACGACGACGTCGTGAGCGCCTTCGAGGCTCACCGACTGGAAGGCGCCGATCTCGAAATTGCGCGCGCCGCGCTCGCCGCGCGCCTGCTCGTCGCCCTCCTGGGCGCCGGCCGAGCAGGCCGCCGCCAATATCGCCATGGACCCGGCCGCCAGAAGCTTGCGCATGATCGTCTCCTCAAGCTGTATTATCGAAATAATACACAACGGAATGGGCGCTGGCAACGAAAAAGGGCGGACCGTCGCCGGGCCGCCCTTTCGCGAACGATCGTGGCGATCGTTCCGATTTGCCCGCCGTCAGGCTTCGACCTTCACCTTGTGGTGGACGATCGCGGCCTTGTTCAGGATTTCGAGCAGCTTCTCGAGCGCCGCTTTCTCGTCGATCTGCTCCATCGCGCCAAGCTCGCGGGCGAGGCGGGTGGAGGCGGCCTCGAAAATCTGCCGCTCGGAATAGCTCTGCTCGGGCGCGTCGTCGGGGCGGAAGAGGTCGCGGACCACTTCGGCGATCGAGACGAGGTCGCCCGAATTGATCTTCGCCTCATATTCCTGGGCGCGGCGCGACCACATGGTGCGCTTCACCTTGGGCTTGCCGCGCAGGGTCGCGAGGGCCTCCTGCATGGTCTTGTCCGAGGACAATTTGCGCATGCCGACGCTTTCCGCCTTGTTGGTCGGGACCCTGAGGGTCATCTTTTCCTTTTCGAAGCGAAGCACGTAGAGTTCCAGCTGCATGCCCGCGATATCGGTGCTCTGCAGCTCGATCACCCGGCCGACGCCGTGCTTGGGGTAAACGACATAATCGCCAACGTCGAAGCTCAACGCTTTCGTTGCCATCAAAGAAACCTTCCTATGGAAATCTGGCCGCCTGTGCCGGACCAATCCGCATCTGCCCCAAAAGCTGCGGTTCGACGGTCCGTTCGTGCGGCAATTCGTAAGTGATAACCGGGTGCGAATGCGAAGGCATCCGCTTCGATGAGCGATTATATAGCAGAAAAATGCGCGGAAATCTAGGGCTGTGACGGCTTTGCTGCGCTGCGCCATGCATCGACGCTCCACGGTCCCGGGCCGGCGGCGGCGAGATAGAGGAAGACGAAGCAAAAAAGGATCGCCGCGTCGCCCATATTGTTGACCGGGAAGAAGTTTCGCGGCGCATGGGCGTACCAATAAGCGACAGCCATCGTGCCCGAGGCGAGGAAGGCGGCGGGCCGGGTGAACAGGCCGATCGCGACGAGCAGGCCGCAGGCGATCTCGACGATGCCCGCATAATGGCCGGGATTGGAGAAAGCGAGGCCCTGGCCCGCCATCTCGCCTGCGGGGAAGCCGAGAAATTTCTGAGTCCCGTGCTCGAGGAAGATGAAACCCGCGACGATGCGCAGCAGGCTGAGCAACCTGGGCGCCAGGGTTTCGCCCATCAGTCGCCCTCACCCGGATCGGCGGAGAAATATTTGTCGAACTTGCCCTCCTCGCCCTTATGCTCGTCGGCGTCGGCCGGGCTGTCCTTCTTGCGGGTGATGTTGGGCCATTCGGCGGAATAGGTCGTGTTGACCTCGAGCCATTTCTCAAGCCCCGCCTCGGTGTCGGGCAGGATCGCCTCGGCCGGGCATTCGGGCTCGCAGACCCCGCAATCGATGCATTCGGAAGGGTTGATGACGAGCATGTTCTCGCCCTCGTAGAAGCAATCGACCGGGCAGACCTCGACGCAGTCCATATATTTGCAGCGTATGCACGCATCGGTGACGACGTAGGTCATGGCTTCACACTCTCCCCGGAAGAATCCCTAGTCCGCGCCCGCCGCGCGCGTCAATTCGCAATAGTGAGGAAGGAGGTCGGGGGGTCAGGGGCGTCTGAAATCGGAGACCCAGGAAGTCCCTTCCGGATCGAGTGTCTTTACCAGCCAATCGTTGCAGAACTGAAATGCAAGCATGTAGATCAGCAGCAATCCGAGCGCCGTCAGCCAAGCCCATGTTTCGGCAGCGAAAAATCCACTGAGTATCGCCGCGAGTAAGGACATGGTCGTTAGCGACCGGGCAAACCAGTAGCCGGGCTGCCCCTTGGCAAGCGTACTCGGCATTGCGGCAAGGCGATACAATGCCGGTAGCGCGAAGACGACGGCCATCATCACGCTGATCGCCCATGGCGACCTCAATGCGCCTCCGATCTTGAGATCCGGGAAGTAGCCCAGGGCGGCGAAAATCAGCACCATCCCGATTATTTCGAGCACGTTCACGAGCGCCCGCCCGAAACCAAATTTCATCTTGGCTTCGTGGCCCTCAACGAACTGCACTGCGAAATAGAGACACAACAACCAACCCCACGGGGCAAAGCCCTCGATCATGGCCTCCTCGGTAAACTGGGTGAGAATGAAGGCCGCGAGAAGCCCGGGAAAAAGCAGGCTGAATAGAAGGGCATGGAACTTGGCCATGCCGGTAGACCGCTCAATCGCCATCTTTCCCTCTCAGTTCGCGCCTGCGCCTTTTCGCTCCGCCATTTGGCCGAACGCCTCCGCCCACATTTCAATCGAAATGCCTTCCCGGAGCACGATAAGGGCAGGTTCGCCGTTGCGTAGCCTTCCATCCCAGCTGGTTGCCCATTCTCTCAATACCATGAGCGTGTCGGGCACCGCGACCTCATATTCCTTGCCATGAACGTAGCCATCGGCCTCGGTTGGTAAGCCCGGCAACTGGCTCCCGTGAATCGTGACTGGCCCCGTCAATCGGAATCGCAGACGCTCCAAGATCGGCAGGGGCAGCTTGTTCGCTTCCAGAACGTGAACGATGATGCGGATTGGCCGAGGTGGATCGTCGTCGAGCGGGTCCTCCTCAAATAGGAGATGCCCGAGCGCCAATTGCGCCAAGACAAGGCCGACGCCCTTTTCCCTCGCTTCGACCATAACGGCGAGGCCTCCTAGTTCCCATTGTTGGGGGGAATAGGAGGCATAGGCAAGACCTTGGTAGTCCCCCTGGTCATCCGTCGCGGACCAAGCCATTCCAGCCAGTACGAATGAATTGAACTCAGCGTCGGTGCGAGGATAAACCGACTTGTCGTGGTCTGCAAAAGCCGTGTGCCATTTGTAGGCTTCAAACTCCGATTCGACACCAACCGCCGAAAACAGTATCATGACTGGTGCAGCTCCACGTCGAATGCGATCAACTAACGGAGCTTGCTATCTAGACAATCACTTAACATCAATAGTGATTTTAGGCAGCCTGCGCGTACCGGCCAATGGCCTTTAGCTTGTCCTTTGCTACCTTCGCGAGACTATGAAACACGGCTTTGCGACCGATTGGATGCGGTGCTGCATCGCCATTCCGCCACCGCCCCACCGTCGGCCGGCTAATCTGAAATAGCTGGGCCAAGTCCTCATCCGTGAGTTCGAGAATAAGCTGCGCGACTTTAAACTGGCGCGTAAACTCGGCGCGTGGAGCAGCCTCCGGAAATGCGCGCAAGTCCTCGGCCAGCGTCTCCAGCACATCCACGCGCTCATCGATGCGCTCGGCATAAGCAGTAGCCATCTCAAAAGCTCCTTATCCACAACGTGCGTGCAACATGCACGGTTCCACCGCAAAAAGCAATATCGTAAATTACACTACCTACCAGTGGCTTATGCGGCATATAGGTAAGGAAATCGTAAACACAATGCACGAAAAGGCTGCTGCACGAATCCTGCCCCGATTCGGCACATGAAGCGAAGCTCAAGCTCGTCACGAGCCGGAATCGGCTGGCGTGGCTTCGGCGCAATCCCTGTAGAGAAGCCGCGCCTCCGACGCTGGCCCGCGCCGTACGGGGAGCGCCTCGATGCGGAGCAGGCGGACCTCGCCGCGATGGGCAAAGCTCAATACGTCGCCGGGGCGGACGGCGGCGTGGGCGCGGTCGACCAGCCGGCCGTTGAGGCGGACGCGACCGCCCTTGGCCAGGGCCTGGGCCAAAGCGCGCGTCCTGACGATCCGGACGAACCAGAGGAATTTGTCGAGCCTCAGGCTGTCAGCCACGCTTGAGGCCCGCCAAGGCGGCGAAATGGGGGGATTCGGGCTTGTGCGGACGCGGGCCGTGGCGTCGCTCGCGGCCGTGCCAGACCCAGGCCTGGTCCTCGCCGGGGCGAAAGCCGATGTCCCTCATCAGCCTGGCCACCGCCTCGGGGCGAAGGCCGAGCGAGGTGACCAGCGCCGAATTGACCCGCTCGGCACCGCCCTTCGCCTCATGGGCGTTGGCGGCCATTCGCTCGGCCATATCGACCCGAATCATCTGCGGCCCCGCCGCGCGGAAGCCGAGCCGGGCGAGCAAAGACGGGTCGGCGGGCGTGTCGACCACCACCGACGAATGCGGCGGCAGTTCGGCCATCACCGCGCCGGCGGCGGCGGCGCGCAAGGCGGCCCGCCAGCGCACCGCCTCGGGCTTCAGCACCGCCGGCATGAACAGATCGAGGGCGCCGATCCTGACTCCAAGGCGCGTGACGGCGCGGCGCCGATCCTTGTCGAGCGCCGCCAGAGCGCCGGCCACGGCCGAGCGCGCGACGATCCCGCCTTCATCGACGATCATCGCCAAGAGCGCGCGTACCGCCGCCGGCGCCGACGGATCCTGCGCGGCATGGCCGGCGGCGCGCAGCGGGCCGAGCACCGCTTCGGCGCCGGCGCGGAGCCAATCCTTGAGCCGGCGGATCACCGCCTCGCGCCCGGCTTCCGACACGCGCTCGATCCGCCGGTCGAGCAGGATTCGCGGGCTGAGCAGATTCTTGCCCGGCCCGAGCCGCGCCACTTCGTGGCCGCGCCACAGGATCGCTACCGGCTGGTCGGGATCGGTGCGAAGCGCGAAATTCTCGTCGGCGTCGGCGACCAGAGCGGCCGCGCGCATCTCATATTCGCCGGCGAGGCGGCGCTCGGCGGTGGCGAGCAGCATCTTGCGGTCGGCATGGCGGGCGGCCGGGTCCACCTCGAAGGCGAAGCCCTGCAGCCGGCCGATCGCATAGGAGCCGACGCTGACCTCGCCCTGCGCGTCGATCAGGACCGGGAATTCGCCGGCGCCCTTCTTGCCGAGGTCGCGCATCAGCACCGCGGTGCGCCGGTCGACGAAGCGCTGGGTCAGCCGCTCGTGGAGCGCGTCGGACAGCTTCTCCTCGACCGCCACGGTGCGCTCGGCCATCGCCTGCGGATCGGCGAGCCAGTCGGCGCGGTGGGCGATATAGGCCCAGGTCCGAACGCCGGCGATCCGGTCGGCGAGCGCGTCGATGTCGCCCTGGACGTTGTCGAGCCGCGCCACTTCGCCGGCATACCAGCCCTGCGGGATATGGCCGCCGCCCTCGCTCAGATGGCCGAAGATGCGCGCGACCAGGCGGGCATGATGCTCGGGCCCGGTCTTGCGGAAATCGGGAAGGCCGCAGGCGGCCCAGAGCCTGCGCGTCAGATCGGGCGACGTGGCGCGGGCGTGGACTTCCGGATCGGCGGCCAGCAATTTCAGCACGGCGAGGTCGACCGCCTCGGGCGCCGCGCGGACTTCGCGCCGGACTGGGCGGCGCTCGAGCGATTTCACAAGCGCGTCGACGCTTCGAAAATCCAGCTCGCTCTCGCGCCAGTAGAGGAAATCGAGCGGCTCGAAGCGATGCTCCTCGATCGCCTCGATCTCGTCGGGACGGAATTCGGCGAGCGCGTCGCCTTCGAGCGTCAAGCTGCCGAACGTGCCGTCGCGCTGGTGGCGGCCGGCGCGCCCCGCAATCTGCGCCATTTCGGCGGGCGAAAGCCGCCGCCGCCGATTGCCGTCATACTTGGAGAGGCCGGCAAAGGCGACATGGTCGACGTCCATGTTGAGGCCCATGCCGATCGCATCGGTGGCAACGAGATAATCGACCTCGCCCGCCTGGTACATCGCGACCTGGGCGTTGCGGGTGCGCGGCGAAAGCGCGCCCATCACCACCGCCGCGCCGCCGCGCATCCGGCGAAGCATCTCGGCGACCGCATAGACCTGCTCGGCCGAGAAGGCGACGATCGCCGAGCGCGGCGGCAGGCGGGAGAGCTTGGCGGGCCCGGCATAAGCAAGGGTCGAGAAGCGCGGCCTGGTCACGATCTCGGCCCTGGGCAGGAGCGCTCGGACCATCGGCTTCAAAGTCTCCGAGCCAAGGATCATCGTCTCCTCGCGGCCGCGCGCGTGGAGCATCCGGTCGGTGAAGACATGGCCGCGCTCCGGGTCGGCGCCGAGCTGCGCCTCGTCGAGGGCGACGAAGGCGAATTCGCGCTCCATGGGCATCGACTCCGCAGTGCAGCAGAACCAGCGCGCCTGGTCGGGCAGGATCTTCTCCTCGCCGGTGATCAGCGCGACCTGATTGGCGCCCTTGAGCTTGACCACCCGGTCGTAGACCTCGCGCGCCAGCAGGCGCAGCGGGAAGCCGATCATGCCCGAGGAATGGCCGCACATCCGCTCGACCGCGAGGTGAGTCTTGCCGGTATTGGTGGGCCCGAGGATGGCCTTCAGGTCCGAATCCATCATTCCTAGATCGCTCGGCGCCTCGCAAAGCGCAACCTTTTCCGCCGCTTGGAGTCCCGACTCCTTTCGTCCGGCCGCCTGTCCGCTTCACCGCAAGCGGGGCCCGCAAGTAGAGTCCGTAATTTGACATTAACCTCTTTTCTCCACAACCGTGAGGGCCTGCCGAGCGGGGTGCGCGGCGGGGGAATTCACGGGCGCGCGGGGGCTGACCGGCCTTGTATCAAGTCAATGAGATCAGCGGCGGAGCGGCGAGCGGCGGCATGGCGCTGGCGTTCGAGAGCCCGCTCTACCGAGCGCCGCCGGTCCGGCCGGCCTTCGGGCAGAAGAGCCGCGACTGGCGCGCCCGGGCGAGCGACTTCGATCTCGTCGTCGATCTCGGCCAGCGGATCGGCTCGCGCGACTGGCTTCGCGGCTTCGCGACCTGCGCCGCGCTTTGCTACACCGCCTGGTCGCTCGGGCCGAGCTTCGACGCCCTTCCCGGCGTTTCGCCCGCAGCCTATCCCGAGGCCCAGTTCGAGGAATCGCGCGCGCTCGCCATCGCGCCGATCGCTTATGGCGGCGACACCGGCCGGCGGATGGCGCCGACCGACGCCGTCGAGCCGCTCGCCGAAAGCCCAGAACGGCCGATCATCGACCTTCGCGCCACCCTTGGCCGCGGCGACGGCTTCGCCCGGGTGCTCGAGCGGGCCGGAGTCGCGAGCGGCGAGGCCGCCCGAGTGGCCACCATGATCGGCGAGATCATGCCGGTGGGCGACGTCCGCCCGGGCACGGTCATGGATCTGACGCTCGGCCGCCGCCCCAACCGGACGGTCGCCCGTCCGCTCGAGAAATTGACCTTCCGCGCCCGCTTCGACCTCAGGGTCGAGCTGGCCCGAATCGACGGCGCGCTGACGCTGACCCGGATCCCGATCGCGGTCGACGAAACCCCGCTCAGGATCCAGGGCCGGGTCGGCGCCAGCCTCTACCGCTCGGCGCGGGCGGCCGGCGTCCCGGCGCGGGCGGTCGAAGCCTATATTCGTGCCCTCAACACCCAGGTCAGCGTGCCTTCCGGGATCAATAGCGACGACCGGTTCGACATCATCATCGAGCATCGCCGCGCCGCGACCGGCGAGACCGAAATGGGCCCCCTTCTCTACGCCGGCCTGAACCGGTCGAGCCGCCGCGACCTCCAGCTGATGCAATGGTCGAGCGACGGCCGCAGCCAGTGGTTCGAGGCTTCGGGCGTCGGCCGGCAGAGCGGCGGCATGCAGCAGCCGGTGCCCGGCCGGGTCATCTCCAGCTACGGCCTCAGGATGCACCCGATCCTGGGCTATGCGCGGATGCACCGCGGGCTCGATTTCCGCGCTGCCCACGGCACGCCGATCCTCGCCGTCGCGGACGCGGTGGTCGCGCGCGTCGGCCGCGCCGGCGGCTACGGCAACCAGATCCGCCTCGCCCATGCCAACGGGCTCGCCACCTCTTATTCGCACATGAGCCGGTTCGCGGTTCGGCCCGGGGCGCGGGTGCGGGCGGGCCAGGTGATCGGCTATGTCGGCTCGACCGGCCTTTCGACCGGCCCGCACCTCCATTTCGAAACCTACCGGAACGGCGCCACGATCAACCCGCGCTCGGTCCGCTTCGTCGGCCGCGCGCAATTGTCGGGCGGCGAGCTCGCCAGCTTCCGAAGCCGCCTGCGCGGCCTGCTCTCGACGCCCTTGGGCGCGGCGCGGACTCAGCAGGCGGGGACGAGCGCGAGCCCAAGCACGGCGCGCACTGCGCCATAAACGTCATCCCAGCGAAAAGCTGGGATCTCATTCTTCTGAAGTCGTAAAGGCAAAGAGATTCCAGCTTTCGCTGGAATGACGAGCCTGGCTTATCGGCCCTGAGCGCGCCAGCGCTTGACGACTCGGGCGACCATCGCGTCTTCCTCGCCGGTCTGGCGCCACAGCTCGGAGAAGAGCGGGTCGGACGAGGCCGGGCAGCGGTCGCGCTCGAGATCGTCGAACGAGACCCGGATCGGGATCGAGACGCCCTCGCCGCAGACGATGCATTCGCGGTTGCGGAGCGCCGGGATGACGTCGAGGAAGCCGCGCGAGCCTTCGGGCATGGCCGACTTCACGAACGCCTGGTCGCGGTCGTTGTTGAGACGCATGGCGATGATCGTGCCGCATTGCGAGAGCACGCCCTCGGCGAGGTCGGAAGGTCTTTGCGTGATGAGGCCGAGCGACACGCCATATTTGCGGCCTTCCTTGGCGATCCGCTCGAGGATCTTGCGGACCGCCTGGCCGCTCGACGTCTTGTCGGCGGGGATGTAGCGGTGCGCCTCCTCGCAGACGAGGAGAACAGGCCGCTGCGCCTCGCTTCGCGACCAGATCGCATAATCGAAGACGAGGCGCGAAAGGACCGCGACCACCACCGAGACGATGTCGGAGGGGACGCCGGAGACGTCGATGATCGAGATCGGCTTGCCCTTGGCGGGCAGGCGGAAGATTTTGGAGATGAAGCCGGCCATCGAATCGGCGACGAGCATCCCTGAGAACATGAACTGGTAGCGCGGATCGGACTTCAGCTCGTCGATCTTGGTCTTGAGCCGCATGTAGGGGGCGGTGTCAGTGGCCTTGTTGAGCAGGCCCATTTCGTGGGCGATCGCGTTGGTCAGGTCCGACAAGGTATAGGGAATGGGGGAATCGACGGTGAGCTTGGAAAGCCCCTCGGCGGCCCGGTTCTTGGCGCGGGCCTGGAGGAGGCA
>Ga0190265_10000699_pt1 | contig 22665 bp, 20 predicted proteins | sample Popmic124T_FD_133135 | JGI IMG/M metagenome (GOLD analysis project Ga0190265, IMG submission 133135) | Populus adjacent soil microbial communities from riparian zone of Indian Creek, Utah, USA - 124 T | ecosystem: Environmental > Terrestrial > Soil > Riparian zone | place: USA: Utah | collected...
CGCCATCTGCTCGGTCGAGGCGGTCTGCTCCTGGGCCGCCGCGGTAACCTGTTCGCTGGCCGAGGCGTGCTCGCTGGCGGCCTGGCTCACCTCCTGGGTCCTCTCGCCCAGCTGCACCACGATTCGGCGGTTGGCCTCCGCCTCACGCACGACCTCTCCCGCCGCGGTGTGGACCTCCGCCACCGCCTTGGCAATCTCCTCCAGGGCCCGGGCGGCGGCCAGCGCCACTGCTTCGATTCCGTGCACCTTGGCCGACCCCACGTCCATGGTTGCTGACACGTCGCGGACCTGGTTGCGGATGAACTGGACCGTCTTGGCTACCTCCTCCGCCGCGCTGGAGCTGGAGTCCGCCAGCCGGCGGACCTCCTCGGCCACGACCGCGAACCCGCGCCCGTGCTCGCCGGCCCGAGCCGCTTCGATGGCTGCGTTAAGGGCGAGCAGGTTGGTCTGGGATGAGATCTGCCGGATGAGGTCGATGAAATCAGTGATCGGCTCGGACAGCCGGGAAAGTTCCTGCACCTGGCGAGCGGACGTGCCCACGACTTCTCGGATATCCAGCAGGGTCTGCCCCGCAGCCGCGACGTCGGACTGGTTGCGGGCAGCGAGCTGTTGGATCCGTTCGCCCAGCTCCAGTACCCGGGCCGACGCCTTCGCGTTGGTTTCGGCAATCTGTCTGAGATTCAGAAGCAGGGCGTCCGCCTTCTCCATCCCCCGGACCTGCTGTTCTGCGCTCGAGGCCACTTTGACCATGGCGGTCGAGATCTCGCCGCTGCTCGCGGCCAGCTCCTCGCTCATGGCGGAGAAATCGGTGGCACTGTTGCCGATCTGACTGGCCTCGCCCACTACCGAGACCACGACCCCGCGCAGCCGCGAGGCCATTCCATCCATCGCCCGGGCCAGGAGATCGAGCTCGGTGGGCATCTTGCCCAGCTGCACTCGTCTCAGGTCACCAGCCCCGAAGCGGTCTGCCGCATTGATCAGGCGCCGGAGCGGCCGGTCCACCATGCGCACGGTGAAGACCGAGATGCCGATTCCCGCCGTCAGCGAAGCCAGGAACAGCAGCCAGAGCACCGTTCGGCGATCGCTGGCAGCCCGCCGAAGCTCGTTGGCACGCGACATTGACCGGTTGTTTTGCGCCAGTACCAGCGCGCGCACGTCGCCCAGGAGTGTATCTGCAGGAGCCCGGGCCCGTTCCGCCTGACGGCGAGCCTCATCCGCCCGCCCGAGGTCGGCGAGCGCATGGGCGGTAGCGTAGGCCACCTCGATCTGTGCCTGGTTGGCCGCGATCTTGTTGACGATGTAGCGATCGGAGGTGGTGAGTGCGTTCAAGGTCCGATAGCGCTGCTGATAGACGTAGGCCGAATCGCCATCATCCAGGGTGCGCCGCTTCAGGGCCCCCGAGCGCAGGAGCAGATATTGCTCGGCGGAGCGTACTTCGGAACCGAGCGAGGCGATCAATCCGTTGCTCAGGTCGGTGCTTTCCAGCAACAGGGACAGCTCCCGGTCCACCGACTTGTCGAGCGAGCTGATCGAGTTCACTCCCAGCAGGGCGATGGCGAAGACCAGTACGATCAGGACGGTCATGCCGGCGATAACCCGGCTGCGGAGACTGCGCAGGATCGTCATGGCGATCCGGCAAGTCGGACCGCGCCGTTACGCACCACCCCGATGTAGACTGCCTGATTGGGAACGTCGCCCTTGGAATCGAACGCTACCAGCCCGGTGACTCCCCGAAACGCAGGGGTCCCGATTCCAACCCGGGTGAGCTCGCGGCGGATAGCCTGACGCTTGGGTCCAGCCCGCGCGATGACGTCGCGCAGTAGATACACCGCGTCATAGGTGGCCGCGGCGGGCTGGTTGGGCAGTCCCGCGGCGGGAAACTTCTTACGATAGGCCTGGAGGAAGGCCCTATTGGCTGCGGTTGCCAGGGTCGGGAGGTAAGCCGCGGAGAGATATACACCCTCGGCCAATGCGCCCGCTGCCTCGATGCCTTCGAGGCCATCGCCCCCCAGGACGGGCATGGTGAGCCCGCGCTTGCGCGCCTGGCGGAGGATCTCCTCCGCTTCGGCACGATTTCCCGCTACGAGGAGGAAGTCGGCCCCGCCGGTCCTGGCCAGGCGGTCGAGGTAGGGGCCGACTGGTGGAACATCACCCAGGTAGGGATCGATCGATTGGAGTACTCCGCCCCGGCGGGTAAAGTCGTTGACGAATGTCTGGCGCACGCCCCGGCCATATTGGTCATTCAGATACAGCACCGATCCGCGATGAAGATTCAGCGTGTCATAGACCCAGCGGGCGAGCGCCGCGCCATGGGCGAGATCGCTGGGGCAGATACGGAAAGTGTAGTCGCCGGCGGTGGAGACCTCTGGCGAGGAGGACGAGGGAGAGATGGCAGCCACCGGATCGGACCCGCCGTTGTACACTGGGGCGGCGGCCAGCGTGGTGCCGGAGAACAGATGCCCGATCACGGCCGACACGCCGGCCTCGTAGAGGTCGGTCGCCACGAACACGGCGGAATCCGGGTCGGCATAGTCGTCGCGCTGCACCAGCTCCAGCGGGCGGCCCTTGATGCCACCGGCAGCGTTGATCTCCTCCACCGCAAGCTCGGCGGCATGCTTCATCGGCACGCCGACCGGGTCACTCAATGACCCCGCGAGTCCTATGCGGATGGGACCGGGGGAGAAGGTGCAGCCGGAAAACAGCAGCGAAGCCGCCAGCAAGAACGCGTGGACAGGGCCCGCGCTATGACGGCGTTGATGGATTCTGCGGGTTACCAAGAGATCCACGCACTTCCCCCATCTGAACGGAGTCCGGGCCGAGGCCCGGAGTGTCGACGATGCTCGATTGGACTGACCGGTCACCCGATGCGACTTTCGACCTGCACGGCCAGAGCGTGATCGAGGCTGTGACCAACGCGGAGCGCTTTCTGCGAGTCCAGGCCAAAGCCCGGCCGGGCAGCATCGTCCGGCTCATCACCGGCCGGGGACGGGCCGGCGGGGGGGCGCCCATCCGTACTCGAGTCCGGGGCCTGCTGCGTACGCTGAAGGGGTCCGCCAGCGTGGTTCGGGACTACTCGCTGGAGGAAACCGAAGGCAGTTACCTGGTCCGGCTGGTAGGCTGACCCGGGGCTGGTCCTGTCGAACCAGAGCCACTCCGTCCCCATCCGTCGAGCACGTGACCATCCACCAGACTGACGGAGGCAACCTTCTCCCCCCGCTCCAGTCTCCAGGTCAGCCGGATCATGCGCCCGCGCCGTACCCACTGCAGCATCCATTGGGCGCCCTGGATCCGGGGCCCGACCCGGCCATAGCTCCCTTCCAACGTCCCGCGCCACCGTTCCAGCTGCCCGGGGGCCACCACTCCCGATAGCGTGATCACGCCGGCCAGGCTGTCCATGGCGGAGACCCACAGATCCACTGGGACGCCGGAGTGCTGGTCGTTCAGCACGGCGCGGCACTCGTTGACCCGACGATCGACCCTGGACTGCCGGCAACGCAGGCGGCCAGCGCCAATGCCGCGGAGGTGATGCTGAAGCTCGTCCAGCCGGGCTCCCGCCCGGAAGCCGAGGAACTCCAGCCCCACGCTGTCCGGTGCCGTGGTGGTGGCCTTGGCACCCAACAGGGTCGGAGCCAGGAGCAGGCTCGCCAGGGCGAGCGTGCGGAGCGGTGTCAGCATTGCGGCAACGACCTCGATGGGTGTGACGAGAGGAGTATCGGTCTGGCGGGCGGTGAACTGGAGACGCCAGCACCCCCCGGCCCGTGTGGGCGGCCGGGGGGATACTGGCTACTGCGACTGGTCGGGAAGGGCGCTGGGGGTGTTAGACCTTACGGACGTTCGAGGCCTGCAGCCCCTTGGGGCCCTCGACTACCTCGAACTCGACGTTGTCTCCTTCGGACAGCGATCGGAAGCCATCGGCGATGATTGCCGTGTGATGCACGAACACATCCTTACCACCGTCCTGCGCGATGAAGCCAAACCCCTTTGCATCATTGAACCACTTAACCGTGCCCTTCGCCATTGCTACAACCTCTTGAAAAGGGAGCCCGAGGGCTCCGGGGGAATGCCCCAGCCGGTATGGCCGGGTTAAAAGCCCCAAAAAAGGCCGCCCGGACTCGGATGTCCGGCGGCCTACCAAGCGTCAAAAATGACAGGGAGGCACCGCGCGTTGCATAGGATAAGGTCATGCTTGGGAACGGTTTTGTCAATAACAGGCGGACGGGCGGGCAGTGGGTGGTGTTCCTACTTCAACACCACCCCGGCCGCCCGCAACTCGTGATCCAGCAGCCAGCGCTTCTTGGCCAAGCCTCCGCCATACCCGACCAGGCTGCCGTCCTTGCCCACGACCCGGTGGCATGGAATCAGGATCGCGAGGTGGTTGGCCGCCACCAGCCACCCGATCTGGCGGGGATGCAACCGGGTCGCCCGAGCCACATCATCGTAGGAACGGGTCTCGCCGAGGGGGATCTTGCGTAGAGTCTTGAAGACGGCGGTCTGGGCGGGGGAGAGGTCGAACCAGCGCTTCAAATGAGTGGGATAGGGGAAAGGCTTGGCTGACCCCGTAAAGTAGTCGTCGAGCCAGGTCGTCGTGATTCGGCAGCTTCCCTGCGAGATGTGCAGCTCGGGGATAGCGGCCCGAAGCCGTACCGCCCACTTGATGGTCACCGCCCGGGTGGGATACTCGATGACGAGCGGCCCGGCTTCACACTCCACGACAGTCAGCGCGCCGATGGGCGAGCTGTACGAGGTCCATTCCACTCGCATGCGGACTCCGGGAAAGGTCGGGAAGTCCCCTAAGTTAGCCGTTCCACCGCTTCGCTGCACGATGTACATTCTCCGCCACCCACAAGCAGCATTCTGAACCGCTCCTCTCGAGGCCACATGGTTCACCTCATAGCGATGCTTGCCGCCCTTCAGCAACAGCCGGCCTCGGCGCCGGCGCTGGCCAAAGTTACGATCGAGCCGGCCGAAGTCGCCGTCCAGGTCGGCGACACGGTGCGCCTCAGGGCGAGCGCCGTAGACTCATCTGGCCGCCCGGTCCGGGACCTCTCGATCCGGTGGTTTCAGTCCGGCGGATTCTTCGAGGGTCGGGTCGATTCCACCGGTCTGGTGACCGGAGGGTCGACCGGCACACTGAATGTGAGCGCCCTGGCGAGCTCCCGATCGGGCGGTGCGCCGGCCACCGGCTTTGCCCGGGTCACCGTGCTACCCCCGCCGGCAGCGAAGCTGGTGCTCGACCGGCAAGTGTCGAAGCTCTATGCCGGCCAGTCGCTCCTGGTCGGTGCCGTCCCCTACGCCGCTAATGATGACCGCCGCTATGACCAGGTCGTCTGGACCTCGGATGCGCCTGCGGTCGTGACGGTGACCGCCGGGGGCCGGCTGAGCGCAGGCCGCCAGGGCCGGGCTACGATCACAGCCCGCGCCGGCCGGGCGGCGAAGTCGTTCACGGTAGCGGTCGCTCCTAATCCGGTTGCGTCGCTGGTCATCGAGCCGGCGACTGCCACAGCTCGCTCGGGGGACGTGATCCGCTTCAGGTTCCAGGGCCGGACCCGCAATGGCCGCCCGGTGACCGATGCCACGCCGGAGTGGGCCTTGAGCCCCGGCAACGCGCACATCGATCCTGATGGCCGCTTCGTGGCCGACGTGCCTGGCAGCTATCGGGTGACGGCCAGCTTTGCCGGAAAAATTGCCGAGGCTACGGTCGAGATCCGCGACCGCGATGTCCGCCGCCCTACCACACTCGTGGGGCGGCTTCCGATCAAGCACCGCGCTGCCGAATTCTGGCTCCACCCCGACGGCCGGCACGGCTATTTGACCACCATCGCCGACCGGATGTATGCCATCGATGTGAGCAACCCGGCCAGCCCGAGGATCACCGACTCGGTGGTGGTAGACGCGCGCACCATCAACGACGTGATGACCACCGAGGACGGCAAGTACGGCGTGCTCACCCGGGAGAACGCCTCCACCCGAAAGAATGGGATCGTCATACTCTCGTTCGAGGATCCGGCGCATCCCAAGCCGATCGCGGAGTTCACCGAGACGGTCACCGGGGGTGTGCACAGCACCTTCATCTATCGCGGCTACGTGTATCTGACCGACGACGCGACCGGCTCGCTTCGGGTGATCGACATCCGGGATCCGTACAAGCCGCGGCAGGTGGCCCGGTGGCAAACGCGGCCCGACGAAGCCGGCAACTACGTGCACGACGTCGATGTGAAAGACGGGCTCGCCTACCTGAGCTACTGGAATCAGGGCCTGGTGATTCTCGACGTCGGCAACGGCGTCAAGGGAGGTAGTCCGGAGAACCCGCAATTCGTTTCTCAGCATAAGTACGACCTGAACTCGCTATATCGTAACGTCGAGGCGGTTGGTGGTCCCGGATTCATCCGCGGCACCCACACGGCCTGGCGGGCAGGGAATTACGTCTTCGTCGGCGACGAAGTCTTTTCCGCCAAGCCCCGCTCCACCGAAGGTGGCGGCGTTATCGGGCTGGGCCGAGCCTATGGCCGGTTGCATGTGATCGACGTGTCCGACATTGCCAGCCCGAAGGAAGTGGCGTACTACGAGCCGAGCGAAGGCGGGAGCCACAATGTGTGGGTCGCTGGCGATACTCTCTATCTGGGTGACTATCAGGGGGGTCTCAGGGTTCTCGATATTTCCGGCGAGCTCAAGGGCGACTTACAGCGCCAGGGCCGGGAGATCGCCCACGTGGTGACCGGAGACGGCGACGGCACCGTTCCCAACGCGGCGAACGCATGGGGCGCGATATACCGGAACGGGCTGATCTACGTCCCCGACATCAACTCGGGGCTCTGGATCGTGCGGGTGCAGCCCAAGTCGGAGCTGGTTCCCTAGCGGGGCAGCGGGTCAGCGGGTCAGCGGGTCAGTTAGCAGCCTGGGGCACCAGCGCACGAAGTTGCACCGCATTTGTACTGTCCCGCTGTCCCGCTGTCCCGCTTATATTCTCTCATGGCCACACCCCAAACAGTCGTCGTCCGCACCTTCACCGATCGTGCGGAGGGGCTTTCCCACTTCGTCCTCCGGGCGGGGGAGGCACCGCGCCTGTTGGCGTTCGATGACGCGCTGGGATGTCCGGTAGAGACCGCACTGGCGGCGTTGGAGTGGACTGGTGCCGTGGGGATTCTCCAGGATGACGACCTGCTGCACGCGGCTCGCTTGACCAGTGAGACGGCAGCTGCCGTCGTCGAGCGCAAAGGACAGGACTCCAGGCGCTATGTCTATCTGGGCCCGCGCCTCGATGCTCCACCGATGGACGTGTTCGAGGGCGCCATTCTCTTCGACGAGCCGGGAGTAAAGGCGGTCGAGTTCTCCCAGCGGGCACACGGGCTCGCCCATTTCCTCCGCGCCACCTCGGGAGCCGGCGCCCTGCTCGCGCTCCTGGGACGACGCGCTCCCGAGATTCGCCATCTCCGTCGCTGGCTGGGCTCCATCATTCAGGAGCTCGATCTGCCGAGACCGCTGGTCGCCGGGTGGTTCGCGGCGAGCTCGGCCGGCTGTCTCTTCTCTTCGCCCGAGGGGGAGCCGACATACCGCTACATCGAAGTAGGAACCGAATCATGAGCCGTTGGTATCTCGTTCTTATCGGCATGTTGTTCGCGCACAACCTCTCGGCCCAGGGCACGGTGGTGCGTCCGGAGCCCAAGCTGGACGCCGGTCGAGCCGCGCTCCGGGATGCGCTGCTCCAGTTTCGCGATACACTGAACACCATCGATGCTGCGGCCGCCCGGCTGCAACGGGACTACCGTCAGGCATCCACTGCCTCTCTGCTCTCCCGCGCCCGGGTCATGCGCCAGGCCTGCGGCCGTTCGGTGAGCAGCCAGCCCACAGCGCGGAAAGCTGTGCTGACGGCCGAAGCCTCCACCGAACTTCGGCTGCGTCGGCGGACTGAGATGGTGGCCGCACTGGATCAGCTCAAAAAGGCGCTGGTCCGATGCGAGTCGGAGTTCGCTGCGATGAGCAAGGCGGATCAGGGAGAAACGGTCCGGGGCTATGGGAACCAGCGAGCCGGCCGGGTTCAGGCCGCACTCCGCCAGTACGAACGGGCCTTGGGTGCATTTTTCAGCGCCATGGGCATCAAAGTGACCCCGCTTGGCGCCGAATCCCGCCCGTTGGCTGGCTAGATCCCCGAATTGGAATGTGGATACACATGTCCACATTGTGTTGATGGAGGCGGTAGGGTGCACGCCACAACTGAGTTAGGTTTCCACATCTCTTCCACGTAGGAATGCTGTAACCCGAATAAATACGGGCACTTGCGCGGTTCGCGCGGGTGCCTATCTTATTGTCACGCACCTCATCGGAACGTACTGAGACCCCGTGTCACAGCGGCGACCGACTGGTGGGTTTGAGCGGCTTCATGCCGGCTCAAGCAGGTGAAGCCAGTCGCGTGCTTCATCCGCTCCGATCTAGCGCCTCGGGGTGCAGTGCGAAAGGTCGGTCCGCGACTCGATCTGACTCGCAGCGCTCACATAGACGAACCAGGTGGGATGGCCATCCGGCCTGGGGATGGAAGCCAAGGCTTCATCGCGCCCTCCCGAGCGGCGTATCAGCCAACCGGCGGCAGGTGAAAGAAGAACGGCGGCAGCAATGCTCCGACCTTGGGTAGTCCATGTGGGGAACGGCCGCCTAGCCACGACTGGGCGGCCGTTCCGTTTTTAGGGGCTATTAGCTATTGGCTAATAGCCCCTGTAACCTTCCTCCCATGAAGCCGCTTCGTATCCTGGTTCTGGATCGAAACCCCGAGCGGCGCGATGACCTCGCGGCGTTGCTTCGAGGCGCGGAGCATCGAGTGGACATAGCGTCGGACGAGGCGTCTGCCATCGACTCACTCGGGCAGACCGGCACCGATGCGGTGCTCCTCGATCTGGGGATGCCGGGTCTGGATCTCCCTGCGCTTCGCAAGGCCATCTTCCCGCCCGACTCCGATGAGCCGGAATCGCTCGAGGCGGCGGAGCGACGGCACCTGGCTCTGATGCTCCAGCATACCGGGGGCAACAAACGCAAGGCCGCGCATCTGCTCGGCATTTCCCGCTCCACGCTCTTGAACAAGGTGAGAAAGTACCGTCTCCTGTTCGCCCTTCTCACCTGCCCCGGTCTCGTCGGAGCTCCTGTCCTGAGTGCTCAAGAGCGTCCAGTCTCGAGCGGCCGGGTCGTATCCGGGACGCTCAGCTTCGACGGTCATGCAACGGTCGGCGACTTCGTTGGGACCACCAAGGTGGTTTCGGGCCAGGTAACCGGCGCGCCGGCGCTGAGCGCGGTTCATGGCTGGGTGGAGGCCCCGGTTCGGACCCTTACCTCCGGAAACGGGAAGCGAGACAAGGACCTGAACAAGTCGATGGAGTCGAGCCAATACCCCAACATCCGTTTCGAGCTGAGCGGGGTTACTCCGAGAGGAGGAACGGCGGATAGCGTGGCTGCCGTGCTGCATGGCGCGCTTCTGATCCACGGCGTGACGCGAAAGGTGAATCTGCCCGCCACGGTACATTTCGAGGGTGACAAGGCCCGGGTACGTTCGGATTTTCCCCTGAGCCTGAAGGACTATCGCATCGGCGGGCTCAGCAAGCTGCTCGGCGTTCTGAAGATGTACGACGGCATCGAGGTGCACGTCGACCTGCTCTTCTCGCTCGATCGGGGTAGCTGAGACGCTCCTCTGAAGGGCAGGTGGCCCGGATCCGTGCTGGCCTCCGGGCCGGTCGTCCGCTCGAAGGGGCCGTCGCCCTCCGTTCGTGCGACCACTAATGCGTGACCCTGATTCTTCCCCGGCGAGAGATGATTACCGTCCGGGTGGCGCTGCCGCGAGTGAGCCGGATAGTGGCGTTGGAGAGGCCCAGAGAGAAACCCTCGGGCGAGAAGGTGAATTGGCGAGCAGGACCTGCTACAGAAACCCGGTGCGCAGCGGGACCTGCCTCGGACCACAGCGGCGCTGTCTGACCCCGCGGACGAATGGTCAGAGTCTGAGCATCGACCGAGAGTACCGTGACCAGGCTCTGCGTTACCGCCATCAATCGAGCTCGCCGGTGGGCAGCGGCGATGTGGCTTGCGGCGGCGGAGACCTCGATCCGATCCAGCGTTGCCGAGAACCGGGGTATTGCGACGCCGAGAAGCACGCTCGCAAGTGCAAGAACCAGCAGTAGCTCGGGGAGAGTAAAGGCCTGTCTCATGATGCGAACCTAGGGGAATTTCCTAGGGGGGTGGCACCCTTTTTGTAAGGTGAGGGGCGGCAAGGCGCGAGCCCGGATGCGGTGAAAAGGCACCCTTGTGTGAGGTCATTCCGGAAGCGATACTAGCTGTATCTCTGGTGTCGATCCCTGGCAAATGGAAGGATCAGACTTGTATACGCCGCAGCTCTTGTTCGGTGAGGTAGGGAGCTCTACCAATACCCTGACTCACGAACCGTTCCTTGAGCGTGCCCGGCTCCAGCGGGAGCAGGAGCGCGAGGGCTCGGCGCGTCTAGCGCTCGGCGCGTATGTCGTCGCGCGGCTGGTCGACAAGCTGCTCACGCTGGAGAACGACGCCGAGCAGCTCGAAGGCTTCCGTTGGCAGCTTGAAGCTGTGCGGCGGCATGTGAACGAGCTGCCCGGGGACGCTCCGGAGACGGCTCACCTCGCCGGCGTGGTTTCGGCTGTTTCCGCGGACGGCCAGGCTACGTCCGGCCTTTGGATGGGCCTCACTGCCTACGCCTATTTTCTGGAGCACGAAGGCCGCCTCGAGGAGGCGCTGGAGCTGTTGACGCTGGCGGCTCGCTCGCAGGGGTCGAAAACCTCGACCGCAGACTTCGCTGCCTATGCCCTGTTCGCCGGCCGTCTGAACCGCCTGCTTGCCCGTTGGGAGGCTGCCAGTACCTGCTACACCGCCGCGTCGGACGCCGCATCCGGAGTGGACCCGGTTGCGGTTCTGCGCGGGCGTCTGGGGCTCGGTGCCGTCCAGCGTGGGCGGGGCAACTATCCGGCCGCGCGGGCCACCGCGGAAAGCGTGGTACGGGAAGCGACCGAGCTGAACCTCACTGATGCCAAGGCCCTGGCCTATGCCGACCTGGGCGCCGTCTATAATCTTCAGGGTCTCAAGCTCGAGGCCCTCGAGTCATATTACCAGTCGTTCAGGTTGTCACACGACCCCCAGCAGCGTATGCGCACGCTGGGCGAGGTGGCGATTGGTCTCCGTGAGATCGGAGCCCTCGAAGCTGCACAGGTAGCGTTTCAGATAGTGGCCGAGTCGAGCGCCAGCATGCACGTGCGCACTAACTCGCTCCTCGAGCTCATGGATCTGGAGTCAGGAAACGGGAATCGGGTGGCGTTCGAACGCTGCCGGGCAGCGGCCGACGCCTGCGCGAGCCGGATGTCGCCGACCACGTCGGTGGACTACCACTACAAACTGGGAATCGGTCTGGGTCGTTTCGAACAGTTGGGGCGGGCACGCGACGCACTGACCGCGGCGCTCGCGATGGCAGAGAAGCACGGGCTGAACGCGTGGTACTTCAAGATCGAGCAGGCACTCGGGGAACTCACCAAACGCCCCGAGCACCAGCCGGTGGAAGATGCCGCGTCACACCTCAGTGAGGCGCCGGCGGTACGTCAGATGGAAGTAGAGCTGCGGGAGTACGCCGCGTCTGCAGCCGGGTGACGCTGCTGTACATCGCACGTACCTCCCGCTCTGGGCTTCAATTGCCTGACTAGTTGTTGGCCCCGATGGTCTCAAATGAGGCCTGCGGCTGCTCGGACGGCCCAGTGGTGTCGGTCCGGGTACAGGCGGTGCTGAGGGCGGCCGTGGCAAGCAGAGTCAGAACGAGACCATAGGTCTTCAAGCGAGTCATTGGAGGTCCTTTCAGGAGCGGTGAAGCCCAGGGGTGGGTACGCCGCAAATGTGGGCCTCCCCTGTTGGCGTATATAGGGCCCATTTGCGACAAATAGGGGCCGATTTGCGACATCTGCTGCTCGCCGCTGTGCCTTCCGAACGTCTCTTGCGGCTTCGAGTGCTCGACCCAGGCCGCTACCAATGGGTTTCGGGAACCGGCTGGCCGGAGGCGGTGGACACGATCCGGGCCAAACCGGTCGAGATGGCCGTGGTGGATCCGCTCCTGGGTGGTGCGGCTCGCGCCCACGGGATCGAGCGCATCCGCCTGCTCTTCCCCTCGTTGCCCCTCCTGATCTACACCGAGCTCGCTCCTGCGACTGCCTCTGTGCTGCTTCAGCTGGGGCGGGCCGGAATCAGGCGGGTCGTTTTCCATCGCTTCGAGGACGCCCCCGCCTCCCTCCGGACGGCCCTCCAGGCCGAGCTGGACCAGAGCGCGTCCCAGCAGGTCATGCAGGCCCTAGGAGGGGCACTTCAGGAGCTGCCCCAGGAGCTGTTGGGGGCGCTGGAGAGCATGCTGCACGCCGGGAACGACGCCCCGACCGTCACGGCGCTGGCCGAGCGGGCGCAGTTGACCCGCCGTACCTGCGAGCGTTGGTTTACCAAGTTGGGTCTACCCTCGCCCAGGACGGTGATGGTGTTGACCCGGCTACTTTACGCCCACCGGCTCCTGCTCGATCCTGGCTACACCGTAGAGGACGTGGCGCTGAAGCTGGGTTATAGCAAGCCGAAAACCCTGCAGATGCATCTGCGTTCGGTCTTCGGTCTTACCGCCGGCGAACTCCGCGTGTCGCTCTCCACCGAAGAGGCCCTGATGATCGTTACCGAGCGCTATTTGTCTCCGCTGAGCCAAGTCGCGTCGTGAGCCCACGCATTCTCGTTGTGGACGATGAGCCATCCCTGCGCCGAACCCTGGAGCGGGCGCTCACCAACTTCGATTACCAGGTTGTCGCGGTGGCCGATCCCCACTCCGCCTATCTGGCGCTGGACGAGTCCCGGTTCGACCTGGTGCTGCTCGATCTCCGACTGCCCCAGATGGCCGGCGACACCTTCTTCCTCGCCATTATCCGGCGGTGGCCCCGGTTGCTGGGCCGGGTTATCCTCATGAGCGGCGATCCAGCCTCGGCGCACCTCGATTGGCCCGCCGAGCTCGTAGCCTGTCCGATTCTCTCCAAACCGTTCACGCTCGACAGCCTGGCGCAGCTGGTGGGGCAGGTGTTGACCCAGGCCGAGACCCGTTCGGACCTTCGCGAGGGGAACGGACACGGATGAGCACCGAACCTTCCTCTGATCCACTCACCACTCTGCGGGAATACAGCGCGCTCGCGCCCTGGGGACTCCGGGACCTGGCCGCCTTGGCGGGTGGGATTCTCGATGCGTCCGGCGTGGTCCCGGTCAACGCTGCGGCACGGGCGAGACCGAGCGAGCGCACCATCCGGTTCTACGTCGCCCGGGGCCTGGTAAGCCCGCCCGATGGACGAGGGACGGCGGCGGTGTACTCCTACCGTCACCTGCTCCAGGTCCTGGCCATCAAGCTGCGCCAGATGGAAGGCGCCACGCTGGAATCCATGGTGAAGGAGTTCGCCAGCCTGACCGGCGATCTCATCGAGCGGCGGGCGGCGAGCGCGCTGGGCCCTGGCCTGCCGCCTCCCGGCCACCTGCCGCTGCTGCGTACGCCCGGGACCGGCCGCGGAAGGGTGGGCCGGGCGCTCATGGCCTGGCTAGTGCCGGTCGAAGGCATGTCCGCGACCAGCTCGACCTGCCGGCGCATCGCGGTTGCGCCCGGGGTGGAAGTGCTGATCGACGAGCACCACCCGGCATTGCGGCTCAACGGTGACAGCGCCGTCATCGCCGAGACGCTGCGCCAGGCGCTGATGTCGGTCGTTGGGTTGGAACCGGTCACCGTTCCGGAGGAAGTCGTGCCCGATGAAGGGGCGTGGAAGCGGTAGCCTTAAACCAGAGGATCCGACATGGGCACGATCGTTCTGCTGGCTGTCATTGCGGGAATTGTCTTGTGGATGGTGGGTGCCTACAACGGGCTCATCTCACTCAAGAACCAAGTCGTCAACGGCTGGAAGCAGATCGACGTGCAGCTCAAGCGCCGGCACGATCTGATCCCCAATCTGGTGAACACGGTGAAGGGTGCGATGGACTTCGAGCGCTCCACACTGGACGCGGTGATCTCGGCCCGGAACCGCGCCATCGGGGCGAGCGGGGTGCAGCAGACAGCCAAGGCCGAGGGAGAGCTGACCCAGGCCCTGGGACGGTTGTTTGCCCTTACCGAGGCCTATCCTGACTTGAAGGCGACCAACAACGTCGCGCAGCTTCAAGAGGAGTTGACCAGCACCGAGAACAAGATCGGCTTTGCCCGGCAGCTCTACAACGACGTGGCAACCCAGTACAACACCAAGCAGATGCAGTTCCCCACCAACCTCGTCGCCGGCCTGGCGAAGGCTTCCCCCGCGGAGCTCTGGGAGATCGAGGATGCCGGCGAGCGGGCCGTTCCCGTGGTCGATCTGTCGGCAACTAAACGCGGCGCGTGAGCGACGACGCTAACCTTTTTGCTCAGCAGCAGTCCAACCGGCGGCGCTCCACCTGGCTCACCCTCGGCTTCCTGCTCTTTTTTGCCTGGGTCGGATTCGGAGGTGATTTCGCCTTCTGGCTGTTGACCGCCGACGCCGGCCCCGGCTCCTACCATCACGTCGTTCCTTTCATCGGCATCTCCAGCGTTCTCTCGGCTGCCTTTATCTGCTGGTATTCGTGGCGCCACGGCGCAGAACGGGTGCTGTGGTCCACCGGAGCCTGGGAGCTGATCGAGGCCGCCACCCCGGAGCAGAAGCAGCTGATGAACGTGGTGGAGGAGATGGCCATCGCCTCGGGGCTGCCCAGGCCCAGAGTCTGGGTAATCCCGGACCCCGATCCCAACGCGTTTGCGACCGGCCGTGACGCCGCCACGGCGAGCGTGGCTGTAACCGAAGGGCTCCTGGCGGCGCTGTCGCGCGACGAGCTACAGGCGGTGATCGCGCATGAGATGGCCCACGTGCGTAACCTCGACATCCGGCTGATGACGCTCCTGGCCGGCATGATCGGGGCGATTGCCCTCCTGTCCGATGGCATGGGGCGTATGCTCGGCCGCGGCAGCAGAGTGGGGAGAGGTTGGAATGTCCCAAGGGGGGCGAAGGACGGGAAAGGAAATCCGCTGGGGCTGGTCATACTGGCGCTGTGGCTACTGACTCTAGCGGTAGCGCCGGTGGTTTCCCGGATCCTGGCGATGGCGGTGAGCCGGAAGCGGGAGTACCTCGCCGATGCCACGGGAGCTCAGCTGACCCGAAACCCGATGGCGCTGGCCTCGGCGCTCGAAAAGCTGGAGGGGGCTACCGCGGCGACCCTGTCTATCACCCAGGGATCGGCCCATCTGTGCATCGTGGACCCATCACCCGGGTTGATGTCGTCGAGGGAAGGCTTCCTGGCCGACTTCGTCGCGTCGCATCCGCCGATCCGCCAGCGGATAGTGAGGCTGCGAGGAATGTCGTACCAGCAGGCTAAGCGGGAGTCAGCCGGTGCACTATCTCCGCCGTAAACGTCCCCGGGTCGAACGGCAGCGGCACCACGTGATCGGCACCGGCCGCGGTGGCAGCGGTGCCGTCTCCCGCCACCAGCGCAACCAGCAGGTATTCACGATCACCTTCGGCGACGAATCCCCCCAGCGGGTGCGCCCCCGGTGTGCTGGCCCCGCCCGCGATCACCACGACCGTCACCCCGATCCGTGCCGCCGACGCCTGGAGCTCGGGGACGCTCCGACAGCGCTCGACCTGGAAGCCCGCCCCGCGCAGGAGAAGCGAGACAATCCGGATCATGTCCTCGTCAGGCAAGTGCAGCAGGGCGGTGCCGCGCTGCAAAGGCGATATCTCATGGTCCTTCCGCTCTAAATCCACCATGCGGATTCCCCGGAGATAGTCCTTGCTGCGGATCTCCCGGAGCTTGCCGATCCGCTGGACGATGTCGCGGATTCGCCGGAGCGCCTGCCTGATATCCTCCAATCCCTGCTTCAGGGTTTCGGGGGTAACCCCCGGATCGTTCAGCAGCAGCTCCACGTCGGCGAAGGCCGCCATGAGGGGGTTATTGATCTCGTGGTGGAGGGTGACGGTCATCTCACCGACGGCGGCGAGGCGTTCCGCGCGAAGCAGATCCCGCTCCGCCTCGGCCAGCGCTTTGCGCAGCTCGCGCCCCCGCCGTACCCGCTCCAGAATCTGGGGCAGCAGCTCGGTCAGCGCCGAGTCCTTGGCCAGGTAGTCGTCGGCGCCTCGGCGCAGAGCGGAGGCCACCAACGACTCGTTACCATGGCCCGTAACCAGCACGACGGCTGGCGGCGCCGGCCGGGTACGAATGGCATCGAGGACGTCGAGGCCGCTGGTGTCCGGCAGCTGCTGGTCGAGCAGCACGATATCGATGCCCTCGAGCGACGCCAGGGCCTCGCGGCCGGTTGCAACCTGCCGCGCCGGCTCGTAGCCATTCGAGGCGAGGATGTGCTGCACCAGCCGGACCAGATCGGGGTCGTCATCCACCAGCAAGATCCGGGGCAACGCGGGCTCAGCCATGCGCCTCCGCCGGTCCCGGGCGGAACCCTACCCGGGAGAACTTTTCCCATCCGGTCCTGCCCCGCCAGGCGTCCCACAACCCCCGCACCCGCCAGTAGAGCGTGAGTTGCCGGTAGCCGAAGTTCTCCATGACGGCATAGGCAAGCAGGATCAGGACCTCGCGCCGCCGACTGAATGGCAGCAGATGACGCTGCAGCCGGTCGGCCAGACCATAGCGGAAGCGCCAGGCGCCGACCACCACTGCGAGGATGTTCACCAGAACCCCGTAACCGAGTGAGGCGAGCAGGAAGGCCCACAAGTATGGATAGTTGACCAGGGGGGAGTCGAGCACCCGTTCCATGATCAGCAGGAACAGGAGGCAGAGATACCCCGCTATCTCCACCAGGGGACCATAGTACTCGAACAGCCAGAAAGCCGGCAGGGCAAACCAGCCGATGCGGCCGTACTTGGTGCGCCACATCATGGCTCGATGATACCGGAGTGACTCACGGAGGCCTCGATACCAGCGGCCCCGCTGCTTGCGAAGCGACTCGAATGTTTCGGGAACCTCGGTCCAGGCCACCGGATGAGGGAGGAATACGATCCGGCGGCCGGAGAGCTTGTCGAGCACGAAGCGGTGCAGCCGGACGATGATCTCCATGTCCTCGCACACGGTGCCGACCCGGCGGCCCACATATTCCTCGGTGATCCGGTGCCGGAGAAATGGAGTGAGATACCCACCCGCCCGGATGACGGTCTCTTTTTCGAAGACTGCGAAGACCCCGCTCAGTATCAGAATGGACTGCATCCGGTCGAGACCGGTCCGCGCTGTTGTGAAGGAGCGAAGGTATTCTACCATCTGGAACCGCGGCAACGACCGGGCCGGAAGCCCTGCCCGCACCACCCGGCTGTTACGAACGGTGCAGCCGTTGGCGATGGCGACCTGGCCGCCGACGGCCACCACCCGCGGATCCTCCTGGATTACCCGCATCAGCTCCTTGAGCGCCCGCTGGTCGAGGATCGAATCGGCGTCGAGCGACACGAAGTAGGGCGAGGTGGCAGCGTTGATGCCGGCGTTCAGCGCGTCGGCCTTCCCGCCGTTTTCCTTGTCGATCACGACGAGGCGAATGACGCTGGACGGGAGGGAGACAGTCGCCTCGTACATGGCCCGAACCACGGCAGTGCCGATGGCCGGCCGATACGGTACTTCAGTCCGACGGAGCCGGAACGCGCGCTTGAGCCGGTCGAGGGTTCCATCGGTCGAGCCGTCGTTCACCACCAGCACTTCGAACCTGGGGTAGTCGCATTGGATGAGGCTGGTGACGCTGTCTACGATGGTCACCTCCTCGTTGTACGCCGGCACGAGCATGCTGAGCGGTTTGGTGAGGTTCCCTTCATCGATGAGATCGAGATCCTCCACGAAATGGCCCGCGACCCGGCGGCGCACCTGCCGGGCCGACAATCCGATCAGCCAGAGGGTGTAGGTATTGTAGAGCAGGAAGTACAACAGAAACACCGGCTGTACTACCAGCGCGAAAACAATCAAGGTCTGGGTGAGGGTCTCGATCACAGCGAAGGCCCCGGCAGGGTCACGATTGCAAGCTCGATGGCCCCGTTTACCCGGTGGCGGATGGAAGGCACCGGATCAGTGCGCGCCACGTCGTGGGCTACGTCGTCCTGGACCAATGCCAATGCGAGGGCCGCGGCGAGGCGTCGCTCCTCGGAGGCCGCCGTGCGGGCCGCCTGGCGGAGGCTGGAGCGATCGGCACCTTCCTGGACAGCGTGGGCCGCAACCTGGGCATCCAGGCCGGGAGGAAAGGGCAGGGCAATTCCCTGGACCAGGCGGGCCACGTACGCTGCCGCCCGCACAGTCATGTCGGGGTCGGCCGCCAGGTGATCGAGCGTGGTCAGGCCGGGTCTACGAAGCGGTGCCGCCCGCCCCAGTACGAGCGCAACCTGCCTCCGAACGCCAGGATCGGGGTCTCGGGTCATGCTCTCGAGAAGATCGTACCGCTCAGCGGCCAAGGCGGCTCCTGCTGCCGCACGCCGTACCGAAACCTCGGGATCGACGATCAGGGCCTCCAGCGATGCGGGGTCCGCCAGATCAGGACGGTTACGCCAAAGGTCGACCGCCGCACCACGCACCTCGGGAGAACTGCTACGCGCAAACGCCGGCAGCAGGCCCGGCAGCTCTGGATGGTTGATGTGGCGGGCGATCCGGATAACCACTACGGCCCGCTCGCTGTCCAGCGGTAGTCCGAGCGCGACCTGGGCAAACAGGGCAAAGTGGTCCTCGGCCAGGCCGGCGGCGGCGGCGAGCACTGCGGGATCGTCATCGGCTTGAAGCAGCTGGATCAGTCTGGTCAGCGCCCGGGCCGGGGGGACCCGGGAGAAGAGGGCCACCGCGGTCAGTCGCACCAGCACGCTGGGATCTCCCAGAGACCGGGAGCCGACAGTGAGCAGCTCCTCGGAGTCGAGCAGGTCGCCGACCGTGGTCAGAGCGGCGGCGCGGACCTCCGGCGTTGGATCCTCGCGCACGACCCGAAGCAGAGCGACTCGGCTGTGCTCACCCTGAAAGGCGCGAAGGCTGCCGATCACGCGAACCCGTTCTCCAGCGTCGAGCATGCTCCTCATACCGCGGGCCAGCGATGTCTGCGCCTCCTCGTCGTCCGGCGTGGCAAGTGCGCGCAGCTCCAGGTGGCTGGCCGGCGATAGCTGCCGGCCGAGCAGCCGGAACCGGGCATCACCTTTCAATCGCTCACGCAACAGGCCACGCACCGCGGCCTGATCCGGCATCTCCATCACCCGGGCCACGATGCTCTGGCGGTCAAACGCCCCCGCGGCCAGTGCGGCCGCGGCTCGCACGTTGGCCGGTTCGTCCCGTCGGCAGGCTGCAATGAGGGCACCCTCGCCTTCGCGCACTTGCATGGTCCCGATGGCGAGCGCAGCTCGCTCCCGGACCAGCGCGGAGGGATCGTTTTCCAGCAACACCAGCAATGTTCGTCCATGCTGTAGCCCTTCAATCCTCGCGCTGGCATCGATCGAGCTGGCACGAACCCGGTCGTCCCCAGCCTGAAGACCGCCGAGTATCGCAGACGCCGCCAGCTCCCGCTCGCTGTCGGAACGGCCGACCCGCTCCAGCGCCTCGATGGCCGCTGCCCTGACGGGCGGCATCTCATCACCGACCAGGCGCTGCAGCGCTGCAAGGGCCCCCGACCTGCGCGAGCGTCGCATGCTGCGAATCAGAGCCAGCTTGCCTTCCGCGTCCGGCGAGTCGATCAGCGGATCGACGAGATCGGCCAGGGCGTCAGGGTCCAGCCGGCCGACTGCCGCCGCAATCGCTTCGCTCACACCGGTGGACTGATCGGGAAAAGCCTGGAGCAGCGCCGGTACTACCGATCGGTCACCCAGACTTCCCAGGGCCCGTGCCGCCTTGAGTCGGATGCCGGCATCGCTGTCGCCCACCAAGTCGACCAGATCGGGCACCAGCGCTGTGAACCGCGCATCCATGGCCGCCACGACCGCGGCTTCCCGCACGATCGGGCTCAGGTCGCCCAGCAAACGGCGAATGTCCGCCCCCGCAGCCACCGCGCGAACAGCACCCAGCGCTCGGGCGGCAGCCGCTCGCACCACCGGATCCGGGTCAGCGGTTTGGGTCCGGAGCAACCCGACGATCTCAGGACCCCCCAGGTCGCCCACCAGGCCCACTGCCGCGGCGCGGACTCGCTGATCCGGATCGGAGAGACCGCCGATGCCAGTCGTCAGAGCTTCCCGAACACCTCGCGACCGCAGGGTCTTGAACGCCAGCACCCGGAGAGGTGCCTCGCTGTCGCCAGAAGCGATCCGGAGTAGCTCAGGGAGCAGGTCCTCACGCCCCGTCCGTTGGACGGCGGTGACGACAGCTTCGCGCACCTGGGGTGAGGGGTGCTGCGCCAGCTCGGCCAGGAACTCGCGCGCTCCGGAAGTGGCGAACTTCACCAGGGTATCGGACGCCTCGGGCACTCGCTCGCCGCTTTCGATCAAGCGCACCAGCTTGTCGGGTACCCCAAGCCGCTCGAGGGTGACTGCTGCCCGGATCCGGATTTCCGGGTCAGGGTCGTCCAGCGCGACGAGAAGCGGTCCCTCAGCCAGTATCCCGATCCGCTCTAGCGCCTCGACACTGCGCATGCGCACCCACCAGGCCGGGTCGTTCAGGGCGCGCACCAGACGGTCGATGACTTCCGGCCCGCCGAACTGGCTCAGCGCGGAAGCGATGCGGGCTCGGACGAATGGCGCCGGATCGGTGAGCAGGTGTTCCAGGAGGTAGCCGACCGCGCGCCGGTCGCCGAGCCGGCCGAGTGCCGTGGCGGCTTTACCCCGCACTTCGTCCGCCGGGTCGCCCAGCGACCTCACCAGTGAGGGGAAGGCGCGTTGGGCGCGCACCTCGCCCAGCACGCTGGCAGCCCAGGCGCGAGCAGGCTGGTGGCTGGAATCACTAAGGACGGCAATGAGTGGATCGACCACCAGCTCGCCGTGGCGGGTGAGGATGTCGGCGATACGGGGAGCCAGCCACGCCTCTGCTGTGGCCAGCGTACGGATGAGGGGCTCGACGGCACCGGGATCCGCAATCCGCGCGAGGGCGCGGAGGGAGACTTCGCGGACGTCTGAGTCCTCGGTTCGGGTGGCCTCAACCGTTTCCAACAGGGCAGGAACCGCTTTGGCGCCGCCGACCCGGCCCAGGAGCTCCGCGGCGAAGGCTCGATCGCGCCACTTCGGGGCCGATCGAAGCTGGTCGACATACTTGTCCACTAGTCCAAGCTGGTCGTAGGCCTCCAGCAACCAGGTGGGACGTCCGTTGGCTCCCCGGGCCTGTTCTTCCAGCAAGGCCTCCAGGGCGTCGAGATCCCGGAGGGTGCTCAGGTGGTGGATCGCCGGCCCGAGAAGCGCCTGGTCCCTGGAGGCGAGGTCGGTGACCAGGTCCCGGTAGACCCCTTTCCGGGCGGTTAGCCGGCGCTCAACCCGGTCCAGGTACCAGGTATCTACCAGCCAGGCAAGAACCGTCAGCAGTCCCACGGCCAGCATGGCACCGGCAGCGATGAGGATGAGGTTCAACGCCGTCATGAGGTACCCGCAAGGCCGATCGGGGTCTAGGGCTGGTTCGGCGTATCAGCAGGTCAGACGCGTGCGTCGTCCAGAAAGACCAGCGTCTGGCGATGGGAGACGACCGCTTCGAGAGATCGGTGGACGGCGGGGTCTACCACTGTACCAATAAGGTCCCGCATTCGCTCGACCGCAACATCGGGGGGCATTTTCTCCTGGTAGGGGCGGGCGGTGGTCAGGGCGTCGAAGATCTCTACGGCGCCGACAATCCTCGCGCCGAGGGGTATATCCTCTCCCTTGAGCCGGTCGGGATACCCCAGGCCATCCCAGCGCTCGTGGTGACTGCGGACGAATCCGATCACATCCCTGAGATGGACCAGGGGCGACAGGATCTGCGAGCCAACCGTCACGTGCTGCTTGACGTGGTCGTACTCCTCTTCCGTGAGGGGACCCTGCTTGTTGAGGATCTCCTCCCGGATGCCGATCTTGCCGATATCGTGCAGCCGGCCCCCGGTGCGCACCGCCTCGACCAGCTCGTCACCGCAGCCGTACTCCGCGGCTACCATGGCCGAGAGATCGGCAACCCTGGCCGAGTGCCCCCTGAGATAGGGATCCTTGGCCTCCAGAGCATTCACCAGCGCTTCGAGGGTCGCCACCGAGATCCGCTCCTGGTTGGCCTGCTCCACCCGGCGCTCCGCCACCCGCGTGGCCACCTCCTCTTTCAGCCACTGATTGATCTGCTGGCCCTCCATGAGGGTGTGCCGCCGCTGCAAGGCATGGTGAATGGCCCGGCTGAGATGGCCGAGATCGATGGGCTTGATCAGGTAATCGAAAGCGCCGCGCTGCATACAGAGCGCGGCACTGGTCGCATCGTTGACGGCGGTCAGCATGAGGAGCGCGATGGTAGGCTCGAGCTCCATGATCTGGGGGACCAGCTCGACACCACTCATCCCGGGCATGTTCACGTCCAGGAGCATGCCGGTGATCTTTTGACGCTGCAGCACCAGCAAGGCCTCTTCACCGCTCGACGCGGTGGCGACCTCGTATCCCTGCTGGGTGAGAAACTTGCGGAGCGCGTTGCAGATCGAGTCTTCGTCGTCTACCACCAGCAGCGTGATCGGCCCATCGGTCAGGGGCAAAG
>Ga0190265_10000700_pt1 | contig 22653 bp, 18 predicted proteins | sample Popmic124T_FD_133135 | JGI IMG/M metagenome (GOLD analysis project Ga0190265, IMG submission 133135) | Populus adjacent soil microbial communities from riparian zone of Indian Creek, Utah, USA - 124 T | ecosystem: Environmental > Terrestrial > Soil > Riparian zone | place: USA: Utah | collected...
ACCGGGCCAACCGCCGCTGGACCGAGGCCGCCCTCTTCGACCGACTTCTCATTGCAGCCGTGTGCGACAAAGCCGTGACATACAAGCAGTTAGTGACCGGAGACAGCTAGAGATTCAGGTAATAGAATTACCATAGCACCGTCTCAGGGAGGCGGTACAAGGCATGAGGCAATAGGCAGCAATCGGCAAGAGCCATTCGACAATGGAGATACGGGAATGAACCGCAAAAAGCGCAACACAGAGCCTCGTTTCAGCGGGGGGTTGGAGAAGATTTCGGGGGCGGCCGCGGCGTGGACCGGCCGTTCGACGGCCTTTCTTCGGGCGCTGCTGACGGTGGTGGTTTGGATCGCGACGGGGTCGCTGTTTGCTTATTCAGATTCGTGGCAACTGGTGATCAATACCGGAACCACGATTATTACTTTTCTGATGGTGTTCCTGATTCAGCGGTCGCAGAACAAAGACTCGCTGGCGGTGCATCTCAAGCTGAACGAAATTGTGGCGGTGCTGCAGGGCGCGAGCAACCGGCTGGTGGATGTCGAGTCACTTTCCGAGAATGAGCTGAACGTTCTGCACCAGCACTTTCATGAGCTGGCGCGGATGGCCGACCGCGAGCAGGACGTGGGCAAGTCTCATTCCATTGAGGAAGCCGAGGCGCGGCACAAGCGCAAGGCAGGAGAATAGTAAAAACTAATCCGCGGTTCTTGAATCGGCGGTGGGCAGGCGGCGGTCTTCGGGGAGGCGGGCGACCTTGTAGCCCACGGCGCTGTTGAGCGTCTGGCGATGGAAGGGTGAAGCCTGCTCCAGCAGGACGCTGAGGATCGTCGCGCCGTCGGTGTGCATTCGGCGCTCGTAATCGCGAATGAGTGCCTCACGCACGTCGTACAGCTCGCCGGCCAGGAGGAGCTGTTTTACGACGCCGTGATCGATCCGCACCACGCGCGGGGACGCAACGGCGGCGCGGGTGATTTCGTCGAGCTGGATATCGAGCATGTCGGCGAGCAGCGGGCGATTCCAGAGCGGCGGGCCGTCGCGGCGACCGGTGAAGAGGGCCATGCGCACGCGCCAGTCGTCGCCGGCGGCGTCGCGGGCTTTTGCGGCGAGGGTGTGAACGGTTTCGGAACGGCCGTCGATGCGATGGCGCCGAGCGTTGGTCAGGGTCGGGGGCCAGGTGCGGGGAAAGCTGTTGAGGTCGAGGCTGCGCATTTCGGCGAGCATGAGCAGATTGTGGGCGTTTATGTAAAAGGCGGCGCGAGTGGATTGAGTCGAAGCCGGCGACGAGCGCGGGCCATTGTCAGAGAGTTGCGCGAGCATGTGGTCGATTTGCGGGCCGGACCCGCGAAGTTCCGGGCGGCGAATGGAGTCGCCGTCGACGACGCGGGAGAGGACGAGGGCGTAATCAGCCCAGTCGATTTGAGCGGCGCCCGAGGGGTGAGAGGGATTGGGCGCCGGGGCATCTTCGACTGACATGGCGGCTTTTTGTGGTCTTGCGCAGGCACATTGGATGGCGACGAGGACGATTTGCAGCGTGACAAGCGGGCGGCTCATTTGGCAGTTCGTCCGCGGTTCCCCCGGGCCCTGGCGGGCCTGGGCTAAACAGTGCAGGCTCTGCTCATTTCCGCACGGGCTGTTAGCCCGTGCCACACGATGAACACGGTGCCACGCCGGTGACTACGGTCGCTCAAAGAGAACGGCGAGGCCCTGGCCGACGCCGACGCAGAGGGCGGCGAGGCCGCGTTTGGCGTTGCGGCGCTGCATTTCGCGGACGAGCGTCGTGGCGAGTCTTGCGCCGCTGGCGCCGAGGGGATGGCCCAGGGCGATGGCGCCGCCGTTGACGTTGAGTTTGGCCGGGTCGATGTCGAGATCGCGCGTGCAGGCGAGGACCTGGGCGGCGAAGGCCTCGTTGATTTCGATCAGCTCGAGGTCGCTCATTTTCCAGCCGGCGCGGGCGAGGGCCTTGCGCGTGGCGGGAACGGGGCCGATGCCCATGCAGGCGGGATCGACGCCGGCCGAGGCGCTGTGCCGTACGAAAGCCATTGGTTTCAGCCCGAGGCGCTGGGCGGCTTTCGCTTCCATCAGGAGGAGTGCCGCGGCGCCGTCATTCAGGCCGGAGCTGTTGCCGGCGGTGACGGTGCCGCCTTCGCGGAACGCGGGCTTGAGCTTTGCCAGCGTCTCCAATGTTGTATCGGGGCGCGGGTGCTCGTCTTTGTCGATGGTGGTCTTTTTTCCGCGCTCGGCTTCGACTTCGACGGGAACTATTTCTTCGGTGAAACGGCCGGCCTCGACGGCGGCTTTGCAGCGCATCTGGCTTTCATGGGCGAAACGGTCCTGGGCTTCGCGGGAGAGCTTGTATTTTTCGGCGACGTTTTCGGCGGTCTCCCCCATGCTGAACGGGTGAAACATTTTCGCCAGCTTCGGGTTGGTCATCCGCCAGCCGAGGGTGGTGTCGTACAGGGTCTGGTTGCCGCGGACCCACGGTTCGTCAGGCTTCGGCAGCACCAGGGGGGCGCGGCTCATCGACTCGCAGCCGCCGGCGATGAAGACGTCGCCGTGGTTGGCTTCGATCATGCGGGCGGCAAGGGCGACGGCTTCGAGGCCGCTGGCGCAGAGGCGGTTGACGGTCGCGCCGGGAACGGAGTCGGGCAGCCCCGCGAGCAGGGCTGCCATTCGCGCGGCATTGCGGTTGTCCTCGCCCGCCTGGTTGGCGGCGCCCCAGTAGACGTCGTCGACGAGGGCGGGGTCGATTTTGGTTCGTTCGACGAGTTTGCGGATAACGAGCGCGCCCAGATCGTCGGGCCGCACGGTGGCGAGCCCGCCGCGATGACGGCCGAAGGGGGTCCGGAGACAGTCAATGATAACAGCTTCTCGCATGACGAAAGTATATTCAGGATACTTCGCCACGGCGAGTGCGCTCGCAACGTGTGCGCATTGCGAATCGGCAAGGTGCTTCGACGCTGGTGCTCCTCAGCGTGACGAACGGATCCCGCGCCGTCTCCAGCGATTTCGAATGCCTGCGAGCCAAAGCGTGAGCATTATCGCGAGCGCTGCCGCGGTTCCGGGGCCGCAAGCGTCCTGTCCGCAGTTTGGCGCGGGACCGGGGGCCGGGCCGCCGGTGTTGTCGTTTGCGTTGTTGTTCAGGTTGGCGTTTTCGTTTGTGTTGGCGTTCTCGTTCTGGTTGGTGTTGGAGTTGTCGTTCTCGTTTTGATTCTCGTTTTAGTTTGAGTTCTGGTTTTCATTCTCGTTTTGGTTCTCGTTCTCGTTCGTGTTGTCGGGGATGTCGTTCGTGAACCGCAGAACGACCTGGATCGGAGAATATTCTACGTCCACGGAAATATCATCGGGAAAGCTAGTGTTATCGACGCTCGAGAATGAGCCGGTGACGGCGGCGGCCGTGAGGATCGTCACGGTGTCGTCATCCTCGGGCACAAAATCGTCAAGGAGTGTCACCTCGAGCGTGCCGTCCAGGGTCGCCGTTCCCGCGACGGCGAGCTGGTCATGATCCGTGCCCGCGACGAGTCCGCCGACTTCAATCGCCAGCGTACCGTTAGTGCCCTGCAGATAATCACCCGGCCGGCCGCTCGCTGCGTCACCTATGAGTACAAGAACACCAGGCGAGCCGCCGGGCGCCACCGTGCCGCCGTTGTTGTTGAGGCGGCGAACGAGAAGCGTTCCGCCGCCGCGAACCGAACCCGCATTTAGCTCAAACATGCCGCCAAACGAACCCGGCGCCCGGACATTCGTGCCTGCGTCGATCTGCCAGTCGCCACCGTTGTTGCGAATGTTTGAGTCGGCGAAGTCGAACGTGCCGGTCGAAACGCGAATCAATCCGCCGGCGTTGTTGTCAAAGAACTCGAAAAAGTCGGCCAGCACGGAAGCCGTGCCAGTGCCCGTGGTCTTCTGGATTGTGCCGTTATTCTGAATAGGAAGATTTACGAGACCCGCAGTTCGCAGCGCCGCTCCGTCATATATTTCCACCACCCCTCCAGGCTGGACGGTGATGGTGCGGTCGCTGGTGGCGAGCGTGCCCTGCAGAATATCGACCTCGCCCCCGATGAACAGATCGCCGAACGTGCTCTGGTTGGGCCCGTTCTTCTCAAGGCGCGCGCCGGCCATCAAAGTAACGGGCGGAAAAATCCGCGCACCGTCGATTTCCAGCAGACCGGTGATGCTGAGCTCGCCGAAGGGTGCGGCACTCGGTCCAATTTCGGCGGACTCCTCCAGAATGAGTCGTTCGACAACGACCGACTGGTTCTCGCCGACGTTGACTGCGGTATTCGAGTCCGTGTCCGCCACGACGACATCGCCCGGTCCGTTGATATCGACGCCGGTCAGGAGTTCAAAGCCGAACGGCGTGGCAAAGGTAAGAGTCGCGTCTTGGTCAACGGTGAATTCGCCGGCGGATTCACCGTCGCCGATCAGCTCAATGGCTCCATTCTGCACATGCAGCAGTCCATCGTTCAGGAAATTGACGGCCCATGTGCTGGTTTCGGATCCAGAGGATTTTTGGATGGCGCCATCATTGTCGATGGTGCCCAAGCCGAATGCGGTTTGCAGGATGTCGGCATCGCTTTGCATGTCGATTGTCGATCCGAGATTATTGATGAGCATCGAGGGACCTCCGCCGCCGGGAACATTTCCGATGGTGAGGTCGCCGCCCTGCCATGTCATGGTTCCGACATTGACGAACCATAGATTTCCGTTCCCATGAGAAGCCGAACCGCCCAGATGCTTCGCGCCATCGCCGGCCAGGGTCGTTCCGGCATTCGGTTGAACCAGGGCGATGTTCGCATTGGCGCGGGCAAAGCCGCCGGCATTCCAGGTCACCGGGCCGAGGAAATCGGCAGTGAAGGTCAGGGCGAGCGTGTTGTTCAGGACGAAGGCGCCGTTCGATTGGAGAACTGTTCCGGCCGTGACGCTGGACGAGGCCGCTACGGTGCAATTCTGGGTAATGGTGAGATCGTCATTGACGCCGGGCGGCGAAGGGCACAGCGGCGCGGGCGAGGGCGTGCGGGTCCAGTTGAGGCATTTTTGAGTTCCGCAGTCGCAGCAGGTCTGCCAGATGCCATCGCCGCAGAAATTGTTGAAGGTCAAGGCGTCGGCATGCGCGGCTGGGATGAACGCGGGGAATATTCCGAATGACGCGGATAGAAGAACAGCAAGGAAGCGATGCGGCCTCATTTTCATTCCCCTTCAAAGACACGCGAGAGAACGGCTCGATTCATCTTAGGGGAAGCGATGGGTGCAATTCAAATCTGGCTATGTCATGTGCGCCAAACCATGTGGCCTCGGCGAGGCCAAGGCGAGCGCCGGCGAAAACACTCATGTGCATCAGGGAAATCGCGATTGCGGCGGCGACTGCGATATCGGGCTTACAGGGCGTGATAGAGGAACCCGTGGGCGGTCTTCTCGCCGAGCTCGCCCTTGGCGACGTGGCCGTTGAGCAGGGCGTTGGGGGCGTAGCGCTCGTCGTCATTTGTCTGGGCGTGGAAATCCGCCAGCAGGCGCTGACAGATGTCCAATCCGACGAAATCGGCGGTGGCGAGGGGGCCTTCGTTGTAGTTGAAGCCCAGCTCCATGGTGAGATTGACATCGCGCGCGAGGGCGATGGTCTCGGCGACAAGGGCCGCTTCGTTCATGACCGCCATGAAAATGCGGGCGTAAATCCACATGGGGCGGTCGGCGGGCTTTTCCAGCATGGCGGCGAAATCCTTCAGCGCCGGGCTGGCCTTCCAGGAGGACGGACTTTTCAATTTCGTCTCGTACGCGGGCATGGGCTCGTGGTTCGAATAGTCGTAAAAGCCGCAGCCGGACTTTCGGCCGAGCCGGCCTTCGGCGACCAGCTTTTGCTGAATCTGATTCGGCGCGAATCGGCGCGGCTTGCCGAAGCCTTCGAAAACCGTCTCGGTGACGCGGAGGTTGATGTCCAGGCCGATGAGATCGAGCAGCTCAAACGGTCCCATGCGAAAGGCGCCCACTTTTTTCATGGCATTGTCGATGGTGGGAATGTCGGCGTCGCCGGATTCGAGCAGCCGCAGGGCTTCGAGATAAAACGGGCGATTGACGCGGTTTCCGATGAAGCCCGGCGAGTCCTTCACCTTGACGGCCGTCTTGTCGAGTGCCGTGCAAATGGCACGAGCGTCGACCATGGCCTGCTCGGAGGTGTTCGCCCCGCGGACCAGCTCCACAAGCTTCATCACCGGGGCCGGATTGAAAAAGTGCATGCCGAGGAATCGTGAGCCGTGCTTGAGTCCTTCGCCCAACTGGGTGATCGAAAGACTCGACGTATTGGTCGCGAGCAGCGTGCGGGCCGAAGCAACGGCATCGAGCTGCGCGAGGATCTTGCGCTTCAAGCCCGTGTCCTCGTGCACGGCCTCCACCACCACTTCGGTGTTCTTGAAGTCGGACATATCCCTGGCGACATGAAGTCGCGCGACCAGGGCATCGCGGTCGTGGCGGGGAAGGCTGCCGCGAGCGACGCGGGCGTCCAGACGTTCGACGATGCGGGCGTAGGCCGCTTTCACCAAGTCGGGGCTGACATCGAGCGTGTGAACGATAAATCCCGCGGCCGCAGCGGCCTGCGCGATTCCTCCACCCATGGTACCCGATCCAATGACGCCAAAGTGCCTCTCGCTATTCACCCGAAAACTCCGCTGGCCGCTTCTCCATGAAGGCACGCACGCCTTCGCCGTAATCCCTTGTCCGACCGGCTATTGTCTGCAACTGAGCCTCATACTCAAGTTGGGCGTCGAGGTCGTGGCCGTAACCCGCGAGCATCGCCTGTTTCGTCAGGATCAGCCCCCTTGTGGGCCGCCGGGCGATTTGTTCGGCGAGCTGGCGGGCCGTCGCGGCGAGCGTTTCGGGCTCGGCGACGCGATGGACGAGTCCTAATTGTAATGCGGAATCAGCGGAAATGGCATCGCTCATCCAGGCGATCTCCAGCGCTTTGGGGTAGCCCACAATTCGGGGCAGGAGCCACGTCATTCCGCTGTCGGGAACCAGTCCGATATTGCTGAAGGCCGCGACGAACTTCGCGTTTTTTGCGGCGATGCGCAGATCGCAGGCCAGGGCCAGGCTCCACCCGGCGCCGGCCGCGGCGCCGTTGATGGCGGCGATGGTCGGAATGGGCAGCTTGTAAAGCGCCGCGACGACCGGGTTGTAGCCGGCGCGGAGGCGCGCGCCGAAGTCGTAGGGCCCTTCGCGACTTGTGGCCTCCTTCAGGTCCTGACCCACGCAGAATGCGCGGCCCGCGCCGGTAAGCAGGAGGCAGCGGATTGATTTTTCCTTCACGACGGCGCGCAGCTCCTTTGCGAGTTCGCTGGTCATCCGGTCGTTGGCGGCGTTCATTTCGTTGGGGCGATTCAGCGTGATGGTGCGCACGCCGTTGGCGTCGTTGATTTGGAGGGTTTCGTAGCTCATCGGGGTGTCTCGCGGCGTCTTCTAAGACAAAATCCTCTCGCGTGCTCCCGGACCCTTCGGGTCCGGGCTAAACGGTTCGATCGCGTTTCCGCGTATTTATATTCGGCGGTTGGGTGCTTATTTGCCGGTGTATTTCGGCTTTCGTTTTTCGACGAACGCCTTCATGCCTTCCTTCTGATCGTCGGTTCCGAAGAGCATGTAGAACATTTTTCGCTCGTAGTCGAGGCCTTCGGACAAGGTTCCTTCAAATGCCTTCAGCACCGCCTCCTTGGCAAAGCGCACGGCCATCGGCGACTTCGACGCGATGTCCATTGCGATCTTCATCGACTCTTCCACCACCAGGGCATCGGGGACGACGCGCGTCACCAGGCCGAAGGATGCGGCCTCTTTCGCGCCGAAAAATCGCCCGGTGAGGATCAATTCCATTGCCCGGAATTTGCCGGCCTCGCGGGTGAGGCGCTGGGTGCCACCGGCGCCGGGAATGACGCCGAGGTTGATTTCCGGCTGGCCGAACTGGGCGCCCTCTCCGGCGACGATCATGTCGCAGTGCATGGCCAGTTCGCAACCTCCGCCGAGGCAGAAGCCGTTGACTGCGGCGATGATCGGTTTGCGGACTTTTCGGATGCGCTCCCAGCGGGCGAGATTGTTGCGCTCGTACATGTCGACGACGCTGGCATCGGCCATTTCCTTAATATCCGCGCCGGCGGCGAAGGCGCGGTCGTTTCCGGTCAGGACCACGCAGCGGACGGCCGGGTCGGAGTCGATCGATTCGAGCATGCCGATCAGTTGGTCCATCAATGGAATATTCAGCGCGTTCAATACGTCGGGGCGATTCAGCCGAAGCATCGCCACCGCCCCATCGATTTGCCTGAGAATGAACTCCTCGGACATGCGTTACTCCTCTGATCAGGACGAGGGGTAGAGAATCGCCGGAATTTCCTTTTTCGACAAGTATTGAACTTCGCCGAGAGCATCGGGCGGCAGAGCGCCGACCAAGCTCAGCCGCAAGATCGGTAGTGGTTGCACGAAATGGCGACCCCTGTTATTTTACCATGTTTGCCCTGTCACCGGCCGGCATGTATCCCGCTCACGTCGAGCTGGACCGGTCTTGTGTTAAATGACGCGGCGCGGCGCAAGCCCGCGCCCGCTCGGAGCGAATCGACGCCGGGGCCCTCGGCCTTCGAGAACACTGACTTGCGAGTGCGCCGCGCGCGTTGCGTCGGCGTCGGGATCCAGGAACCTTTTTTCATGCTGAACATCGACAACGATACCCTCGCCCTGATTGACGTTTCGGACGACGAACTGAATCTAGAGCTTTCCGCCGTTTTCGGCAGCGGCCAGCCGGACATGGCTGTGCTGGATCGGAAGCTCGACAAGTCGGCGGCGGAATACAAGGCCGACACAATCCTGAAGGGCCGGGTGATCGGCACGAGCGGGAATGAAGTCATCGTGGACGTGGGCCTCAAGAGCGAAGGCTATGTGCCGCTCAGCGAGTGGGATGATCCTAGCGACATCGATCCGGGCGACGAAATCGAGGTTCTTCTCGAACAGATCGAAAACGAAACCGGCGTCTTGCAGCTTTCGAAGCGCAAAGCCGATCGTATCCGTGGCTGGGAGCGCCTGCTGGAGACGCACAAGGAGGGCGACAAGGTTTCCGGCCGGTGCATGAAGAAGATCAAGGGCGGGCTGCTTGTCGATATTGGCGTTCCGGTTTTTCTGCCCGCCAGCCAAGTTGACACACGACGGCCGGGCGACGTATCGCATTACATTGGCAAGACCATCGATGCGGTCATTTTGAAGATAGACGAGGAGCGCCGCAACATTGTCATCTCGCGGCGCAAGCTGATCGAAACCGAACGGGCGCTTTCCAAGACCAAGCTGATGGGCGAGCTGGAAATCGGCCAGATTCGTGAAGGCACCGTCAAGAACATCGCCGACTTCGGGGCGTTCATCGACCTGGGCGGCATCGACGGCCTGTTGCACATCACCGACATGAGCTGGGACCGCATCGGGCATCCGAGCGAAATGCTGCGGATCGACGACAAGGTCAAAGTGAAGGTGCTGAGCTTCGACAAGGAAAAAGAGAAGATCGCGCTGGGTCTCAAGCAGACGCTGGCGAACCCGTGGGACGACGTGGAGCAGCGGTACACGGTCGGCTCGAAGGTCAAGGGCGAGGTGGTGAACATCACGCCGTATGGCGCGTTCATCAAGCTCGAAAGCGGGATCGAGGGGCTGGTTCACATTTCCGAGATGTCATGGACGCGGCGCATCAGCCATCCTTCGGAGATGCTGAACGTGGGCGACACGATCGAGGTCGTGGTCCTCGAAATCAACAAGGACAAACAGGAAATCTCGCTGGGTCTCAAGCAGACCGAAACCAACCCGTGGACGAAGGTCGCGGAAAAGTATCCGCCCAACACCGTCGTCACGGGGAAGGTGCGAAACCTGACCAACTATGGCGCTTTCATCGAGATTGAAGAAGGCATCGACGGACTGCTGCACGTCTCGGATATGAGCTGGACGAAGAAGGTCAGCCACCCCTCGGAAATGCTGAAGAAGGGGGACGAACTTCGCTGCGTCGTTCTCTCCGTCGATCAGGACAAATCGCGCATCGCCCTGGGTCTCAAGCAGCTCACCGAAGACCCCTGGCTGCGGGCGATTCCCGATCGCTACATCCCGGGCATGATCGTGCAGGGCAAGGTGACGAAGATCACCAACTTCGGCGTTTTTGTCGAACTGGAATCCGATCTCGAAGGCCTCTTGCACGTCTCCGAGTTGTCCGACGAGCACATCGACGACCCCCACAAGGCGGTGCAGATCGGGCAGGAACTCGAAGTGAAGATCCTGCGCGTCGATACACAGGATCGAAAAATCGGTCTCTCGAAGAAGCGCGCCGACTGGGCCGCCAATGCCGGCGAGGATGGCGAAGGCCGGTCCATTCCCAAACAACGCCGCGGCGGGCTTCACGGCAGCGCGGGCGAAGAGCCCTCGGACAATATCCTGAGCACCGCATCGCTGTTCACCGAACCGGCGGCGACGCCGAAGGAAGAGGCTCAGTCCGAAGAAAATGAAGAATAAGTGCATGCACCCGCGATGAATTGATGCAGAGCGGGTCAGATTCGACTAACATACTATGTACGCGAGCCCGGTCGGTGTTCCGCCGGGCTCGCGGTTTTTTTGCGAACGGAGATTTCAGCAAGGAATCCGGCCGATAACAAGAGCAAGACTGAAGGTGTATGCAGGCGGCTCTACTATTGGACATCGAGAATAGCCGGAAGCACGCTCCGCATTGAACCGATGTAGGCTCCGGAACCGCATCATCCTGTCGACCATCGCCCACGCGTCGAGATCAAGGAGTCATGCCCATCACCGTCGAACCCGGATTACAACAGTATCTAAAACAGATCAACGAGTGCGCGCTTCTAACGGCCGAGGAGGAGCGGGATCTCGCCCGGAGCATCGCGCGGGGCATGTCGGCGCCGGAGCGTTTCGCCCGTGGCGAAATCACGCTTCAGGAGCGCGAAGGTTTCGAGCGCGAGGGCAATGAGTCGCGAGAACGCATGATCCGCGCCAACCTGCGCCTCGTCGTCAGCATCGCGAAGATTTATGCCAACCGGGGAATGCCCCTCTCGGACTTGATCGAGGAGGGAAATCTCGGTTTGCTGCGGGCGGTTGAAGGGTTCGACCCCGACATGGGTTCGCGCTTCAGCACCTATTCGAGCTGGTGGATCAAACAGTCAATCAAACGGGCGCTCATCAACACGGTTCAGCCCGTACACATTCCGGCGTACATGGTTGAAATGATCGGGCGCTGGAAACAGGTTCACAACAAGCTGCAGGACGAACTTGGCCGCCCGCCTTCCATAGGGGAGATCGCGCTGCGGATGGAAATGCCGGAGCGCAAGGTTCGCATCATCAAGCGCGCGGTCAAGGCCTTCAACGCTCCCACCCAGTCGGCGACGGTTGAGAATGGGCTGTCGCTTTCCGACATGCTGCCCGACGATCGCGCGCCCTCGCCCGAGGCGGCGATCTTCAGCCAGGCCGAGTCCGAGCGGATCGCCCAGTTGCTCGACGTGCTCGACGAGCGCGAGGCGACGATCCTTCGGCTGCGATATGGCCTCACCGATGAAGAGCCGCTGACGCTCAAGGAAATCGGCGCGCGAATCGGGCTAACGCGCGAGCGGGTTCGTCAGCTTGAGGCCGAAGCGCTGCGGAAGCTGGAAAAGAGCCTGGCCGAACCCGTCTGATTCCGTCCTATTCGGTACATCGTCGAAGCGTCGATTCGCGGCCAACCGCACGCTTTCGACGCATGATTCTGGAATCAACGCGCGCGATAGAATTGACAGGTGCGTGCCACTTGATTAGAAACAGAAAGCCCGGCCGGGCGGCAGTGGAGACCTGTCTTGGCGACGATGCCGACTCCCAGAACGCTTCCGTTCATGACGTGGGGCCGCGGCATCGCGGAAAGTTTTGGAGAATTCCTGGTCTTCGGCCTGCGCGCCGTCGCGTGGATCGTGCGTGACATGTTTTCGCCTCAGGCTTGGCGGCTGCTTCTGCCCCAGCTCTACGAAGTCGGCTGGCGCTCGCTCCCGGTCATTCTCGTTACCGGCTCATTTGTCGGAATGGTCATCGCCGTGCAGTCGCTGGAGCAGTTCCGCGCGGTCGGTCTCGAGGACCGCCTCGGCTCGATCGTGAATCTTTCCGTCGTGCGCGAGCTTGGTCCCGTGCTGGCCGGCATGATGCTAGCCGGCCGCATCGGCGGCGCGTTGACCGCCGAATTGGGCACGATGAACGTGACGGAGCAGATCGACGCGCTGCGCAGCATGGGGGTCGATCCGATTCGTTATCTCGTCGCGCCGCGCCTGTTCGCGTGCATCGTGCTCACGCCGATGCTCACGTTGTATGCCGACTTCACCGGCGCGCTGGGCGGATGGTTCGTGTGCGTGATCCAGGGCGGCGTTGATTCGGGGCCGTATCAGGCGTACACCGCGGAAGTGGTGGAGAATTTCGACCTGTTCAGCGGGTTATTGAAGAGCCTTTTCTTTGGCGCCGCCATCGGGGCGATCAGTTGCTACAAGGGATTCTATTGCAAACCCGGCGCCGAAGGCGTGGGTCGTGCCTGCACGGCGGCATTTGTGGCGTCGTTCGTCTCGATTTTGATCATGGACTACGTTCTGGCCGTGATTCTTCAATCCGTCAGCATATACTTATGGGGCTTTCGCTCCCTTATTTAGCACGTCATGACGGCCAACGACCCCGATCAGATTCCCATCCTTGAATTACGAAACGTGTCGAAGCGGTTCGGGAACCTCGTCGTCCTCGACGGACTCAATCTGTCGATGAAATCCGGCGACAGCACGGTGATCATCGGCGAATCGGGCACGGGCAAGAGTGTGCTGCTCAAGCATATCGTGGGCTTGCTTCGCCCGGACGCCGGCGAGATTTATTTTCACGGGCGGCGCATCGACAATCAAAGCGAAGACGAGCTGGTGCCCGTTCGCCGGCGGATCGGGTTTTTGTTCCAGCTTAGCGCGTTGTTCGACTCCATGACCGTCAGCGAAAACGTCGGCTTTCCGCTGACGCGGCACTCCAGCATGACCCCCGAGGAAATCCGGCTCACGGTCGCGGAGAATCTCCGCCGGGTGGGGCTGGAGGGATTCGAGGAACGGAGGCCGGGGCAGCTTTCCGGCGGTCAGAAGAAGCGCGTCGGCCTGGCCCGAGCCATCGCGCTGAAGCCTGAAATCGTGCTGTACGACGAGCCGACGACCGGGCTGGACCCCATCCGTGCCGATGTCATCAATGAACTGATCCTCAAAATGAAGCAGGAGCTTCGAATTTCCAGCATCGTGGTCACCCATGACATGGCCAGCGCGTATAAAGTGGGAGACCGGATCGTCATGTTGCAGCATGGCAGAATCATCGCCGATGGACCGCCCGACTTTTTCCGAAACTCCAGCGATCCGATGGTGCGGCGGTTCGTTGATGGGCACGCTTCCCCAAAGGACCTCGAAGCCCTGGATTGATTTACGCGGAGACGTTTCATGCGTGAAATGAAAGTGAAGCTGGCCGTCGGCATCTTCGGGCTGTTTTGTCTCGGGACGCTGGGGTTGCTGGTGTTCGCATTTGGCGGCGGGCAGAACCTGTTCATGTCGACTTATGACATCAACGTGCGTTTCAAGGACATCGCGGGGGGACTGCAAAGCGGCCAGAGCGTGACGCTCAAGGGCAAGCGCATCGGGCAGACAAAGAAGGTCGAATTCTGGGACCCCGGCAACGTGGCGTCCGGCATTCGCGTGATCGTCGCGGTGGACTCAGAGGTGTTGATCCCTCAGGGAGCGGACATGAAAGTCGGGGCCAACCTGATGGGGTTCGGCAAACCCGCGCTGACCATTGACGTGTACGATTTGTCCGGTGCGCCATCTCTGACGACGGACGGCTCGGCCGTCATCATGGGGTCGACGATCTCGCCAATCGACCAGATGCTGCCGCCGGAGATGCAACATTCGTTGACGGCGGCGGTCGAGGGGTTCACGAAGCTGTCGGAATCACTGACGCCCGTCGCGGAGAACCTGACAGTTCTGCTTGAACAGCGCGACATCTCTATCGTAGATGCCAACCAGGCGGCGGCGAACATCGCGACGCTCGTGCAGCGATTCGATCTTGTGCTGAAGAACCTCAATGTGGTGCTGGCGGACATGGAGAACGTCGAGAACCTCAAGGCGACCTTCGCCAACGCGCGGACCATGTCGGAGCGCGGCGTGGCGTTCATGGACAAGCTGGACCGGCTCGGGGACCAGGGGTTGGTGCTGGCCACGGATGCGACTGCGCTTCTGCGGGACATGCGCGGGTCGATCGAGAAGTTGTCGACTTTGTTGACGGAATTCAATAAGACGGGCGCGACGCTGAATGATACAAAAGGCACCGTCGGTCTGCTGTTGAACGACAATCGGTTGTACGAGGAATTGATTCTGTCGGCCCGGCGGCTCTCGGCGGCGCTGGACGAATTGCGGGCGGCGATGGAGGTGATGAAGAAAGAGGGATTTAAGGTAAAACTCTGAGGGAATGCGACTCTCAAGCGGCGGATCGGAAGTAGTTCTCGCCTCGCTGGCGCTTCGGCCTCGGAATGGTCGCCCTTCGCTGACATGGCGAACACTATGGTTCTTTCTCGAACTGAAATGTTCCGCTGTCGAGCGCGTTGACGCGGATCTTGTCCCCCGGAGCGAATTCTCCTGCAAGCAGCTGGCGGGCCAGGGGGTTCTCGATTTCCTGCTGAATAAGGCGCTTGAGGGGGCGGGCGCCGTAGGTGGGGTCGTAGCCCTCGCGGGCCAGGCGGTCGCGGGCGGCCTGGGTGAGTGTCAGGTGCATGTCGCGCAGCGCGAGCCGCCGGCGGAGGGTCTCGAGCTGAATATCAACAATGCGCGTCAGGTCTTCACGAGAGAGGCGGTGGAAGATGATGACCTCGTCGATGCGATTCAGGAATTCCGGCCGGAAGTGGCGTTTCAGTTCCTCGTTGACGACGGCTTCCAGCTCGACCTGCTCGGCGAAGGCTTCGGCGTTGCCCGCCTTGGCTTCCGACTGCGCGGTCAGCCGCTGAATGTGCTCGCTGCCGATGTTGCTGGTCATCGCGATGATCGTGTTCTTGAAATCGACGGTACGGCCGTGGCCATCGGTGAGGCGGCCGTCGTCGAGGACTTGCAGCAGCACGTTAAAGACATCGCGGTGGGCTTTTTCGATTTCATCGAGCAGGATGACGCAGTATGGCCGGCGATGAACGGCCTCGGTCAGACGGCCGCCCTCTTCATAACCGACATAGCCCGGCGGCGCACCGATGAGGCGGGCGACGCTGTGCTGCTCCATGAACTCGCTCATGTCGATGCGAACGAAAGCGGCTTCGTCGTCGAACAGAAACTGGGCGAGGGCCTTGCACAGTTCGGTCTTGCCGACGCCGGTGGGGCCGAGAAACAGGAATGAGCCGATCGGCCGGTTCGGATCGCCCAGACCCGCCCTGCTTCGGCGGACGGCGTCTGAGACGGCGCGGACGGCCTCTTCCTGGCCGACGACGCGCTCGTGCAGGCGGTCCTCCATCTTGAGCAGCTTTTCTTTTTCTCCTTCCAACATGCGGCTGACGGGGACGCCGGTCCATTTGCTGACGATGTCGGCGATCTCATCGGCGGTCACCTCCTCGCGCAGCAGGCCGCCGCCGCGCTGGTGCAGCTCGTCGAGCTTGTGCTCGCGCTCGATGAGCTGGCGCTGCAGCTCGGGGATATCGCCGCGCTCGATCTGCGCGGCGGTGCCCCAGTCGTATCGCCGGCGGGCTTCGTCGAGGGCCAGCTGTTTCGCTTCGATCTGTTCCTTCATCTCCTTGATGGCGCGGATGGCATCCTGCTCGTTCTGCCATTGTGCCGTGAGCGCGGCATCCTCCGATTTGAGTTCCGCGAGTTCTTTCTCGGTGATTTGAATCTGCTTTCGACTGGCGTCGTCGCGCTCTTTTTTCAGGGCTTCGCGCTCGATCTCGAGCTGGGCGATCTTGCGGCGGAGCACGTCCATCTCGGCCGGCATGGAATCGTTTTCGATGCGCAGACGCGAGGCGGCTTCGTCAATCAGGTCGATGGCTTTGTCGGGCAATTGGCGACCGCTGATGTATCGATGCGACAGCGTGGCCGCGGCAACGAGGGCGCTGTCCTGAATGCGCACGCCGTGATGGGCGTCGTATTTGGGCTTGAGACCGCGAAGAATGGCGATCGTGTCCTCGACCGTCGGCTCGCCAACGTAGACGGTCTGGAAGCGCCGTTCGAGTGCCTTGTCCTTTTCGATGTGCTTTCGATATTCATCAAGCGTGGTCGCGCCGATGCAGCGCAACTCTCCGCGAGCTAACGCGGGCTTGAGGAGATTGCCGGCATCGACCGCCCCTTCCGCACGGCCGGCCCCGACCACGGTGTGCAGCTCGTCGATGAACAGAATCACCTGCCCTGACGATTCCAATACTTCTCGAATGACCGCCTTAAGCCGCTCTTCGAACTCGCCGCGGTACTTGGCGCCCGCAATGAGCGCGCCCATGTCGAGCGCGACGACCCGCTTGTTCTTCAGCGCTTCTGGGACGTCGCCCGCCAGAATGCGCTGGGCGAGGCCTTCGACAATAGCCGTCTTGCCGACGCCCGGCTCGCCGATCAACACCGGATTGTTCTTGGTGCGTCGCGCAAGGACCTGCATGCAGCGGCGGATTTCCTCGTCGCGGCCGATGACCGGGTCGAGCTTGCCCTGCCGCGCCAAGGCGACGAGGTCCTTGCCATATTTTTCGAGGGCCTGATAGGTCACTTCAGGATTCTGGGAATTGACGGAGGCCCCGCCGCGGATTTCCTTCAGCGCGCTCAAGAGGGCGTCTTTTTTCGCGCCGCTCACGGAGAGGATTTCTTTGGCATCACTGGAGATGTCGGCCAGGGCGATCAGAAGGTGCTCGACGGAGATGTACTGATCCTTCATCTTGCCGGCGATCGACTCGGCTTCGTTGAGAACCTGATTCAACACCCGGGACATCGATGGCTGAGCCCCGCTGACTTTCGGCAGGCGCGAGAGTTCGGCCTCAAGGAGATTGCGAATCTGCTGGAGCGAGGCGCCGGCTTTTTGAAGAAGCGGCGTCGCGATGCTCTCGTCGCCCTCGGCCGGTCCTCCGCCGAGGCCGCGCTGCGGCGTGATCAGTGTCGCGAGCAGGTGCAAGGGAGAAATCTCGCCATGACCGGACGACTGAGCCAGCCGCTCGGCATTTTGAATGGCCTCGATCGATTTGACTGTGAATCGTTCCGGGTTCATTGGCTTATTTCCAAAATCAAAGCGCTTTCGCAGAGCAATTGCCCATAAATCCTTAGCGTTGCAGGTCGCATTCCAGCCGCAACACTATGTAACTTTCACATATTTCAGCATTTAGGACAATCCTGTTTTAGAAAACTGTCAGATTGGCAGCAAGAATTGACAGCGATTCCGCCGACGAAATTGATAGAGAATTTAGGGAACCCACTTACAATGCCAAACGGTCGAGGGACTCGGCCCTTATTTTTCGCAAGGAGGCGAATTCCATGAGCTGCAATTCCAAACACCTCTCTTACTTGGTTCCAATCGTGGCCCTTGCCACCTCCCTGCTGACCGGAACGTCTCCCGGCTTTGCCGAAGTGCCCCCGCCGTCGATGCACCGGGCCGTTCGCGAGGACGACACGACCAAAATTCGAGGCTGGCTGCACAAGGACATGAAGCTGCTGAACGCGCGTGACGCCGACGGCATGACGCCGCTGCAGGTGGCGGTGTGCAAGAATCGGTGGCGGGCGTTTGACCTGCTGATCGCCAGTGGTGCGGATGTGCAACCCGCCTCAAGACCCGCATACATGAAGATCGATCGGGAAGACGGCACCGTGGCGTTTCAGGCGCGCCGCGCTGAATGGACTGCGCTGCACTTCGCCGCTTTCGCGAACCGACTGGAAATGGCCAAAGTGCTGATGCACAAGATGGCGAAAGTCGACGCGCGAAATGACTTCGGGGAAACGCCGCTTTATTTGGCTGCCCAGGAAGGACATCTCGGCATGATTCGGCTACTGATCGCTCACGGCGCCAATATTCACGCCATCCCGACGAAGGGCAAATTCACGCCCCTTATGGCGGCCACCTTCAATCATCATATCGAAGCGGGATACATGCTGATCGCCAATGGGGCAAAGACCGATCCGCTTTCGGCGGCCGGTCTGGGTCTGGTGGACGCGATGGAGTCGGCGGTTGCGAAGAATCCGGGGCTGATTCCGGGCAGCGGATCGGCACTGGAGTCGCCGCTTTACTGGGCGGCGCGCAACGGCGAGTTTCGCGCGGTCTATTTGTTGGCGCATCGAAAAGCAGGTCTCGAAGTGAAAGATGCGGACATGCGGACTCCGCTCATGGTGGCGGCGATGAGGGGGCATGGGTCGGTCGTGCGAACGCTGATTGAGCATGGGGCGAGGATCAACGAATGGGATCGGCATGGATGGACGGCGTTGCACCTGGCGGCTATGCACAACCAACCGAAGATGGCGGCGATGCTGCTGAACAATGGGGCGCGCGGCGAAATCAAGGACCTGCGGAATCGTACCGCGGCGGACCTCGCGCGAGAGATGAACAATCTCGACGTCGTGGAGACAATCATGGAGCAGTTGGAGATGGCTGCCGCGACGCGGAATTCGAATGCTCGATTAACGAGCGATAAATAAGGCGGCCAGCTTCGTCGCCCTGGCATTTCCAGAATTGAATTAGTGTCGTACCGATGGCTCCGCCGCTCCTTCGGAGCGGACTTGATTACATTCTAACATTCCACGGGTTGCGCTTCGCTCCACCCGTGGCTACAACCCGTCGCCCCCTTTGGGGCGAAAAGCGAGCATGATCGTGGTGATTATCATTAGGGACGCATATCATGGTAAGCTGCGACCGCTTCGATACCGGCGCGGCTCTGATTACCACTCGACGCCCATGATGATGCAATTGAGGCCGCTGCCGATGCCGCAGAAGGCAACCCGCTGACCTTTCTCCAGGAATCCTCGCTCGCCTGCGATGGCTGCCGTGATGGGCAGGCTGACCGTGCCGATGTTTCCCAGGAACTCGTAGGTGATGAAGTCCTTTTCCGGCGGGACGCCCATCAGCTTGAGCACCGTCTCGCGATGCGGGGCGCCGACCTGGTGGCAGATCGTGCGGTCGATCTGCTCGACGGTCCATCCCATTTCCTCCAGAAACGCGAACCAAGTGTCGCGGCCGAGCTCGACTCCGTGTTCCAATACTTTGGCGGCGTCGGTCAACATTCGAGTGGGCTGCGGATTCGGACCACTGGTTGCGGGCCACCAACGGCATAGCTCGTGATGAGCCGCGTTACTGCGAAGCGCGGCGCCGGCTAGCCGGCGCCCTTCTGGCGCAAGGTCTCGGTGCGCCACGATCACGGCCCCCGCGCCGCTTCCACCCGTGAGCGTCGCCAGCTTCAGCCGAAGGGTATCCATGTCGCCCGTGCGGAGCATTTCGTCGATGGTGAGATCGACGATTTCCTTTGCCGATTCGCACGATACCACCATCCCCGCGCGCACCTGGCCCAACTCGATCGCGTTCGCAATTTGAATGATGCCGTTGAGGACCGCCAGACATGCGTTGGAGACATCGTAGATCTGAGTTCGCGCGTGCAGCCCAAGCGCGTGCGCGACCGCGCAGGCGTTGGCCGGTTCCAACAGATCGCGGCAGACGCCGGCGTAAATGAGGATGCCGATGTCTTCCGGCGAAATGCGCGAAGTCGCGCGGGCCTTGCGCCCCGCTCGCGACGCACCCTCCGCCATGGTCGTGCCTTCTGGCCAGTATCTCCGCTCACGCACGCCGGTCCACGCTTCGAGCTGGCCTGGTTGAATCCGAAGTTGACGGTAGAGCGGCGCCAGACGGTCCTCAAGGGCACGCGACGTGACGACGTTGGGCGGCAGCTCGTAGCCGATCGCTTCGATGACGACGTTTTGATAGCGCATGAAACAGAATCATAGTCGGGCGGCGGCCGCCTCGGAAGATTTGCTGTGTGCCGTCAGAACCCGTGATAAAGGCCCACGCACTGGCGTGCGGGGTTCTGACCTGGTCCCCCTCCTCGGCTATTATCCACCACCGGAGCTTTGCGACATGGCAACGCCGAGCGACATCTACCGATCCTCTCTCGCCCTGCTCACCGACTTCTATGAGCTGACGATGGCGTATGGCTACTGGAAGGCCGGCGTGGCCGACCGCGAAGCGGTCTTTACCCACACCTTCCGCAAAAACCCTTTCTCCGGCGGGTTTAGCGTGTCGGCGGGGCTTGGGTATCTCGTCGGGGTGCTGGAGAATTTTCGATTTCGGGAGGACGATCTGGAATATCTGGCGACGCTGCCCGGGAGCGACGGCAAGCCGCTGTTCGAGGAGAAATTTCTCGAATACCTCGGCGGTCTGCGGCTCAGTTGCGACATCGACGCGATGCCCGAGGGAACGGTGGTCTTTCCGCACGAGCCGCTGGTTCGCGTCTGTGGGCCGATCATCGAGGGACAAATCCTCGAATCGGCCGTGCTCAACATCGTCAACTTTCAGACGCTCATCGCGACGAAGGCGGCGCGCATCTGCATGGCGACGCGCGGAGAGCCGGTGGTCGAGTTTGGATTGCGACGCGCGCACGGCATTGATGGGAGTCTCGCGGCGAGCCGGGCGGCGTACATCGGCGGCTGCATGGCGACATCGAACGTGCTGGCCGGGAAACTCTTTGGCATTCCACTGCGCGGGACGCACGCGCATAGCTGGATCATGAGCTTCGACAGCGAGATGGAGGCTTTCGAGGCCTACGCGGCGGCGATGCCGAATAACTCCGTTTTTCTTGTGGACACCTACAACACGCTGGACGGCGTTCGACATGCGGTTGAAGTGAGCAAGAAGCTGCGCTCGCAGGGCCACGAGATGTCCGGGGTTCGACTCGACTCGGGCGACCTCGCGTATCTGAGCATCGAGGCCCGGAAGATTCTGGACGAGGCCGGCTTCAAAAAGGCGTTCATCGCCGCGAGCAACGATCTCGACGAGCGCATCATCGAATCGCTCAAGGAGCAGGGCGCGACCATCTCGGTCTGGGGCGTGGGCACGAAACTGGTCACCGGGCACGAGCAGCCCGCGCTCGGCGGCGTCTACAAGATGACGGCCGTGCGGAAGCCCGCGGGGCAATGGCAGTACAAGCTGAAGCTTTCGGAGCAGAGCGCGAAGATTTCGACGCCGGGCATCCTTCAGGTCCGGCGGTATCAGGACGATGGGCTGTTTTCCGGCGACGCGATTTTCGACATCACCGCCGATCTCAGCGATGGATGCACCATCGTCGACCCGCTGGACATCACCCGGCGGAAGGTCATGCCTGCGACGGCGGCGCACAGCGACCTGCTCGTTCCGATTTTTCGGCGCGGTGAGCGAGTGTATTCTCCCCCGCCGCTGGAGCACGCGCGGAAGCTGACCGCCGAGCAACTGGCCGGCCTGCATCCGAGCATCAAGCGCTTCACGTTTCCGCACGAATACCCGGTCGGACTGGAAAAGAACCTGCACGAGTTGAAGACGCGTCTGATTCTGGACGCGCGAAATCAGCGATCGGCAAGCTGACCAGCGGCTTTACCCGATCCGGATTCGTTCATGACGAAGCGCCGTCTGGTGCGCGATGCAAGTCATCCACCTGTCCCAGCTTTCGATAACAAACCAACGAGTAGAGCAGCACCCAGACCGTGGTGATGCCGACGGTTCCGATCAGGACGGCGAAGCACATCCAGTCGGGCGCGAAGAGGCAGACGACGATGCTCAGCAAGCCGCTGGCGACGAACAGGCGGCCACCCAGGCGGTGCGTCTTTTCCCAGACCACGTCGTTGGCGAGGGTCCACGGCGTGCGAATGCCGATGTACAGATTTCGACGCATTTTACCCATCCAGTTGCCCAAGGCGACAAACATGATCCCGCAGATCACACCGATCGAGGGACCGATTCGAGTGTGCCAGCCGACGGCCTCGAGCATGAACAGGACGTGCAGCGCCAGGAATATGCCGGCGAGCATCACGCAGATGCGGCCATAGACGACGCGGAATCCCTCGATGTTCTTTCGGAACGGGCCGAGAAGGGGCAAGGCAGCGAGCAGTGCCGTGATGCCGACAGTCACCATCGGCATGAGCCATGCGGCCAGCAGCGGCGGGCCGTAGTCGTCGATCTCGCCGTGCAGGTTCCAGTGAATCGGGCAGGGATCGGGCAGGCGGTCCTGGAAATAGAGGCTCACGCCGCAGGCGGCGACAAAGAGAATGCCGATTGAAATCAGGTGGTTGCGGGGAATCATGATTGATGCTCCTTGCTCGCATGGGGTGCTCGCATCTGTTCGCGGGGTTGAGATTCCCCGCTCTCAACGCGATGCTGATCTGTAGAGTCTTGATCGATGTTTCCGTTGGATCCGAAATGCTCCATGAAGAATCGAATCAGGTCTTCGACCACGCTGGTGTTGAGGCTGTATTCGATGAACTGGCCGCGGCGCTGATCGCGGATCAGGTCGGCGGTTCGCAGAGTGCGCAGATGGAAGGACAGGGCATTGGGGGCGACTTCCAGAAGTTCCGCGAGTTGGCCGGCGTTAAGCGGACCGTCGCGCAGATGCCGCAGGATGCGCCGGCGGGTCGGGTCTGCCAAGGCCTTGAATGATTCGTCAAATCCGAGCATGAGAATTCAAGTTTGCAATATTTCAAC
>Ga0190265_10000701_pt1 | contig 22609 bp, 24 predicted proteins | sample Popmic124T_FD_133135 | JGI IMG/M metagenome (GOLD analysis project Ga0190265, IMG submission 133135) | Populus adjacent soil microbial communities from riparian zone of Indian Creek, Utah, USA - 124 T | ecosystem: Environmental > Terrestrial > Soil > Riparian zone | place: USA: Utah | collected...
CTGTCGCTCGGCGAGGGGGCGATCCTGCCGTGGTCGACGAGCGCCTCGAACTACTACGAGCAGATGACGCAGGCGATCTCCGAGAAGTGGGAGGTGGACATGGACACCCCCTGGGAGGAGCTTGACGAGGAGGTCCGCGACACCTTCCTCTACGGCACCAACGGCGACAAGATCTACGTCTCGTACAAGAACCGCTACGGCCGCAGACGGTCGTACATGACGCGCTTCGAGGGGATTGTCAACAACCTCGAGCGGCGCTACAAGGAGACCGACTCCGAGTGGTCGCGCGAGAAGATCGAGGAGTACATGTCGGTGCGGCCGTGCCCGGAGTGCAAGGGTGCGCGGCTACGGCCGGAGAGCTTGGCGGTCAAGGTCGGTGGGCTCGGCATCCATCAGCTGACCGGAATGTCAGCGCGGCGGTCGATCGAGTGGTTCGAAGAGCTCGACCTGACCGACACTGAGCGCCAGATCGCGCGACTGATCCTGCGCGAGATCGAGGAGCGGCTGCGCTTCCTCGACAACGTCGGCGTCGGCTACCTGTCGCTCGAGCGGGCGGCTGCGACGCTGTCCGGCGGCGAGGCGCAGCGGATCCGCCTCGCGACCCAGATCGGGTCGAGCCTCGTCGGCGTACTGTACATCCTCGATGAGCCGTCGATCGGCCTGCACCAGCGCGACAACGAGCGGCTGATCGCGACGCTGCAGCGGCTGCGCGACCTCGGCAACACGGTGATCGTCGTCGAGCACGACGAGGGAACGATGCTGGCGGCCGACCATCTCGTCGACCTCGGCCCCGGCGCCGGCGAGCACGGCGGCGAGCTGGTCGCACAGGGGACGCCGAAGCAGGTGATGAAGGTCAAGAAGTCAGCGACTGGTCAATTCCTGTCCGGCGCGCGGACGATCCCGCTGCCCGAGAAGCGGCGGGCTCCCACCGGCGAGATCACGATTGAGGGGGCGTCGCAGCACAACCTGCGCGACATCGACGTGTCGATCCCGCTCGGCGTCTTCTGCTGCGTGACCGGCGTATCCGGCTCCGGAAAGTCGACGCTCGTCAACGAGGTGCTGCACAAGGCGGTCTCGAACCGGCTGCACCGCACCAAGAAGCGGCCAGGCGCGCACCGCGGGATCGGCGGCCTCGACGCGGTCGACAAGATCATCAACATCGATCAGTCGCCGATCGGGCGCACGCCGCGCTCGAATCCAGCCACCTACACCGGCCTGTTCGACTCGATCCGCGACCTCTTCTCGAAGACCCAAGAGGCACGGGCGCGCGGCTACAAGCCGGGCCGCTTCTCGTTCAACGTCAAGGGCGGACGCTGCGAGGTCTGCCGCGGCGACGGCCAGATCAAGATTGAGATGCACTTTCTGCCCGACGTCTACGTGCCGTGCGAGCAGTGCGACGGCCGCCGCTACAACCGCGAGACGCTCGAGGTCCGCTTCAAGGGCAAGACGATTGCCGACGTGCTCGCGATGCCGGTCGAGGAGGCGCTCGGCTTCTTCCAGCACATCCCGAAGATCAAGCGGCGGCTCCAGGCGCTGCACGACGTCGGGCTCGACTACATCCGGCTCGGCCAGCCGGCGACGACGCTGTCCGGCGGCGAGGCGCAGCGCGTCAAGCTGGCGACTGAGCTCGCGAAGGTCGCGACCGGCCGGACGCTCTACATCCTCGACGAGCCGACGACCGGCCTCCACTTCGCCGACGTCGAGCGGCTGCTCGAGATGCTGCAGCGGCTGGTCGACAACGGCAACACCGTCGTCGTGATCGAGCACAACCTCGACGTGATCAAGTCCTCCGACCGGATCGTCGACATGGGCCCCGAAGGCGGCGAGGAGGGCGGTCTAGTCGTCGCCAGCGGCACGCCGGAGCAGGTCGCCGCCACTCCCGGCTCATACACCGGCCGCTTTCTCGCCGAGATCGTCGAGCCCGCGGCGCCGCCGAAACGGCGACGGCCGCCGCGCCCGAAGGTCGCAGCGGCCGCCTGATAGCCCAGATCGCTTCGGCTAGTTCGTGTAGATCAGTCCGCCGAAGCGGCACTTGTTGGCCTGGCCGAGCACGCTGACGCCGGCGTAGAGCTCCTGGCCCAGGACCTCGGTGTTGTCGGGGGCGATTGCCGCGCCCGCAGCCTCCTGGTCGAAGGCCGGGGTACCGGTCGGTGCCTGCGCGGCGACCAGTGCGACCGTCTCGCCGATGTTGAACGCCGTGTCCTTGGTGGCGCCGTCGACGGCCGAGTTGTTCTGGTTCGTCTGGATGACGATCTCCGCGATCTGATCCGCGACGTCGGTGCGACAGCGCGCGGTCAGCGTGAATGGGCCGACTGTGGCGAGGGCCTTCGACTGGTTGTTGTCGAGGGAGAACGGTGCGACGCGAACGCCCTTGGCCCCGGCGAGCGCGTCCGAGTCCTGCGCGCTCTTGACCTGCTTGAACTTCGAGGCGTCGAGAACCTGCTCCTTGACGGCGTTGTAGCCGACGGAGTCCTTGATCATCAGCGTGCCCTTGAGCGCGCGGCCCTTCAGATCGGCCTGGGTCAGCGAGCGGTTCTTGACGTCGGCGCCGGTCAGCGAGCCGTTGACCACGCTCGCGCCGGTTATCGAGAGGGCATAGGCGGAGCCGCCAAGTGCTACGAACAGTGCGATTGCCGCGACCACGAGCGCAGGGCTCGGCCGCCGGCGCAGGATGCGCTTCATGGAGTACTGCCTCCTGGCTTCGGGTTCGTGGGCCGGCGGCGGGATATCTTTGCTGCCGCCGGATCGTTCCTGACCCCCAGAACACGTCTGCAACCCAAGGTTGCGGTTCCGGCTCTGCGAAGCTCCGCGAGGTGGAGGTCGATGCCGCAAGAATCTGGTGGCGCAAGTGGCGCTGGTACGAGCGAAACTCGCTGCCATGGCGGCGACTGGCGATCCATCGGGAGATGGCCAGGCGAGGTGCATTTGCGCGCTGGCCGATTCAGGGTGAGGCGCTCGAGCTGCTGCGCGAGGGTCGGCTCGAGGTGGGGGAGGGCACGCTGTTCGAGCCCAACGTTTGGCTGACCGCGCCCGACCCGGCACGGATCAGGATCGGTGCTGGGAGCTTCCTGAACATGGGGGTGATGGTCGCGGCGGTCGAGCTGGTCGAGATTGGCGACCACTGCATGTTCGCCAACGGTTGCTTCGTGACCGACGGAGCGCACCGCTTCGACGACCCCGACAAGCCGGTCCCGTGGCAGGGCTTCACGACCAAGGGACCGACGCGGATCGGCGACAACGTCTGGTGCGGGGCGAACGTCGTGATCACCAGCGGTGTGACGATCGGAGAGCGGGCGGTGATCGGCGCGAACAGCGTCGTCACAAGCGACATCCCGCCCAGAACGATCGCGGCCGGAGCACCCGCGAAGGCGCTCCGGCCGATCGAGTACGGCTAATCGCGATCAGCAGATGACCGTGACGTGGAAGGGCGCGTCGGTGATCGCCCCGGCCGTCGTGCGGGTACGCACGTCGATGGTGTCGTTGCCGGTAGTCGACAGGCCCACCTGGGCGAAGCCGGCGCCCGCGACACCCGTGTCGGGTTGGTTCTTGTTGGCGATCCAGGCGCAGCCGCTGACGTCGCGGTTGAACTGAACGCGGATCCCGGTCGCCTCGGCTACCGAGACGACGCCCTTGCCGCGCACCAGTGACGCGTTGCCGGCGCCGGCCGAGTCGGTCACGACCGCGTAGAGGCTCGACGCGTCGCCGGACGGTCCCGGGATGCCCTGCGGGCCCTGCTGGCCGCGCAGCGAGTCGCGGGTGCTCTTCTTGATGTCCTTCGCGGCGATCGCGCCGTTCTTGATGTCGACGCCCTTGACCGAGTTGTTCTTGATCTGGGCCGAGCCGATCGTCGCGGCGGCGTAGGAGACGCCGCCAAGGGCGACGAACAGGGCGACCATCGCGAGCAGCGAGGCCGGGTTTGCATGCTTTCTGATCCTGCGGAACATTTTCGACCTCCTGGTCGGATGGGGTGATTGACACCTGTCCAACCGGGGAGGCCGGCGCGAATTACGCGCGGCTAGAAAAGATTCGTCTGGATGTGCTCGGGAGGCTCTGGATCCGCTGGCGGGGCGAGATCAGTGGATGGCGGGGCCGCATCCTCCTGGGGCGGCGGTCCCTCGGCGAGCAGCGCCGGCAGCTTCTTGAAGTCCTCGCGCAAAATCTCCTTGACGCTTGGGGTGCGAAGGCCCGCCGCGGGATGGTAGATCGGGAAGATCTTGACCGTCCGCTTGCCGAGACGTTGGACTTGCGGAACACCGTGGACACGGCTGATCCCAGTCTGAGATCCGGTCAGCAGCTTCGTCGAGAAGTTGCCGAGCGTGCAGATGATAGTCGGCTCGATCAGCTCGACCTGGCGAGACAAGTAGGGCTCGCAGGCGGCGATCTCGTCTGGCTGGGGGTCGCGGTTGCCGGGGGGCCTGCTCTTGAGCACGTTGGCGATGAAGACGTCGTCGCGCGCGAGGCCGTTCTCGGCCAGCAACTCGTTGAGCAACTGCCCGGCGCGGCCGACGAACGGGATCCCTTGGAGGTCCTCCTGCTGGCCTGGCGCCTCGCCGACGAACATCAGGTCTGCGTTGGCGTTTCCGGCGCCGAACACGGCCTGGGTACGGGTGGCGTAGAGCGGGCAGCGCTCGCACTTGCGCACCTCCTTGTAGAGCTCGACAAGCTGCTCGCGCCTCTGCTCTGCCGTCGCCATCGGCGATTAGCCTAATGAGCAAGGAGCGACTACCATTTGTCACGGCCGCTACCCACTTGGGAGCGGACCACGATCGGACCGACCGGTACCCGCAGGGACTGGAACGGAATTGTCACCCACCAAACCCCCGGGCCACGCCATCTCGAGCGTGGCGATCGTCGGCGCCGGCCGGCTTGGATCGGCGTTCGCGCGTGCACTAGGCGCCGCCGGCATTCCGGTCGAAGGCCCAGTGGGACGCGACTCTGCACCGCGGAGCGAGATCGTGCTGCTCTGCGTTCCGGACGCCGAGATCCCGACGGCTGCCGCGGCCGTTGACGATGTCCGCTTCATCGGTCACGTGAGTGGAGCAACGCCGCTGACGGCACTTGGCGCGGCCGAGGTGTTTGGCCTTCACCCGCTGCAGACGTTTGCCGGCGGCGAGGGCCCGGAGGCTTTCGAGGGCGTTGGCGCCGCGATCGCCGGCACGACACCGGAGGCGCTCGCCGTCGCGCGCGATCTCGCGCTGCGACTCGGCATGACGCCGATCGAGATCTCCGACTCCGAGCGCGCCGCCTACCACGCGGCCGCGTCGATCGCCTCGAACTTTTTGGTCACGCTCCAGGCTGCCGCCGAGCAGCTGGCGGCCGGGGCCGGCATCGCACCGGCCGACGCGCGCACGCTGCTCGCACCGCTAGTGCGCAGCACCGTCGACAACTGGGCGGAGCGCGGGCCACGCGAGGCCCTGACCGGCCCCGTCGCACGCGGTGACGATGCGACCGTCGCCCGCCAGCGCGGCGCTGTTGAGGATCACGCCCCCGAGCTGCTGCCGCTGTTCGACGAGTTGGTCGCGTGTACCGCCGCCGTTGCCGGTCGTGAACGGGTGGCGACGGCATGAGGACGGTCCGCACCGTCGCCGAGCTGCGCGCGGCGCTTAGCGCCAGACGCGATGCGGGCCAGACCATCGGCCTAGTGCCGACGATGGGCTCGTTCCACGACGGGCACTTGGCGCTGATGCGCTCCGCCCGCGAGGCGAGCGACTACGTAGTCGTGTCGCTGTTCGTCAATCCGACGCAGTTCGGTCCCAACGAGGATCTCGCCGCTTACCCGCGTGACGAGGCGCGTGACGCTGGACTCGCATCCGCGGCGGGCGTCGACCTGCTGTTCGCGCCGCCGGTCGAGGAGGTCTATCCCGACGGCTTCACGACGACGGTCAGGGTCGATGGCGTCAGCGAGGTGCTCTGCGGGGATGCGGAACGGCGCGGCCGCGGCCACTTCGACGGCGTTACGACGGTCGTGGCCAAGCTCTTCAACATGGTCGGCCCCGACGTTGCGTTCTTCGGCCAGAAGGATGCCCAGCAGATAGTCGTGATCAAGCAGATGGTCCGCGATCTCGACATCCCGGTGCGGATCGAAACGGTGCCGACGGTACGTGAGCCCGACGGACTCGCGCTCAGCTCGCGCAATGCCTATCTCGATCCGGACGAGCGCGAGCGCGCTACGGCGCTGAGCCGCGCTCTGGCGGCAGCGGAGAGCACCGTCGCGGGTGGCGACACCGACGCGGCGGCCGTCCTCGCGGCCGCGCGCGGTGAGCTCGACGCCGCCGGCATCGAGCCGGAGTACCTGGAGCTGCGCTCCGCCACCGACCTCTCTCCCGTCGAGCGCGTCAACGGCTCGACCCTGCTTGCCGTGGCCGCCCGCGTTGGGCGTGCCCGCCTGATCGACAACACCCTCCTCACCTCCCGACAAGGAGTCCTCCCCAGATGAGACGGAAGATGCTCAAATCGAAGATCCACCGTGCGACTTTGACGGGCAGCGATCTCAACTACGTCGGCTCGATTACCGTCGACGCCGACCTGCTCGAGGCCGCCGATATTCGCGAGCACGAGCTGGTTCACGTGCTCGACATCGACAACGGCGCCCGCTTCGAGACCTACACGATCGCCGGCCGTCGCGGCTCCGGTGACATGCAGGTCAACGGCGCCGCCGCACGGCTCGTCCACACCGGCGACAGGGTGATTGTCGTCTCCTACGCCGAGTACGAGGAGGCCGAGCTCGAGACCTACGAGCCGCGTGTCGTCCACGTCAACGGCGCCAACGAGATCGTCACCGTCGACGACGCGGTAGCGGAGCTGCTGTCATGAGCGCGCGTCCGAAGATCGCCACCGCGCCGCCCGCGAAGGGCAAGCCGCTGACGCTGTCATCGCTGGTTGAGAAGAAGGCGCTCGGCGAGCCGATTGCGATGGTCACGGCCTACGACTACCCCGGCGCGCAGGTCGCCGAGCAGGCTGGTGTCGACATCGTCCTGGTCGGCGATTCCGCGGCGATGACGGTGCTCGGCTACCCCAGCACGGTTCCGGTCTCGGTCGACGAGATGCTGATGCTGACCGCCGCCGTGCGGCGCGGCCTCAACACGCCGATCCTCGTCGGTGACTTGCCGTTCGGCTCCTACGAGGGCTCCGACGAGCAGGCGATCGCGACCGCCCAGCGGTTCGTCAAGGAGGCTGGCTGCGACGCCGTCAAGCTCGAGCGGGGCGGGACGTCCGTCGACCGGGCACGGGCGATCATCGGCGCCGGGATCCCGGTCATGGGACACGTCGGCCTGACGCCCCAGACCGCTACAGCGCTCGGGGGCTACCGCTCGCAGGGCCGCACCGCGGAGCGCGCGCTCGAGGTCGCGCGCGACGCGCTTGCACTCCAGGATGCCGGCTGCTTCGCGATCGTCTTCGAGGCGATCCCGTCCGACCTCACCGACGAGCTAATGCCGCGACTCGAGATTCCCGTGATTGGGATTGGCGCAGGCCCCTCGACCGATGGCCAGGTGCTGGTCATGCACGACCTGCTCGGCATCTACGACGGCCACGCAGCACGCTTCGTCAAGCGCTACGCGTCGGTCCGCGACGAGATGATCGCCGGGGTCCAGGCCTACGCCGACGAGGTGCGCAAGCGGAACTATCCGGCACCCGAGCACGGCTACACGATGGCCCCCGACGAGCGGGCACGGCTGCACGAGCTACTCGAGGCGGAGGTTCGCGGGTAGGTATTTCCGGGCATTCAGCGGGTTAGCAGTGGGGAGGACCTGAACTCGACCCGAGGAGTGCCCGAATGTCCCGCAAACGGAAGTTCTTACCGTCGCCGGCGATGGCGGTGGCCTTGATCGCACTGTTCGTCGCGCTTGGCGGTGGCGCCTACGCCGCGATCGTCGTGACTGGCGCCAACGTCAAGAACGCCAGCCTGACCGGCGTCGACTTCAAGAAGCGGTCGTTGCACGGCTCGAAGCTGAGGGCCGATTCGATCGGCGGCGGTTCGATCAAGGAGTCGACCTTGGGTCCCGTTCAGGCTCTCGCGCATCAGGCGGTCGTTACAGGCGTAGGTGTGCTCGCGCGTGGACGCGGCGTCAGCAGCGCGGTGCGGACCGGCGCCGGGCGCTACACGGTCGTCTTCGACCGCGACGTACGCGGTTGCGTGTACGTGGCTACGGTCGGCGACGTGAGCGCGGCGGGTCCAGGGACCGGGACGGCTTCCGTTGGCAGCAACCCCACGAACGTGAACGCCGTGGACGTACGGACGGTGACCTACAACGCCGGTGGAAACCCGGTCGACGAGAACCGGGCGTTTCATCTGCTTGTGAGCTGCTGACAGCCTGGGTGGTTCAGACTTCGACGTGTGACTCTGGAGACGGATAGCGCGGCGGCGACGGAGGCAGCCGGTGCCGATTTGGCTGAACGGCTGGCGCCCGGCGACGTCGTGCTGATCTCCGGTGAGCTGGGCAGCGGGAAGACGACGTTCGTCCGGGGTGCCTGCCGGGCGCTGGGTGTTGAAAGCCCGGTGACCAGCCCGACCTTCACGATTGGGCAGCTCTATTCGGGCCGTGTCGAAGTCGCCCATCTGGACCTCTATCGGCTCGATTCGCTGGCTGGGGAGGACCCTTCGCTGCTCGAGGACTACCTGACGCCGGAGCGGATCGGGTTCGTCGAGTGGCCAGCGATCGGCGAGCCGGCAATCGGGCGTGTCGCGGCCCGCGTGACGCTGGAGCACGCCGGTGAGGACCGGCGCAGGGTGGAGATCGCGTGAACGTACTGGGGTTCGACACAGCCACCGCGGCGAGCGCGGCCTGTGTGCTGCGCGCCGACGGTGAGTCCTATGAGGTCGAGCCGTCGCCTGATCGGCTGGGGGAGCGGCCGGGCCACGCCGCGGAGTTGATGCCGGCTGTCGCTCGCTGTATGGACGAGGCCGGTCTCGGCTGGGAGGAGCTCGACGCGCTCGGCGTCGGTGTCGGTCCGGGAATGTTCACAGGCTTGAGGATCGGCCTCGCGACCGCGCATGGGCTCGCTGCGGCGAGTGGAGTCGAGTTGCGTCCTGTCTCGTCGCTTGCGGCGCTCGCTGCGCCGGCGACCGGGCCGGCGCTCGCAGTCATCGACGCCCGGCGCGACGAGGTCTTCGCTGCGCTCTACGACGGCGACGACGAGCTCTGGGAACCGTTCGTCGCTGCTCCGGAGGCGGTCGCGGAGCGGCTTCGCCAGCGCGCAACCAGCACTTTGGCCGTCGGAGACGGGGCGGTACGCTTTCGGGACATCCTCGAGGCGGCGGGCGCCACCGTTCCGGACGACGGCTCCAGCTCCCATGTGGTGCGTGGACTGTCGATCTGCCGGTTGGCGGCGTCCGTGGCGCCGGTCCCCGTCGAGGCAGTGTTGCCGGACTATCTGCGCCAACCGGACGCGAAGCCGAGAACCCAGTGAGCCAACCGCTCGAAATCAGGCCCCTCGCCTACGCCGACCTGCCGCAGGTGATCGCGATCGAGCGGCGCGCTTTCACGACACCTTGGTCGCTGGCGATGTTCGTGCTCGAGTTGTCGAAGCCGAGTGGGATCTGCCTGGCGGCGCTGCGCGACGGGCGGATCGTCGGCTACCTCGTCTGCTCGCGCTACGTCGACGACTGGCACGTGATGAACGTTGCCGTCGACCCAAACCTGTTGCGGCAGGGGATCGCCAGCACGCTGCTCGACCATCTCTTTGCACAGGCCGACGGGCCGGGCGAGCAGTACACGCTCGAGGTCAGGCCATCGAACGCGCCGGCAATCGGTCTCTACGAGCGGTTCGGCTTCTACAGCGCTGGCAAGCGGCGCGGCTACTACCACGACAACCGCGAGGACGCCGTGATCATGTGGCGCAAGAGTGGGGCGGATGCGCGGGCAGCTGACGCCGAAGCGCAGACCGGTGCGGCCGGCGGATGATCCTCGCGATCGAGACGAGCTGCGACGACACCTGCGCGGCGGTTATCGGACATGGCGGTGAGATCTATTCGAACGCGATCGCGTCGCAGGGACTGCTCCACGAGCGCTACGGCGGCGTCGTGCCCGAGATCGCGTCGCGCCACCATCTCGAGGCGATCGACGCGATCGTCGCGGACGCGCTCGAGGGCGCCAGCGCCAGTCTCGACGAGGTCGACACCGTCGCCGTCACGCGCGGTCCGGGGCTGATCGGCGCGCTGCTCGTCGGTCTGTCATCCGCAAAGGCGATCGCGGCGGCCCGGCGACTGCCGCTGGTCCCCGTCGACCATCTGCACGGCCACGTCGTCGTCTCGACGCTCGGACCTGACCCGATCGAGCCGCCCTATCTCTGCCTGGTAGCCAGCGGCGGCCACACCTTTGTCGCGCGCGTCGACGAGCCGGGGAGCTACTCAATCCTCGGTCAGACGCTCGACGACGCCGCCGGCGAGGCATTCGACAAGGGCGCCCGGATCTTGGGCCTCGGCTATCCGGGTGGGCCAGCGATCGATCGGCTCGCGCGGGAGGGCGACCCGCGGGCTTTCGACTTCCCACGCTCGCGTCCGGACGGTCCTGCTGGCTCGGGTGGACTCGACTTCAGCTTCTCCGGCCTCAAGACGTCGCTGCTCTATCGCGTTCGTGATCTCGGCGAGCAGGAGGCCGCGCAGCGCCAGGCCGACCTCGCCGCCTCCTACCAGGCGGCGATCGTCGGCTCGCTGACGGCGCGCCTTGCGCAGGCGATTCGCCGGGAGGGCGTGCAGAGCGTCGCGCTCGGCGGCGGGGTCGCGGCCAACTCGGGCTTACGCGCCGAAGCCGCGCAGCTGTGCGACGAGCTCGGAGTTCGTCTCTGGACCCCAGCGCGCGAGCTGTGCACCGACAATGCGGCGATGATTGGCGCCGCGGCGCGCTTCACGCCCGCGGTCTCCTACCCGGGCTATCTGGCCCTCGACGCGGCTGCCAGGCTGGAGTAAGACGTGGGAACGATGGCGACAGTCACCCTCTACGGCAAGCCTGGCTGCTGCCTCTGCGATGACGCCCGCGCTGAGGTGCGAGAGCTAGGTGAACGGCATCGCTTCGCGCTCGAGGAGGTCGACGTTTCGCTCGACCCGCGTCTGCACCGTGAGTACGGCGAGCGGATACCGGTCGTCGCCGTCGACGGGCACGAGGCGTGTGAACTACATGTCGACAGCGCTGAAGTAGAGCGACTGCTCGCTAGAGTGGCCGAGTCTTGAGCGTCCAGGCCACCACGCGCGAAGGAGTACCGGAGGACGACGCCGCCCGCGACCGCCTGTCGCTGGGCGTCGCGGCGCGCCTGTCGCGCTACCTCCAGGTGCTCACCCAGGCGCGCAAGATGGGCAAGGAGACGATCTCCTCACAAGAGCTCGCCGACTACACCCACGTCAACTCGACGCAGATCCGGCGTGACCTGTCCGGCTTCGGCAAGTTCGGCAAGCGCGGCGTCGGCTACAACGTCGACTCGCTCGTATCGCAGATCCGCAAGATCCTGCGCACCAGCGGCCAGCACAACATCGCGCTCGTCGGCGCAGGCCACCTCGGCCAGGCGATCGCCGGCTCCGACATCTTCGCCGACCACGGCTTCCGCGTCGTCGCCGTCTTCGACACCGATCCGGGCAAGGCCGGCAAGTCGATCAACGACCAGCTGAAGATCCGGCCGATCGAAGAGCTCGAGGGCGTGGTGGGCAGCGAGGAGATCGTCGTCGGGGTGATCGCCGTCCCGACCGACGCCGCCCAGGAAGTTGCCGACGTGCTCGTCGGCGCCGGCGTGAAGATTCTCTTCAACTACTCCGAGGCGCTGCTCCAAGTCCCGCCCGAGGTGACAGTTCACACTTCGAGCCCCGCCGTCGACCTGCTCTACGCGCTCTACTTCTACCTGACCTGACCATGCTGGACATGGCCCGTGCGCGCGAGGTCTTCGAGGCCTCCGATGACTTCACCGTCGGACTCGAGGAGGAGTTCCAGATTCTTGATCCGGAGACCCTCTCGCTTGCCCAGCGCTATGGCGAGCTGGCCGCCGCGGCCCAGGCCGATCCGGTGTTGGCAGAGGCTGTTGCCGGGGAGCTGATCGAGTCGGAGATCGAGATCCGCTCGGGCCGGGGCGAGACGCTCGCCGACGCTGTCACTGCTCAGCGTGAGGCCCGCGGGCGGCTGTTCAACCTCGCCGCCGACCACGGCGCGCGCCTCGCCGCGACCGGGACCCACCCATGGAGCCCGTGGCAGGAGCAGCGGATCATTGACACCGAGCATTACCACCGTGTCGAGGAAGGACTGAAGTACGTCGCCTGGCGCAACAACAGCTTCAGCCTCCACGTCCACGTCGGCGTGCGCGGCGCCGATCGGGCGATCGCCGTCTGCGACCGCATGCGAGCGCTGCTGCCCGAGCTGTTGGCGATCTCCGCCAACTCGCCGTTCCTCGACGGTCGCAACTCCGGTCTGCACACCGCGCGCACCCAGATCTTCACCAAGAGCTTTCCGCGCTGCGCGATCCCGGACCCGTTTGGGGACTGGCAGACGTACGGCGACTTCGTCGACATGCTCGTCCGGACCAACTCGATCGTCGAGCACACCCAGCTCTGGTGGAGCGTCCGCCCACACCATGCCTACGGCACGGTTGAGGTGCGGATCTGCGACGCGCAGTCGGATGCGGCGGCCTCGACCGCGCTCGCGGGCCTGATCGTCTCCTGCGTCGCCCAGGCGGCGCTCGACTACGACGCCGGCGTCCCATTCAAGGACCCGCCGCCGCGGCTCGTCGAGGAGAACCTCTGGCGTGCGATCCGCTACGGACTCGACGGCAAGATGCTCGACCTCGAGCGGATCGAGGAATACCCGTCGGCGGCGATCGGCGAGCGGCTGCTCGAGTGGACCGCGCCGGCGCGGACCACGCTTGGGATCGATCCGCTGCTGGACGCCGAGAACGGGTCGCAGCGTCAGCGACGCCTACTCGCCGGCGGTGCCACGATGCAGGAGGTGTTCGCCGCGGAGGTCGAGACGGCGGGCAGTACATACGCGAATCCGGAGGTCAGGGCATGAACGAGCAGAGTGGACAGCCACCGGCGGGCGCCGGTCCCGGAGCACCGGAGGGACAGCCGACCGAGGCCGAGATGCAGGCGGCGCTCGAGGAGCAGATGCGCAACATCCGCGTCGAGGACGTCGTCGTCCAGACGACGGTGACGCTCGTCAACCTCGGCGCGCGCCGGCTCGGACTGGCTGCCGCCCCGGGCGAGGACCCGGCGGCGGAGCGCGACCTGGGCCAGGCGCAGATCGCGATCGAGGCCGTACGGGCGCTGCTGCCGCTGCTACCAGCCGAGGTCGGCGAGCAGATCGCGCCGGCGCTCTCGCAGCTTCAGATGGCCTTTGCGCGCGAGGCGCAGGGCGGAGGAGAGGCGCCGCAGCCCGGCCCCGAGCCGGGCCAGCCCGCGCCGACGGGCGATCCCGCCGCGGACCAGGCTGCCGCCGAGGAGGCGGAGCGCGCGAAGGCGCGCGCGAAGATCTGGACCCCCGGCAGCTGACCCAGCCCGCATTTCGCCGGGGCGGCCGATAGACTGCCCGCCGCTTTCGACCGGGCGGCTTTTGCACCTGTAGCAATGACGCGCGCAGCCTGCGCGCGGCCCCCGAGCCAGCCCGCTACCGAAGATCCCTACGGAGGACTCCCTTGACCGACTTTCTCACCGACTACGGCGTAATCGTCGCGCTTGCATGCGCGGCTGCCGCAGTCGTATACGGCCTCTTGACAACGCGCTGGCTACTCGCCAAGTCGCCCGGAAACGACCGCATGCAGGAGATCTCCGCTGCCGTCCAGGAGGGCGCCCAGGCCTACCTGACGCGTCAGTACCAGATCATCGGCATCGTCGCCGTGGTTCTGGCGATCATCCTGGCGATCGCGCTCGACATCGAGACCGCGATCGGGTTCGTGATCGGTGGCGCGTTCTCCGGTGCGGCTGGCTTCATCGGCATGAACGTGTCGGTGCGCGCCAACGCCCGTGTCGCTGAGGCGGCGCGTGGCGGTATTGGCAATGCGCTCAACGTCGCGTTCAAGGGCGGTGCCGTCACCGGCATGCTCGTCGCCGGTCTGGCGCTGCTCGGCGTCGCTGGCTACTACGGCATCCTGCGCCTCTTCGACGTCGATCAGAAGGACGCGATCGACGCGCTGATCGGCCTTGGCTTCGGTGGCTCGCTGATCTCCGTCTTCGCTCGTTTGGGCGGCGGCATCTTCACCAAGGCTGCTGACGTCGGCGCCGACATCGTCGGCAAGATCGAGGCCGGCATCCCCGAGGACGACCCCCGTAACCCGGCGGTCATCGCGGACAACGTCGGCGACAACGTCGGCGACTGCGCCGGCATGGCGGCCGACCTGTTCGAGACCTACGCGGTCACCGCCGTCGCGGTCATGCTGCTCGGCGTCCTGACCTTCAACCAGATCGACGCGGTAGCCGTCTTCCCGCTCGTGATCGGCGGCGTGTCGATCATCGCCTCGATCATCGGTACCTACGCCGTGCGCAGCGCCGCCGGAAACGTCGAGCGGGCGCTCTACCAGGGCTTGATCGTCTCCGGCGTCCTCGCGGCCGCGGCGTTCCTGCCCGTGTCGCTGTGGCTGATGGACGACCTCAGCTTCATCCCGGACGCGTCGAACCTGCTGACCGGTGGCCTCGAGGGCGCGCCGTCCGGCATGGACATCTGGTTCTGCACCCTGATCGGCATCGGCATCACCGCTCTGCTGTTCGTGATCACCGACTACTACACCTCGACCCGCTTCCGCCCGGTGCGCAGCACGTCGAAGGCGTCCGTCACCGGTCACGCGACGAACATCATCCAGGGCCTGGCCCAGGGCTTCCAAGCGACCGCCGCGCCGGCGATCGTGATCGCGATCGGCATCCTCGTCGCCAACGAGCTCGCGGGCATCTACGGCATCGGCGTCGCCGTGATGGCGCAGCTGTCGCTGACTGGCCTGATCGTCGCGCTCGACGCATTCGGCCCGATCACCGACAACGCCGGTGGCATCGCCGAGATGGCGGAGCTCCCCGAGGAGGTCCGCAACATCACCGATCCGCTCGACGCGGTCGGCAACACCACCAAGGCCGTCACCAAGGGCTACGCGATCGGCTCCGCCGTACTCGCAGCGCTCGTGTTGTTCGCCGCCTTCGTGGAGGAGCTGACCGTCGAGGCGGACAAGAAGCTCGAGATCCTCAAGAGCTTCGACATCTCGCAGCCAGAGGTGCTCGTCGGTCTGCTGATCGGCGGCATGATGGTCTACCTGTTCTCCGCCCTCTCGATCGAGTCCGTCGGCCGTGCCGGCGGCGGCGTGGTCGAGGAGGTCCGGCGTCAGTTCCGCGAGAAGCCGGGCATCATGGACGGCACCGAGAAGCCGGACTACGCCCAGTGCGTCGGCATCGTGACCAAGGCCGCCCAGCGGGAGATGATCCTGCCGGCCCTGATTCCGATCGTCATCCCGGTCATCGTCGGCCTGCTCAGCTACCAGGCCCTCGGCGGCCTGCTGATCGGCGTCATCGTCGTCGGCTTCTTCGCCGCGGTCTCGATGACCTCCGGCGGCGGCGCCTGGGACAACGCCAAGAAGCTGATCGAGGATGGGGAGTTCGGCGGCAAGGGATCGCTGGCCCACGAGGCCTCGATCACCGGCGACACCGTCGGCGACCCCTACAAGGACACCGCCGGCCCCGCCATCAACCCGATGATCAAGGTCGCCAACATCGTGGCCATCCTGATCATCCCGTTCCTGGTCTAGACCGACCAAGAGCATCCGCTTCACCGACGGGCCGCCTCCGGGCGGCCCGTCGTCGTTCTATTGCCTGGAAGCCCGCTGGGCCGCTTTCGGCGACCTTCTCGCCGCAATCTGCCCAGTGTCCGAGCGGCGGCCGAGCCCAGGCGTTCCAGGCCGCGGGACCCGTCTCCGGTGTCGGTTTCCGTGCTCGGCTCCGCTCGTTCCGCTGGGACTCCGCCCCGTGCCTGGCGCGGACTGCCGTGGAGGGCTCTCACGCTGGTCGACGGCAGAGGCTCCGCCCGGACGCTCCACTCGTTACGCCTGCGCGCGCAATCCCGCCACCGTCACCACCCGCGGGTGTAACGTCATTGCTGTGGGTACGCGCGTCATACATCTGACCGATGAGCAAGTGGCCTTCGTGCGGGACATGCTGGAGCACGCAGGGAGGAACTTCCGTGATCAAGTCTATGAGGGGCGCGTCGCGAGAGTTTGTCTTGGGGCAACGGCAAGAGAAGGACGAGATGATCTCGTCGGTACGGCTAGCGCTCAAGAATTCGCGCCACGCCTGATCGGCTCGGATCCGTGGGCATAAAGACAGCCTCAGCGCCGGTTCGCGAACCTCGCGATCCACCACCTGGATCTCCTGCGGTCATCTATGCAGACGAGCTAGCCGAGAGGCGGCGGTATCTCGATCGTTTGCGTGTTCATCACTTGGATCTTGTAAAGCGGTTCCTTGAAGTCGATCACGGGGCGCTGTACAGCATCGATCTAGTCATGGGTGCCGCGATGACGCGTTCCTATTCGCTTGTGGATGGTTTCATCGATGCCTTTGACTCGTGGAACCCAATCGTCGCTGCCCCGACACTCAGAATGCAGATTGACAGCCTGGTTCGTGTGGCATATGTGGCACGAGCCGAGCAGGCGGATGAAGTTGCCGCGTATGTCATAGGCGGCGGAGAGTTCCGGCACCTGAAGGACCCCAACGGTCAGAAGCTCCTTGATCGAAGGCTGTTGGAGCATGCGGCCGACGCACATCCCTGGGTGCAGGAAGTCTATTCAGCTACCTCCGGGTGGGTTCATTTCTCGCCGGAGCATGTTCGTGCCACGTGGAAGGTGATTCAGAACGACGATGACCCTTCGGCCGGAATGAGGTTCTCAGGTGGTGTGCCTCTTCCTCAAGACATGATTCCTTGCGAGGCCTTGGCGCAACTGGTCATGGCGATGACCAAGGCGACGGAGGAGCTCTTTGGCTATGTCGAGGCATGGGAGTCGCGCAAAGGGCTTCCCGCAGGTGAGGTACGTGACCTCGAGTAGGTCGCTGCTTTGCGCTAGCGAAGCTCATGTGCGACGAGGTCCATCAGGAGGCTGTCGCGCCAGTGGCCGGAGGGGGCTCGCTCGGCTTTGCGGAGGATGCCGACGGGTTTGAAGCCGATGCTGGCGTAGGCCTTGATTGCGCGGTGGTTCTTGGCGGAGGGATCGATGGTGAATCGGTGATGGCCACGGGCGTCGATGAACCAGCGGATGAGGGTGCGAAGGGCCTCTGCGCCGAGGCCCTGGTGTTGGAAGGCGGGGCGGAGGAGGATGTCGAAGGCGACCTCGCGGTAGTCGGGCTCGGGCTCCTCGTCGAAGCTGAGCCAGCCCGCCACCTCGTCGCCGACGACGATCGCGAAGGCGTTGCCCTCGTTGCGCAACCCCTCGCGCTCGTGGTCGGGGTCGCTCGTGTCGCCCCACCACTCGACGGTGCCTGGCTCGTAGATCGCCGGAAGCAGGATCTCGACGTCATCGTCGGTCAGCGGACGCAACGTCAACCGTTCGCTCTCCAGGACGGGCAACTCCACGCTGCCATTCTCCCAAGTAGCTGGCCGTATACGCCGCTTCCGCGGGTGGCGACGGTGGCGCGTTTGCGCGCGCAGGCGTAGTGAGCGGAGCGTCCGGGCGGAGCCCCTGCCGTCGACCAACGAGGAGCGCCCTACACCCCAAACCGCGCCAGGCACGGGGCGGAGTCCCAGCGGAGCGACCGGAGCCGAGCACGGAAACCGACACCGGAGACGGGTCCCGCGGCCAGCCCGCTGATCCCTAGCTGTCCTGCCAGCGCCTCCCAGGAGTAGCTTTCCCGCGTCATGGCCGAGTGGAGACCGAAGGCTGCGGGGCTCGAGCGGGTGCTGGGCGCGGGGGCGCTGTTCAGTACCGCGTACGGCAACGTCGGCAGCTCGATCTACTACGCGCTCGGGTTGGTGGCGGTGTTTGCGCTGGGGCTCACGCCGGTTGTGTTCGCGATCGCTGGGTTGATCTTCATCGCGACGGCGGCTACGTATACCGAGGCGACGACGATGTATCCGGAGGCTGGTGGGTCGTCTTCATTCGCGCGGCGGGCGTTCAACGAGTTCTGGTCGTCGCTGACGGCGTGGGGGCAGATGCTCAACTACATCATCACGGTCGCGATCTCGGCCTACTTCCTGCCGCACTACTTGGGGATCGTCTGGGAGCCGCTGATGTCGTCGCCGGCGGACATCATCGTCGCGGTTGGCGTCGTGGTGTTCCTGGCGATCGTCAACGTCGTCGGGGTCAAGGAGGCGGCGGGGCTGAACATCTTCCTGGCGATCGCCGACTTCATCACCCAGGTGGCGCTCGTCGTGCTTGGCCTGGTGCTGGTGTTCTCGCCGGAGATCCTGGTCGAGAACGTCGACTTCGGCACGTCGCCGACCGTCACCGACTTCCTGATCGCGATCCCGGTCGGGATGGTGGCCTTCACCGGGATCGACACGATCTCGAATATGGCCGAGGAGGCCAAGGACTACGGCAAGACGATCCCGCAGTCGATGCGCGCGGTCGTCGTCGCGGTGATGACGATCTCGCTGACGTTGCCGATGGTCGCGCTGTCGGCGATGCCGGTGGAGGACGGGACGACGGTCCTGGCCCAGCCGGAGAGCGAGGGCGGCTATGCGGACAACCCGATCCTCGGTGTCGTCCAGAACCTCGACCTTGGGCCGTTGCAGGGCGCCGCTGAGATCTACGTCGGTCTGCTCGCCGCGACGATCCTGCTGGTCGCGACCAATGCGGGCCTGATCGGGTTGTCGCGGCTCAGCTACTCGATGGGGCAGTACCGCCAGCTGCCGTCGGCGCTGCGCAAGCTCCATCCGCGTTTCCGCACGCCGTACATGGCGATTATCGTGTTCGGGGGGATCGCCTGCCTGACGATCCTGCCGGGCGAGGCGACGTTCCTGGGGACGATCTACGCCTTCGGCGCGATGCTGTCGTTCACGATGGCGCACGCGTCGGTGATCGCGCTGCGGATCAAGGAGCCGGATCACGAGCGGCCCTACAAGGGGGGCGGCAACATCCGGATCCGCGGCGTCGAGCTGCCGCTCTACGCAATCTTTGGCGGCTTTGGCACCGGCGCGGCGTTCATTGCGGTCAGCCTGCTCAACCTCGAGACGCTGGTCGCGGGCCTCCTTTGGCTGAGTCTCGGCATGACCCTCTACGTCCTCTACCGGCGCAATCAGGGGCTGTCGTTGACCGAGACGCGCAAGATCGTGATGCCGAAGCCGGCGGTCGAGCACGAGGTTGAGTACGAGTCGGTGCTGGTGGCGTTCGAGGACTCCCAGTACTCCGAGGAGGTGATCGCGACGGCGGCGAAGTTGGCGGCGCGGCGGCGGCGTGGCATCCATGTGCTGGTGACGATCACGGTGCCGGCGAACCTGCCGATCGGGGCGTCGATGCCGGCGCAGGAGGCCCGTGCGCAGGAGGCAATCGACGCTGCGCGGGTACGCGGCGGGCGGCGCGTGACCGGTCACTGGGAGAAGGTGCGCGCCGGCGAGGCCGGACGGCGGATCGTGCTCGAGGCACGCGAGATCCGTGCGCGGGCGATCGTGATGGCGCTGCCGCCGCGACGGACCGGATCGTCGGTGTTTGGACGGACATTGGAGACGGTGCTGGCGGATCGGCCGTGCCGGGTGATCATCGATTCGTCGCAGAGCGTTCGGACCCGGGTCGCGGCGTGAGGGTCTACTCGGCCTCCCAGATGGTGCTCGGAAGCGTGCTCTGCGCGGTCGGAGTGGCGGTCGTCGTGACGACGCTCGCGGCGGGCGGTGGGCCGTTCGCGATCGGGGTCCTCGTCGGAGTCGGCTTCGCCGTCCTGGGGGGGATGCGTGTCTGGATCGCGACGCGCGGCAGCGGACCGGAGCAGGAACGGTGAGCGGCGGCGGGGGCGAGCGCGCCGCGGGGAGAATGCGCGCCCGGTTGCGCAGCGGCTCCGAAGGCGCGGAGGCACGGATCGAGCGCGGGCTGGGGGCGCCGGCGCTGTTCGCGATCGCTGCCGGCGCGGTTGGCTCCTCGCTCTACTTCGCGCTCGGCATCGTCGCCCAGGACGCGCTTGCGCTGACTCCGGTCGCGTTCGCGGCTGCCGGTCTCTTCTTCCTGCTGACGATGCTCAGCTACCTCGAGGGCAGCTCGCTGCACACCGAGCGCGGCGGTGCGTCGATGTTCGCCCGCTATGCGTTCAACGAGCTTTGGAGCTTCATCGCGGGCTGGGCGATCCTGCTCGATTTCATGATCGTGATGGCGCTCGGGTCGCTGGCCGTGTCCGGCTACCTCGGCGTCTTCTGGCACGTTCCGTCAGAGGCTGGTTTCGAGCTGGTCGTGGCCGCGGCGGTTCTGGCCTGGGTCGTCTGGTCGAATATTCGCGGGCAGACCGTCGAGCGCTACCGGCGCGTGCTCTGGGTAGTGCTCGGGACGGCGCTGCTGTCCACCGGGATCATCGTCATTGGACTGTTCCAGTTCCAGGACTACGAGGCGCTGATCGACTCGGTCGATCTCGGCACGACCCCGACCTGGGGCGAGCTGACGCTCGGGGCGATCGTCGCCGGTGTCGCTTTGACGGGGCTCGAGTCGGCGTCGGGCCTTGCGGGCGAGCTGCGGGTCGGTCGGCGGGGTCTGCGACGAGTCGGCGCCGTCGCCGGCGTCGGGGTGCTGGTGCTCTATGTCGGGATGGCGCTGGTGGCGGTGCTGGCACTGCCCGTCGAGCACGGCGCGTCGGCGCTGAGCACCGAGTTCATCGAGGCACCGATCGTAGGCGTGGTTGGCCAGCTCGACCCTGGCTGGCTTGCCGAGACGATGCGCTATGTGATCGGCGCGGTAGGTGTCGTGGTCCTGCTGCAGGCCGTCAATGGCCAGATGCTTGGCATCGGGCGGCTTGCCTACTCGCTCGGGACGAACCGCCAGATCCCGAGCCTCGCCGCACGGCTGGACGCGACACGCGGGACGCCTTACGTGGCGATCACGATCGCCGCGGCGATCGCCTTCGCGCTGAGCTGCTCGGCAGACGCTGAGTGGCTGGCTGGGATCTTCGCGTTCGGGGCGACGCTGGCGTTCACCCTCGCCCACCTGTCAGTCGTGGTGCTGCGCTACCGCGAGCCGGATCGAAAGCGAGCGTTCCGGGTTCCGCTCAACATTCGCATCGGTGGTGGCGATCTGCCGTTGCCGAGCGCGCTCGGGGCGATTCTCGGCGCGGCGTCGTGGGTGACTGTCGTCGTGCTTCACGAAGGCGCCCGCTACGTCGGTGGCGGCTGGCTGCTCACCGGTCTAGCGATGTACGTGATCTACCGCAAGGCTCAGGGCAAGTCGCTGAGCCAGCGGTTCACGATCCCCGAGACCGCACTGAGCGCAGCGCGCGACGCGGAGTTCGGCAGCATCCTTGTGCCGATCTTCGGTGAGCGACTCGACGACGACATCGTCGGCACCGCCGGTCGGCTGGCAGCCGAGCAGGCCGATGAGGGCGAGGCCGTGATGTTGGAGGCGGTCTGGGTGTTTCAGATCCCGATGTCGCTGCCGATCGACGCACGGGTGCCGGAGGAGCGGGTAGCGGCGGCACGGCAAGCGCTGGCGCGTGCCAAGGAGGTTGGGGAGGAGTACGAGGACGTCGAGGTCTCGACGGCGATGGTGCGCGGTCGCTCGGTTGGCGCGGCGATTGTGGCGGAGGCGAAGCGCCGCGGTGTCGAGGCGATTGTGCTGGCGGCGGAGGCGCCGACGCGGATTCGTGGCGGGGCGATGCTCGGCGGTCGTGGCATCGGCAGCGACCGCTTCGCGGGCGACTTCACGCGCTATGTGATCGAGAAGGCGCCGTGCAAGGTGATCCTGACCGCGCCGCCCGCCGACGACGAGCATGAGACCGCCGAGCACAAGGTCGCTCCCGAGCCGGCCTGAGCAAAGCCGCTCAGCGCTATTGTGCGCCGAGTGTTCGTTCTAATAGTCGGTTGTGGGCGAGTTGGCTCATCGATCGCCAAGTCGATGCTCTCGGATGGCCACGAGGTCTCCGTCCTAGACGAGAACCCTGAGGCGATCGCGCTGCTGAACCGCGGGCAGGACCAGAGCTGGGAGGACCTCGGTGGCTCCTTCACCGTCGGTACTGCGCTCGAGATCGATGCGCTGCTGCAGGCGGGCATCGAGCGGGCGGATGCTTTCGTCGCGTCAACCGATGGCGACAACACCAACCTCGTGATCGCCCAGATCGCCCAGCGGCGGTTCGATGTCGAGCGGGTCGTGGTGCGGGTGCTCGACCCGGGTCGCGCCCGCTGGTACGCCGAGCAGGGCTTACAGACGATCTGCCCGACCCAAACGGCGATCGAGCTGCTCGAGGCCGCCGTCCGCGGTCAGATCCGCTTCGAGGGCGTGGCCGGCTGATGTACGCGCTGATCGTCGGTGCCGGCAAGGTGGGCTGGAACCTCGCGCGTGAGCTGCTCGACAAGGACCACGAGGTGACGATCGTCGAGGCCAACCGCCGCCGCTACGAGACGGTCGAGGAGGAGCTCGAGCATGCGATCCAGTACGGCGACGGCACCGAGCTGTGGGTGCTCGAGCGCGCCGGGATCGAGCGCGCCGACCTCGTCGTGGCGGTCACCGGCGACGACGAGGACAACATCCTGATCTGTCAGATGGCGACCGA
>Ga0190265_10000702_pt1 | contig 22595 bp, 21 predicted proteins | sample Popmic124T_FD_133135 | JGI IMG/M metagenome (GOLD analysis project Ga0190265, IMG submission 133135) | Populus adjacent soil microbial communities from riparian zone of Indian Creek, Utah, USA - 124 T | ecosystem: Environmental > Terrestrial > Soil > Riparian zone | place: USA: Utah | collected...
CCGAAAGGGAGCGTCGTTCACTTCGACCGCGAGATCGTCGGCGAGGGCATGTGGAGCGCCGTGCGCGACCGGCTGACCGAAGCCGGTCCGGAGATGACGCTCTGGGTGAGCGAGAGCGAATACCGGTTCAGCGGCTTGCTGATGCGGTTGGTGGGGCTCCTGATGCCCGGCGCCTTCCGCAAGCAGTCGCAACAGCACATGCAGGACTTCAAGGCGTTCGCCGAGCAGGGAAAGGACGTCCGCGAAGCGAAGGGCTGATCTGCTTGCGGACAGCGGCGTCGACATCGGCGCTGGAACTGCGACCAGGCAGCATGCCCGCGCGGGACGTTCACCGCGCAGGTGGTGCAGATCCCGGCGCACTCGCGGCTCACCGTCCGGTTACGGCGGGCCGCCGGGGCGGCGGTCGCCGACGGCGGCCGTACCGTGGTCCAGTCCGCCCGCGATCACGGCCTGTCCTGGCCGGTGGTGTCGGCGGCGTTCACCACGCACGCCGCCCACGTCCTGCACGTGCGGTACAGCAGCGAAGTACAGCAACTCAGTTGACCGCCAGCCTCGCCGGCCTCCGCCACCGTCCGCCCACACAGCTAGTCCGACCGTCACCGACCGAGCTGTTCAGAGCTACGGATCAGAAGGTTGCGGGTTCGATTCCTGCCGCGGCAGCTCGCCCTTATCCGTCAGCGGATGGCCGAACGCGGATGATGGTCTTTCCCTTGATCCGCTCGGTCGGGTTGAAGGCGGCGACGGCGTCGTCGAGGGGCGCCACGTTGCCGATGTTCGTCCGCAGCCGGCCATCCCGCACCCGGCGGGCGATCTCGTTGAGCTGCCCGCGATCGGCCTCGACGACGAAGTCCACCGCCATGCCCTCGGCCGGCTGGGCCTCGGGCGGGCCGGCGATCGTCACCAGCATCCCGCCGGCTCGAACCAGACCCACGGACCGCCTCTGGATGTCGCCGCCGATCACGTCGAAGACCAGATCGACTCCGCCGACGTCTTCCAGCGAGTCGTTGTCGAGATCAACGAACTCCTGCGCGCCGAAGTCGAGTGCGGCCTGCCGATCGGCGGCACGTCCGGTGCCGATGACATGGGCACCGGCCTCTTTGGCGAGCTGGGTCACCGAAGAGCCGACTCCGCCGGCCGCGCCGTGCACGAGGACGCTCTGTCCCGCCTGGAAGCGGCCGTGCACGAACAGTCCCTGCCACGCGGTCAGGCCCGAGATCGGCAGGCTCGCGCCCACCGTGAAGTCGACATCGCCCGGCAGCGGCGCAACGTTGCGCGCCTCGATGGCTACGTACTCGGCCAGGGTGCCGTCGCGAGTCCAGTCCGCGAGGCCGAAAACCCGCTGTCCCACCGACAGCCCCCTTGTGCCATAGCCGAGCGCGCTGACCACACCGGCCACCTCGTGGCCGGGGATCGACGGCGTGCGGCTGCGGCCGAGACGATCGGTCCAGGTTCCGGGCCACGTCAGCTCGCCAGGGGTGAATCCCGACGCATGTACCTCAACGAGGACGTCGTTCCCCGCCGCCTCCGGCTCTGGCCGCTCCGCCAGCGTCATCCCGGCCGTTCCCGCGGCTTCATCTGACACCACAATCGCCTTCATTCGGACGCCTCTCTGGATCAGTCCCTCGCCTGCACGGCACTTCAGCTTCGTTGCTTGGTGACGCCAACACGCGTGCCCGTACCGTGCCCGTAGGGTCGGTAAACCACGGTCAACGGCGGTTCCGTCAGGTCGCCAGTCAGAGGAACGTAAGGCGCGGTGCCCCAGGTCGGCGCGCCAACTGCTCAGCCAGACCCTGTGATTCCCAGGCTCAGAGCGCGGGTTCGATTCCCGTCACCCGCTCCACCACGAAGGCCCAGGTCACAGACCCGGGCCTTGTTTGTTGTCCAGACCGCGCAGAAGCGGAAGCGGTGATGCGCAGCGTCCGTAGCCCGAGGGCGGGCGCAATGGTCGTGAGGCCGCCCCTCGGCGTGCGTGCCAGGGGGCGCGGACGACCCGACAGCCGTGCGACCGGTGACCTCAGGGTCTCCGGGACGCAGCGAGCTGAGGGGCCGCCCGATCGCCGACCGGGGTCCGTGTCAGCAGGAGTTGTTGCTCTTGACGTTCCGCCAGGTCTTGCTGCTTCCGGCGTACTCGACCCCGTTGAAGGAAGCCTTGACCCGTTCCGAGTCGGATGTGCCCCAGGAGGCCTTCCCGTCGCCGTTGGCGTCGACGCCGTGCTCGAAGTGGAGGTGGGGGTGACCGTTGGAGGTCGGGCCTGTCTTTCCGACGGCGCCGATCCCCTGCCCCTGAGCGACTTTGTCGCCCACGTTGACGGACCGCGACTTCATGTGGAGGTACGTGGTGAAGTGGCCGGCGCCGTGGTTGATCTGGACCACGTTGCCGGCGTTGTCGTGCCAGAAGGACATGTTGACGGTGCCGGCCTCCGGCGCGACCAGCTGCGCGCCCTCGGTTCCGTGCTGGTCCGGCTCCTTGACCATGTCCAGCGCGGGGTTGTGGCCCCAGGTGTCGAGTCGCCAGGAGTCCGCGCACTTGAATGGAAGCTGGAAGTTCGTCGCCTGCGGCTCCTCCTCCGCGGCGGACGCCGCGACCGGTGTCACCGCGGCCCCCGCCACCAGGATCATGCCCAGCATGATGCCGGTTCTCTTCTTCATGGTCTCTCCGAGTCTGATTTTGTCGTGATCACTTCATTTCCCGCGGCGGCAGAGTAGCGCGAGCAGCCAACCTGCAGCGGTATGTTCAGTTGTCCGACAAATGGCAAGACAGATTGCTGCCTCTGCCCGCAGAAAGCGCAAGGATGATGCTGGCGCCCTGGCCACGGCAGCCGCGCCACGAACTGCCGACAATGACTCGAGAGCCGCCTCGTACGACGGGGATCCCGCCCGCGGGAGCGCTGTTGCTCTTCCCGCCGTCAACGCGGTGGCGGCATGCGCCCGTTGAACTGGCGCCTCAGCGGAGCGACTTGAGCTTCGGGTCCACCAACTCCGCCTGTTCGCGCGCCTCCTGCCGGGGCCGGGGCGCCAGTGGTTGATGCGCACCACGCCGGGCGACACCGTCTCCAGACCGTCGAAGTACACGTACCTCGCCGGTAAAGCGAAGGGGTTCGATTCCCGTCACCCACTCCACAACGAAGGCCCAGGTCACAGACCCGTGCCTTGTTCGTTGTGCGGGATGTTCCGGCCCTTCCTGACGGGCTCGTGCCCGTTGGCTGTTTCGCCAAGACCGACCGTGCAGGATCTAGGCTCGTCCCCATGGCTAATGGGGATATGCGCTACGGACGCTGTGGGGTGTGCGGCGGCGGCGAGGTGTACCGGGGCGAGTACGTGGCGCAGGCCGGGCTCCGCCAGTCGGGAACGGGCAAGTTGGGGGCGAAGCAGCCGGTGTTCGACGCTTACGTCTGCGCGGCCTGCGGAAACACCCAGCTGCACGTGCAGCTGGACGCGAAGATGTCGTCGCACATCCGGCACAAACTCGACTGGATACCGCCGCAGCAGAGTACGGGCTAGGTCCACAGCTCGCGCCGTAACCGCAGCTACCTGCGAAGGCGACAGATCCAGCACACGATCCCCGAGCCGAAGGGCCAGCGGACGACCGCAACGCCTCAGGGGCAAGGGCGCCGGCCCACCGGCTTCGGCCGCGAGAACTACAAGCGCTGCAACGAGGTCGAGCGGACCACCAACCGCCTCAAGAACTCCCGTGCTGTCGCCACCCGTTACGGCAAAAGGGCCTACATCTCCACAGCACCGTCGCGGCCGCAGCGACCCGACTACGGCACGCCAAGAATCGCGCCCACAGTCGTCGCCATAGGGCGCAGTCAGCGGCTGCTCAGCGGCTTGCCGTACTTCTGAGCCGTGGAGAGGTACGGGAGGCCGAGCGTGCGGGGCGAGAAGGCCGCCGAGCCACCGGCCGAGCCGCTGGGGAGGAGCCATACGGCGCCCAGGGAGGCGTTCTCGCCAGGGGATCCGACCGTGACATCCGGTACACCGTCGGCGTTGCAGTCACCCGAGGCGACGGCCGCGCCGAAGGTGTCGCCCGCTTCGGCGACGCCCGGGACGGCGCGCGTGTCCTGGTTCCAGGAGACGGACGTGGCAGCGCCGTCGGCGTCGAGCAGGCCCTGAGCGCCACCGTGGAGAAGCCAGGCGGCGCCCGCCCCCGCTTTGCTTCCGATGGCCTCACCGGGAGCGCCCGCGATCAGGTCGTCGCGGCCGTCGCGGTCGACGTCGGCGACGGCGAGGGCGGCGCCCAAGCGGTCGCCGTCCTCGGTCACGCCCGGGACGCCCGCCGTGTCCTGGTTGAGGGTCTGGGCGCGGACGCCGAACGGGCCGCCCGCGGGGCTTCCGTAGTGGATGTGGATGCCGCCCCCCTTGGCGAGCTTTTCGGGGCCGCACGGGTCGTCGATGTTCTCGTCGGCGATCTCACGGCATTCGCCGAGCGCGAGGTCGTCGTGGCCGTCGCCGTCGAAGTCGCCGGTTGCCAGGGCGGTCACGCCAGCGTTGTCCGCGTTCCAGAAGTTGGCCATCACGGACCGGTCGGCGTCCCACTTCCACAGGCGCACGTGGGACTGCGTGTTGGGGACACCCGCGGTCCAGTACGCCACGGCCAGGTCCGCCGTACCGTCGCTGTCGAAGTCGCCGGTGGCCAGGACGGGGGCGCGGCCGCCCATGGGGGCGGCGACGACGGTGGTGATCATGCTGTCCTCACCCTGGATGACACGAGCGACGACCTTGTCCGTGCCGCCGATCACGATCTCCTTGTTGTCGTCGCCGGTCAGCTCGGCTGCCGCGACCGACTTGCCGTACGCAGCCGACGGCGACGGCCCCGTGAGGACCGACGACCCCGGTCCCGGCCCGTCCGTCGAGCCGCCTACGGCGATGACCATGCCCGCGTCCGTACCGCGGTCGATGACGTCCTCGCCGGGGACTCCGGCGAGCAGCTCCGCGATGCCGTCGCCGTTGAGGTCCGTCAGGTCCACGGATGCGCCGAAGCGGTCGCCTGCCTCCGGGGTGCCGGGAACCTCGGGAGTGGCCTGGGTGACACGGATGCTTCCGTGGGCGCCGACGCCCTTCGGGCCGCCCCAGACCACGTTCACGTACCCGGACTTGGCCTTGCCGCCGACGGTCCCGTCCGGGACGCCGACGGCTTGGTCCGCGTAGCCGTCGCCGTTGAAGTCACTCGCGGCGTTACGGGGTGGGGCAGCGGTGGCGCCGGACGGGAACACGAACCCGGCGGTGGCAGCGGCGGCTGCGATGGCGTACGTCAGGATGCGGCGGCTGTGTGACACGGAAGCTCCCACTCGGTCGTCGGGGTGGGGGTTGTCTGGTGTGACCGTCGAAGGGCGGAGCTGGTTGTACGGAGCTCACCGGTGGTTGGCGCCGGGTTCACGGTGGGGCGAGGCTCTCGATGTTGCGGGCAGCACGCTTGTCGGGCTACAACCACCCGGTGATTCCCAAGCTCAGAGCGCGGGTTCGATTCCCGTCACCCGCTCCAGCACGAAGCCCCAGGCCCACGGGCCCGGGGCTTCCTTGTTGTGCGGGCCGTTCCGGCCCTTCTGCTTCGGTCAGCCCGAACCCGCAGCCGGCCCGGGCGTCAGCGGTCTTCGATGATGCTGACGGCGGTGCCGTTCTTGAGCTGCACCTTCGCGGAGACGCCCTTCTTCGCGGCAGCCTCAAGCTCGGACTCGGTGCACTTCTGGGCAGCCTGACCCTCAGCGTCACCGCAGATGTCACCCGCCCCCTGGATGTTGGTGCTGGTGGCCGTGAAGAACGCCTGCTGCTTGCCCTTCATGTCGCTGACCGTGTACTTGCCCGGCGCGAGGTAGGAGACGTTTCCGAACCAGGTACCGCTGACGCCCTTGCCACCGGAGTTGTCTCCGCCGGACCGTGTCTCCGCGTCGCCACCGCTGTTCTGGCCCTCGCCCCCGGCCTTCGCCTGAGAGTCCTTCTGAGAGGAGGCCGGCCCGTTGGACTTCTTGCCGTCCGAGTCATCGCCACTGCCCTGGCATGCGGTGAGCAGAGCGGTGCTCGCCATGAGGGCGACGGTGGTCAGGACGGTCTTGCGGTAGCGCGTGGAAAGCATGATCCGGGATCCCCCTGGTCATAGGCGTGGTGCAGTCGAAGCGACTGCACGGCCACTGTGTTTGCTTGGTCGTTGATCACTCTGGCCTGGGCCACGCCCTTGGGGAAAGGGTGGTTACGAGGTGATGACACAGCCGTCGTCGGTACTGGACACCTGGAACGAAACGGTCGGAGGCCGCCGGGAGTCTCCGCGCCTCTGGCTCCATCCAGCCCGCGTTCACTGAGGCGAGCCTCGGAGATCAGGGACCCACCTCGGTCTTCTGCAGTGCGGCGCAGCCGTCGTGTTCACCGCATGACTACCGCACCAGATGTGCACCGGAAGGGGCTTTCCTGAACCGTACGTAGGCTGTTGGGCCCGCTGTTGGGCCCGCTGTTGGGCCGCACTCTCTGGTGAGGGACATGCTGCCCATGGTTGCGTGGAGGAGCTCCGGCCGATCAGCGGAGCATTGCCTGTCGCACCGTGATGCCGTGGCGTGAGCGGAGCCGCCTGAGTTCCCACAGGCTCACCGCGGTGATGGACAACGGTGCACCGAAGGTGAGGGCCATCCGCACACCGAAGGGCGCGGCGTCGTAGGCGCCGGTGAACAAGTCGGAGAGAGCGAGTTCCCACACCAGCACCGTCGCCAGCAGCGGCGGCAGCGCCTCGTGGATGTCAGCCGTGCGGAACACATGAACCAGGACCATGGCGATGCCGTAGAGGACGAACGGCACCACCCACACCAGGAAGAAGAGCGAGAAGCCAAGTCGTGCATAGGCTCCGGGAGATGGCGTCTCCTTGCCGGTGAGGAGTACGTCCCCGAACACACCGTTGCCGAGCAGCAGGATGAAGACGATCGAGGACAACAGCGCGCACAGCGCTCCCAGCGGTTTCAGCGCACGCCGCAGGAACAGCTGCCGGTTGGGCGGACGGGCTGCCGCGATGAACCCCGCCACGCAAACCGGGAACGTGATCGCCAGCAGGTTCACAGAGGTCTCGACCTGATCCATGCGATGGTCCAACAGGTCCTCGGCGTCCGCCACGAGCCGGTACGCCAGCAGGACGCCCACCACCGCAGCGAAACCGACCACCGTACGCAGGACCTGAACGTGTTTCACGGCCGGATCCTGAACCCGGTCGGGCCTCGACGGAGTGAACACCCGGCGGCCGACCGCGATCGGGTTGATCGTGCGCCACACTCCCCTCCGCCTTGGGGGACGGCGCTGCGGAACCGGAGGAACAGGGGGCCACGCCGGCGCCGGACCCCCTGGCGGTTGTCCGCCGGACGGTCCCCAAAGGTTCTGCCCCGAACTTCCACTCATCGCCTGCCCCCGTTGCTGATTCTTCACGTCGCCCGTGAGCATTCGCACCCGGCGAGCAACCCAAACCGCGGCTCGGGCGTCACCCCTCGTCCGACCTGACAAATGACGATCGCCGCGCCTGGCCCGGTTCCCCCGTGGTTCGAGTACGCGCCGAAACCGCGGTGAATCCCGGTCAACGGCCCAGCCCCGCCCCAGGGTTGCTGGACACCCAAAGCCAGAGGTCAAAAGGCGTCAGGTCCCTCGCTGTCCGCAGCGCGCCCTGTGCGGCGGACCTACCGCTGACTCCGGCACACCCGTCCGGAGCCGGCGCCGATCCTGAGATCCCAGGCCGGTCACAGGAAGCACTGCTCTCTCCTACGATGACGCTTGACAACCCGCGCTGACGGAAAGGCAGTTGTCATGACCGAGGCCTCTTCCCGAGTGGATCAGTCGAAACCGAGTATCGCCCGGGTCTATGACTATCTCCTCGGCGGCAAGGACAACTACGAGGCGGACCGCGTCATCGGGGACAAGTTCAAGAACGATCTGCCCGGGTCGGTGGCCATCGCGCACGCCAACCGGCAGAACTTGATCCGCGCCGTGCGGGAGATCGCCCTCGCGGGGATCGACCAGTTCATCGACCTCGGCAGCGGACTGCCGACCGCAGACAACGTCCACCAGGTCGCGCAGCGCCACGTCCCGGACGCCCGCGTCGTCTACATCGACAGCGACCCCATCGTCCTCGCCCACGGCCGCGCCCTGCTCGAGGACAACCCGAGCACCCGCGTCATCCAGGCCGATGTCCGCCACCCGCAGAGCATCCGAAAGCACCCGGACACCACCGGCCTGATCGACTTCGAGCGGCCCGTGGCCGTGATCCACAGCGCCGTCCTGCACCACCTCAACGACGACGAGGGCCCCGGCGCGATCGTCCGCTACTGGCAAGAGCAGGTCCCCTCAGGCAGCCACTTCTTCATCTCCCATTTCCGCAGCGGCGACAACCCGGAGACCCTGGAGGCCGAGGCGGTGCTCCAAGCCACCTTCGGCCGGGGGCGATGGCGGACCGACGAGGAGATCCGCGCCCTCTTCGACGGCCTGGAGATCCTTCAGCCGGGCATCGTGCCCAGCTCGCTGTGGCGGCCCGACACGGCAGGGGCGGTGACCAGCATCAGTCCGGCGGAGCACGAACTGACCGTTTGGGAGCGGCTCATCGTGGGAGGCCTGGCACGCAAGCCGTGAGGTTGCGTGTCGACGCGGTCCCCTCGCGTTACCACTGTCCGCCGACCACGCCGGGGGCCGGACTTCCGTCGTAGGCTGAACTCGCACGTGACGGACAGGAGGCTGAGGTGGCCGGGACGACGCTGACCGGGACGACGGTGGCCGAGGTGATGGCCGAGCTGGCCGAGCTGGAGGACCCGAAGGCCCGCGCGGTGAACGAGAAGCACGGTGACGATCACGGTGTGAACCTCACCAAGCTGCGCGCGGTCGCGAAGCGGCTGAAGACGCAGCAGGAACTCGCGTGCCGGCTCTGGGAGACGGATGACACCGCGGCGAGGCTGCTGGCTCTCCTGATCTGCCGCCCGAAGGCCTTCGAGCGTGACGAGTTGGACGTCATGTTGCGCGGGGCGCGCACACCCAAGGTGCACGACTGGCTCGTGAACTACGTGGTGAAGAAGAACCCGCACTCCGAAGAGCTGCGTCTGGCCTGGTTCGCCGATCCGGATCCTGTTGTCGCGAGTGCCGGCTGGGCGCTGACCACCGAACGTGTGGCGAAGAAGCCCGAGGTCCTCGACCTCGCAGGACTGCTCGACGTCATCGAGGCGGACATGAAAGACGCCCCGGATCGCCTGCAGTGGGCGATGAACCACTGCCTGGCTCAGATCGGGATCGAGCACGCAGGGCATCGCACCCGTGCAATCGGCATCGGTGAGCGCCTGGAGGTGCTCAAGGACTACCCGACCTCCCCGGGCTGCACGTCTCCGTTCGCGCCCACCTGGATCAACGAGATGGTGCGGCGACAGCACGACAAGTAGGAAGGTCCGCGCTCACGCTCGTGCCGCCACTCCCTCAACGCCGGGTCGCGGGATGAGACCTCGGGCAACTCCCGGACCGTCGAACACAGTTGGGACGCCGCCCCGGATGCGCTCCGGAGGGGAAGAGTTCAACCATCCGTCGTGCGCGGGGTACTGACGAGTAGACCGGTCTGCGCTAAACACCCCGCATGACCACACACGAGCACGACCACCCCCACACACCCGGCCGACGGTCCCTGCTCGCCGGCGCGAGCGGCCTCCTCATCCTCGCCTCGGCCCCGGGTACCGCGAGTGCGGCCAGTACACGTACGGCCAGATCGTCCGACATACCGGTCAAGCGCACCGGAGCCGCCCGGGTCTCCCGCCTCACCCAGGGCACCACGCTCGTCCACACCGACCTGCACAACCACACCGCCATGTCCGACGGCGACGGCGACCCCGAGCTCGCCTTCGCCTCGATGCGTGACGCGGGGCTGGACGTCGCCGCCCTCACCGACCACGCCACGCTGCTGTCGATCGAGGGACTCAGCTCCGCCGAGTGGGACCGGACGGGCCAGCTCGCCGACGCCGCCGACGACCCCGGGGCCTACACCGCCATCCGCGGCTTCGAGTGGTCCCACCCGCTGCAGGGCCACGCCAACGTCTGGTTCACCGAGGACTGGGTCGACCTCGGCGGGGCCGGCAGTCCGGACTCGCTCTACAGCTGGCTGCAGGGCCGCGAGGCCGTCGCCAGCTTCAACCACCCGGGCCGCGAGTCCGGGATGTTCGACAACTTCAGCTTCTCCGCGGGGGCGTTGGAGAAGATGGTCGGCCTGGAGATGTTCAACCGCGGCGACGACTATCTCTTCGACGGCTGGGCCGGCAGCGGCCGCTCACCCCTCGTCGCCTGCCTCAACGCCGGCTGGCGCACCGGCCTGACGGGCGTCACCGACGAGCACGGCACCGACTGGGGCTTCCCCGAGGGCAAGGGCCGCAGCGGGCTGTGGGTCACCGAGAACACCCGCGCGGGCGTCTTCGAGGCGATGCGGGCCCGGCGGTTCTTCGCAACGCGCGTGTCGGGCCTGCGACTTGACGCGGTGGCCAACGGAGTCCAGATGGGTGGCACCCTCGGCGTGGCCTCGGGCGACGTCGAGTTCACCGTCGACCTCGACCGCGGTCCCGAGTGGGAGGGCAAGCCCCTCAACGTCCAGGTTCTGCGCCCGGGTTCGGACGCGCCGACCGTCGTGGACGTCATCGAGACCCAGTCCAACCAGCTGACGAAGTTCACCGTGCCCCTGAACGCGGCCGACGGCAACTGGATCGTCCTGCGCATCTCCGATCCGGCCCAGCCCAACCCCTCTCCGGGCCCCTCGGGCCACCCGTGCAACGACTGGGGTGTGGCGTACTCGAGCCCGTGGTGGCTCCAGGCGTAACCCGCTCACCGGGTGGTTGGCCCCGACGGGGGTCAACCACCCTGCGGACGCGATCAGTTGCCCGTCTGCTCAGTCGCTCTTCGCCTCTGCCGGAGCCGGTGAGTGGCCGCCGGCCGCACCGGTCGGAAGGACCGCGGACCGCGGGGAGCGGCTCAAGCGCTGCGGCAGCCGGTCCCGTCCCAGCCGCCAGACCACCAGCAGCACCGCCAGCGCGGCCAGGAACGGCAGCGCGGCTCCGATGACCACCGCGACCCAGCGCATCGTCGTGATGAACGCGTCCCAGCCGCCGCCCAGCGCGTCCGTGAACCCCGTCTCGTCGTCCTTCTCGTTCTCCACCTCGGTCTCCGAGAGCACGAGCGTGATGGTGGCCAGGGACGTACGGTCCTTCAGCGACGCCTGCTGCGCCTGAAGCGCTTCCAGCTCCGTCTGGCGGGTGCTCAACTCGCCCTCCAGCGTGACGATGTCGGAGAGCTCTGTGGCCTTGTCCATCAGGTCCCGCACCCGGGCGACGCTTGCTTTCTGTGAGGCGATCCGGCTCTTGACGTCCACCACTTGGTCGGTGACGTCGTCGGCCGACACGTTCCGCTCAATGAGCTTTCCGCTGCCCGAGAGCTCCTCCAGGACGTCCGCGTACTTCTCCTGCGGTACCCGGAGCACCAGGCGCGACCGCTCGTGGCGCCGGCCGTCGCGGTCGGTGGTCTCGTCCCCGACGTAGCCGCCTGCGGTCTCCACCGTGGTGCGGGTGTCGTCGAGCGCGGACGGCACGTCCTTGACCCGGACCGTGAGCTCCGCCTTACGGACGACGTGGTCCGATGCGATCTTCGGCGGCTTCTGCTTGGCCGAGCCGTCCTGCCGGGCCGGGCTGCCGCCGGGTTTCGAGTCCGCAGCGCTGTCGGCCGCCTCGCCGGCGCCGGCCTCGCCCTGCTCGGGCGCCTCGCTCGCGTGCTGACGCTCGCTCGTCGCGGTCCCGGCGTCCGTGGCGGAGTTGCTGCAGCCCGCGACGGCCAGCGCCGCGGCGAGCACTCCCGCCGTGAGCAGCGCGAGGGACCGGCGTGGATGCCGGCCGGGACGGCGACGGTTCCGCGTCGCGGGCGGTGCTGGAGCGTTCATGAGTCGTCCCCCTGAGGCGGTACGCGGCTTGTCGCTGTCGCCGTTTGGACGGGAGGGACGGTGGGCGGGTTGCGGGACGCCAGTCCCGATGGCGTCTCGGTCAGGACTCGATCAGGAACCGGTCGGCAGCTCCGTACAACCTTCGCGGTGAGGGGGGCGGGGCAGTGCGGGGCAGTGCGGGGGGGGGGCGAACTCACCCGGCAGGCCGTGCGATCGGCTCGTCACGGCACACCACTCCGCGTTGCGCCCCCGTCACCTCCCCCGCTGACTGACGGCGAGACGGAAACCCTTCGCCTCCGGCGCGGGCCTCCACAACGAAGGCCCAGGTCACAGACCCGGGCCTTTTCGTCGTCCAGACCGCTCGGGGGCTACCACGCCTTCTGCGTGCCCCAACTCCCCGATGATGCCTGACCGGAGGTGGCCTGACGCAAGCATGTGGCGGACGCTGCCTTGCCCGTGATGGTGCCGGTCAGCCCTGCGGCTCGCTGATGTTGACCATCCAGGGGATACCGAACCGGTCCGTGCACATGCCGAACACATCGCCCCACATCTGCTTCTCCAGGGGCACGGCCACGGAGCCGCCGGCGGACAGCTTTCCCCAGTAGCCACGGAGTTCGGCGTCGTCGTCGCCGCTGAGGCTCACCGAGAAGTTGTTGCCCGGGGTGTGCTCCATCCCCGGCGGGGCGTCGGCACCCATCAAGGTGAAGCCGCTCGGCGTCTCCAGCATGCCGTGCATGACCTTGTCGGCCTCCGGTGTGCCGGTCTGGCCGGACTCCCCGTAGGTGTGCACGGCCAGGGTGCCGCCGAAGACCTCCTCGTAGAACTCCATCGCCTGCCGGGCGTCGCCGTCGAAGCTCAGATAGGGGTTGAGACGTGAGGCCATGGAAACCTCCGGAATCGAAGCAAACAGTCGGATTCCGTACACTAGCCGGGGCTGCCGACAACGGCACCCCGGTGAACTCCATCGATGACTGGGAGCTCCCAAAAGGGCCTCCGCGCCCCATCGAGTCCCGGTGAAAACGGGCCCGGGGTCCGTCAGTTGACCTCAGAGTCGGGACGGCATGGAGCCGTCCCGCTTCGCGCTGCCTTCTCCGACGGCTGCGGTGACCGGTGAGACGGACTCGGCCACCGCAGCCTTGGGGGGTGCCGCTCTGCCGATCAGTCCTGGAAGACCAGGGTCCGCTGACGGTCCCGCGGGCCCGCGACGCCTTCGGCGAAGTTCTCCTCGACCTCGGCCTTCTCCGCAGCGTCGGGGTTGGGGTTGGTGCACGAGACCCCGGCGGTGGACCCGGACATCAGGCTGGAGCACGGACCCGGCTTGATGTCGGGCAGGCCGAGGATGTGCCCCAGTTCGTGGGACGCGATGCGGATGGTGTTGTAGCCCTGCTGCACCGCCTCGCGGCCCATGTAGACGGTGCCGTTGCCGAGGCTCGTGGTGACGGCGCGAGGCCAGCCGTCGTCGGCGACGATGCGTATGTTGGCCTGTTCACCGTCTGCGGCCTTTTCGAGACGGACGCCGGTGACGCTCTCGTTCCATACGTTCACGCCGCTGTCCACCGCCTCGGCGAACTCGGCGGATTCGCCGGCATCGTAGGTGAGGATCTTCGGCTCGGCGGTTGCCTGAGGCGATTCCGCCGGGGCGGCCACTGCCTGGCCGCTCAGCAGGGCGAGAGCCATCAGCGGCCCGACGAGGGCAGCTCGGACGACAGTACGGAGTAACACATCAGCCTCCTGGTGGGGGACAGAGCTCAGGTGTTGGCGTGTTCATGCCCTGTAGGCCCGCCGCGGACTCCTCCCGGACGCAATCTCCGCATTCACACACGACCTTCGGACTGCCGGACTGCCGGGGTGCCGGACTGCCGGGCCACGAAGGCGAGTTGGACTCACATCCCGGTGCCGCTGCGGCGCAGGGGCACCGACGTTCGCCGCCTACCGGACCGTGCGGCGATCGCAGCGGGATTGACATCCGCGGTCCTCCTCGGCACCCTTTCACTACTCAATTAGTGAAAGGGTGCTGTGCGTGACCGCAGCAGGACCGATCCAGTTCCGTATCGATCGCCGCAGCGGCGTCGCCACCTACTGGCAGATCGTCCAGCAGACCAGACAGGCGCTGCGGCTCGGCCTGCTGCAGCCCGGCGACAAGCTGCCCACCGCTCGTGAAGTCGTCGAGGCGACCGCCATCAACCCGAACACCGTTCTGAAGGCCTATCGCGAACTCGAGCGTGAGGGACTGGTCGAGGCCCGACGGGGCCTGGGCACTTTCGTACGGGCCTCCCTCGGAACCTCCCCGGCCGCCGACTCCCCCTACCTGGCCGGCCTGGAGGACTGGGTGGCCCGTGCCCACGAAGGCGGCCTGGACCGGGAGGACATGGCAGCCCTCTTCGACTCCGTGCTGAACAAACACTTCCCGCAGGAGACCCCATGACCGACTCCGCAGCCGCCCTCGAAGCGACCGGACTGTCCATGTCGTACTCGCGCCGGAAGGAGGCCGTCCTTGTCGACTGCTCCTTCCGGCTTCCCCAGGGCCGCATCTGCGCCCTGGCCGGCCCGAACGGCGCAGGCAAGTCCACCCTGCTCAGGCTCGCGGCCGGTCTGCTCCGGCCGTCCTCCGGAACCCTGACCGTGCTCGGACAGACACCCGCCGAGGCCCGCTCGCGCATCGCCTACGTCGCCCAGTCCAAGCCGCTGCCACCTCATCTTTCCGTCACCGACACGCTCCGCCACGGTGCGGAACTCAACCGTCCTTCCGGCCGCTGGGACCAGCAGGCGGCCGAACGGATCGCGTACGGCGACGGCGGTCTGAAGCCCGCCGAGAAGATCCGGTCGCTCTCGGGAGGGCAGCGCACCCGGATCGCGCTGGCCCTCGCCTTCGGAAAGCGGGCCGAACTGATGCTGCTCGACGAGCCGATGGCGGATCTCGACCCGCTGGCCCGCCGCCAGCTGACGGGGGCGCTGATGTCCGCCGCCACGGAACACGGCACCACCATCGTGATGTCCTCGCACGTCATCGCCGAACTGGAGGGCTCCTGCGACTTCCTCCTGCTGGTCGCCGGCGGACGACTCCGGCTCGGTGGCGACATCGAGGAAGTCATGGCAGCGCACACCCTGCTCACCGGCACGTCCGGCACCTCCGTCCTCGACACCGGCGGGCACACCGTGATCGATCAGCGCCCCGCGGGACGTGGCTGTACGGCTCTGGTCCGCCCGCACGGCGAACCGGCCGGCGACTGGCTCGCGGAGCGCCCCACACAGGAGGAAGTCGTCCTGGCCCATCTCCGCAACACCGAAGCCCCGCCCCTCCTCACCGAGACCGCCACACCCCGATCCCTCCAGCGCGCGCAGCGCGCCCGATCGCAGGAGAACGCCGCATGAGCAGCAGCATCACCACCCGCACCGGCCCGGCTGCCCCCAGCCGCATACGCACCGCCCGCGGCCGGCTCTTGATGGTGCTGCGGCTGCACCGCTCGGCCATGTGGATCTGGATCGCCTTCGTGGTGATCACGGCGGCGGTCCTGCTCTGGCTGCGTTTCGGCCCGTACGGGACGGCCGCCGCACAGGTCCAGGCCGGCTGCGGGACCTCCGGTCACCGCGCCTGCAGCAGCACCCCTCTCGGCGCAGACGCCCTCCATGCCTTCGAGTACAGCGTCTCGAACGTCTCGTCGCTCCTGCGCAACTTCGCGCCCGTCGTCGCCGCCTGGGCCGGCGGCGCACTCATCGCACGCGAACTGGAGAACGGCACCGCGGAGTTGGCCTGGACCCAGGCCATCAGCCCCACCCGCTGGCTCGCGGAGAAGCTCGCCGTACCCGCCGTCCTCCTGACCGCCGGCACGGGCCTCCTCATGTTCCAGTTCCGCGGGCTCCTGGACTGGGCCGGCGACCACCACCTGCTCAGGGCGGGCTACGAGACCAACGACCTCTACTTCGCCTTCGGGCCCTCGATCGTCGCCTACGTTCTGCTCGGCCTGACCATCGGCGCCCTCACCGCCTTCCTGACGCGTGGTCCGCTGCCTGCGCTCGGCATCAGCGCCCTTGCCACGTGGACCACCTCGTGGGTCATCAACCCGTGGCGCACTCAGATCTGGCCGACCGTCACCGATACCGCGAAGGGCGACGGCCCCTTCGGCTTCGCAGCGACGCCGTGTGAGTGGGACCAGGCCGACTTCAAGTACTCGATCGACGCCTGCCTCGGCGCCCAGCCGGCCTCCCGCTACTGGCCCGTACAGCTCACCGAGACGGGCTTCGTCCTCGTACTCGCCGTCGTGGCCGGCGCAGCCGCATTCTGGCTGATGCGCCGCCGGACTCCCTGACACCAGGGCGTCACCACCGCGCGTGCACGTCGTCAGTCGCCTCGCCAGATGTTGTCGAAGGCGTCCTGCTCGATGGCTCGCCGTTGCCGTACGGCCTCCAGTTCCACCGACGCGTCACCGACGGCGGCGAGCACAGTCTCCACCGCGTCGTCGGCCGCGCGCGGAGCGCCGCCAGCCCCCTTGTCGCGGATCCCGACGGCCGTCGCAAGGGCCAGGAGGACAGGCTCATCCGCCGCCCAGCGGTCCTCCGCCAGGCGGCGGTCAAGCGAATCGACCAGCACCAGCTGACCGGTACGGAAAGGCAGCCAGCGGCCACGCTGCCGTGTGAGTTGTCCTTCCGCCTCGAGGGCGTCCAGATAGGCCGAGGACAGGTCGCGGCCTCTGCGCCACAGCCAGTCGTCGACAGACTCGTACGGCGCCTCTCGGGCAAGCGACGCCGCGGCCTGACCCAGCAAGCGATCCGCGACGGGCGTCCGGTGGACGGGCACGATCTGGTCGCCGTCCAGCGTGACGGTCCCGGCAACCAGCAGGTCGATCAACTCGGCTCCCGCCAGTGCGAGCGACAGCTCGCCCCGCTCCACAGGGCGACCGGGCGCCACGTCCAGGGCGGTGATCATCAAGTCCCGCGGTGTGGTCATCGAGGGCTCCACATCCACCCAGCGTAAGGAGCGAGGACGGCGGCTGCACCCCAGCGCTCGCCTTGCCCGACGGCTCCGGCGCCGCCCTGGTCAGGGGCCGTTCCCCTTGGTCCCCCCGGGGAGGCAGGTGCAGAGCAGGTGCCGGAGCGGAGCCCGCGCGCGTGGCTGCCCGCGGTGTTGTACTGGTCAAGTGAAGCGCAAGCACACACCGACGTCGTTCCCGCGGGCCGGCCGGTCCGGCAAGGCGGGTTCGGATGCTGTGCGGGCCCAGCAGGCTCAAGGGCAGCGCCGCAGAGTCCGGCTCCTGATCGAGATCACTGCTCGTGCGGGGGCGTACCGGAAGGGACTGGTGACGGCGGTCCGCCGCCTCAGCCCCGAGGAAGCGGCGATCCTTGCCGATCTGGAGCGGAACGGACTGCAGGTGCCGCAGTTGCACGACGTGCTGTGCGGCGGCCATGTGCTGGTGGACGACCCGCAGTTGTACGAGGACTGGCGGTCCGCCAAGGGCAGCCGTCAACGTCTGTCCAGCCATCACCGTGACATCGACAAGACGCTCTATCCCGACATCGGGATGCGCGGCCAAGTTGTGCGGGAAAAGCTGCACGGGCGGACGGCGCACGGCACCTGGGTGCAGCTGGAGAAGACGCCCGCTGCCTTCGGCAAGCGCAAGCTGCCCAGCCTGAACGACCTCCGGCATCTCATGGACTACGTGGTGTACCGGATCACCCGCAGCAATGTCGGCCCTTGGGGTCTGTCACGGATGACCGAGCGGCGCCCGATGTACCTGTCGCCGATCCTGGCCATGCCCACGTCCCTCAGCCCTCCGGTCGCGCGGTCGCTCACCCGGGCACTGCGCCGGATCGAGGAGGAGGACGACGTCACTGCCGTGTCCAAGGACTTGGCGGCCCGGTTCCCACCCCCGGACCGGGCAGACCTGGCCGGCGAGCTGGGCCAGGCGCTGTCGGGCAGAGCCGGACGGGGACTGTTCGGCAATTCCGATGTGTGGGTCACCCAGACGCCTTCGCGCAGTGCTGCCGCGGTTCTCCGGGAGAGCCCCGAGTCACCTGCGTTCGGCACGTGGACGGAGGGAGAGGCGGCATGAGCGACGCCCGGCGCGACCAGCCTTCGCCGACGCCGCAGGGACCTGGCGAACTGTCCGTCCCTGAAGGGCTGGTCTCGGCCGTGCTGAACCTGGTGGACACCGGACCGGTGCTGCTCGGTGCGTACACCATCGCCGAACTCACCGCCGTGGATGCGATCGTGGACTTTCTCGAGGCCCGTCCGTCGGACGAGGTGCTCGCCGAGGCCGTCCGCTCGCTGGCGGCACGCCAGCTGCTCCTGGCGGGATCCACGGGCGAGCAGGTCCAGGTGAGGGGAGATCTGGGCATCACCGTCGCGTTCCAGCGGAGGGCCCGTAAGGTGCTCGATGCCCGCACGACCGGCACGGAGCCGGGGGAGCCGTGGCGGATCCTGTTGCTCCCCCAGCCTGAGCGGATCTGCCTGATGGTCCGCATCGACGCACTCGGCGTCCACCAGATCGGCCTGTACAAGCTCGACGAAGCCCTCCGCATGCTCACCGACTGGTTGCCACAGGGCCCGTCGGCGCACACCGATACGGCCGTGGACGTCGATGCCGTGCTCGCAGCGGCGGAGCGTTCCGCGCTGGTCACCGTGACCGACTACACCGCGCAAGGCTCGGCTGAGATCGCCGACGCCAGCACCGATCTGATCTTCGCCCGTGATGACGGACGGTTGCACGTCCTTTCCCGGAACCCGCGCAACCAGGAAGAGCTCGTGCCGAGCCGGGCGGACGGCAAGGAGGGCGTGCACGACAGGCTCGTCGACCTGCTGGCGTAAGAGGCTGTCGGGCCGGGCTCTCAGGGTGTGCTGTGGAAGCGGCGGTGGAGGTCGTGCACTTGCTCCGAGAGGCCGGAAGCCGGGCCCTCCACCACGACGTCGGGGGCGATCTCCCGGATCGGGAGGGTCCGCACCGGAGGCGCCGGGACCCCCAACTCTGCGAGCCAGGCTGCCAGTTGCTCGGAGGAGCTCACATACACGATGCGGCCCAGTCCGACCCAGCCGTGCGCGGCGGCGCACATCGGGCAGTGCTCACCCGAGGTGAAGACGGTCGCGGCTGCTCGATCCTCGGGGGTCATGTTCCCAGCGGCCCAGCGCGCCAGCTCGAACTCCGGATGGCGGGTCCGGTCGCCGAAGGCCACGCGGTTGCGGTCCTCGGCCAGGACCGTACCGTCCGCGGCGACGAGGACGGAGCCGAACGGCTCGTCGCCCGCCTCCAGGGCCTCTGTCGCCAGTTCCACGCAGCGGCGCAGGTGCCGCAACTCGACGTCGTTCACGGTGATGCCCCCAGAGTGTGATCTCCGCGGATGCTAAGTCCTCTGTCCCCTCGGCGCACCGGAATTGGGGACGGGCACGCGCAGGGCCCCACCCCCGGATGAGGGGGTGGGGCCCGGTGCGATGTGCGATGTGCGATGTGGGTAACCAACTGGCCGGTCTAGCCGGCGGATTCCTGCCCGCGGCGGCGCATCCACCACGTGAGTGTTCCGCCGACCGCTGCCAGCGCCGCGGCGATGGCTGCGATCAGACCCACCGGGGTGTCGGATCCGGTATCGGCGAGGTCACCGTCCGGGTCCTTTGCCGGCGGGGCCGGCTTGTCGTGATCCCCGCCGGCTGAGGTGGACGGGTCGGGTGCCGGGGTGGTCGGCTGCTCGGTGGGCTTGTCGGTCGGCTTGTCGGTCGGCTTGTCGGTCGGCTTGTCGGTCGGCTTGTCCGTGGGCTTGTCCGTGGGCTTGTCGGTCGGCGTAGGGGTGGGCGTGGGGTCGTCCCCGCCTCCGCCTCCGCTTCCCGTCATCGGTTCGCCTCCGCCGATGAAGACCTGCTCCGTGTCGCGGTAGGTCGTCTCGGCCTTCGTGGAGGTCTTGGTGGTCTTGTCCAGGCCCCGGTGCTGAGTGTCGAAGCGGGCGCCGGAGATGTTGCGGCGGGGGGACTTGGAGAAGTCCACGCCGCCCATGGACAGGATCCACACCTTGCCGCCGTACGTGCGCTCGAACTTGTAGTCGCCGTTCTTGAACGAGTGGACGTACTTGTCGTAGACGGTCTTCTTGTCCCAGTCCTTGTTCTCCCCGCGCAGCGGCCACCGCTTGACGTCGTTGCTGTTGATGATCTTTCGGTAGTCGGTGGGCTTGGCGGTGTCGGCGCGGCGGATGTACTCGGCCGCCACGCGGGAGGTGTAGACGCGTCGCAGGTCGGCGTAGGAGGCGTCCTGGTTGACGCGGCGCTCCAACTCGGGCTGGATCATCGTCCTGATGAGCTGTTCGGCCTGCTTGGTCTGCGCCTCGTTGATCTTGCAGTTGCCGGGCGGGACGTCGGGGCCGGTGGGGACCTCCATGTTGACCTTCAGCGGGGCGTCGAGGATGTAGATCCCGCCGTCCTGCTCGCGCACCTGCGCGGTCTTGGGGGTGATCCACTGCCGGATGACCGGCAGGCACGGCTGCCCCTCCGCCGTACGCGGCGCCGCGCGCCAGAAGCGTTCCCCTCGCTCGTACTTGTCGGGGTTCATGGCGTCGGCGTAGTCGTGCTTGAGGGTCAGGTCCGACTCCAGCAGGACACGGCCGGCGTCGGTCTTGGCGAACTCCTTGTCCATGATCAGATCGGGACGGACGGGGTTCAGGTTGACCCAGAACTTGTCCGGGGTCAGGGAGAGCCAGGTGAAGAAGGAATCCGACGCCAGCGTCAGCTTGCCCTCGCCGCCGAAGCCCGGGTCGGCGTCCGGGTCTTTGACGTAGTCGGCCTTCATCGAGTACTTCAGGGCCTTGCCCTTGACGGGGGTGCCGACGAAGTTCATCTCCAGGGTGGAGAAGTCGATGCCGCCGGGTCCCCGGTTGAAGTAGCCGCCGCTGTTGTTCCGGTTGTACATCGCCTGAAGCTTGCGGGCCTCATCGACGGTCTTGCCGGAGCGAAGCGCCTGGTCGACGATCGGGCTGCGGCCGGCCTTGAGCGGGTCGGCGTTGAAGCGGGAGTCGTAGCGGGTGTAGTTGTTCGGGTTCTGCGGGCGCTCGATGGCGTTGGAGCGGCGTTCGACGATCCCGGACTGGGTGCGGTTGGTGCCCCGCGCCTTCTTGAGGTCGTCGTCGAAGGCTTTGATCTTGTCCTTCGTGGACTGCTCGGTCTTGGAGCCGGTCAGGTACTGGTAGGTCGACTTGGGGCGTTCCTTGGCGAGTTGCCGGTCAGCCTTCAACTGGTCGTTCTCGACACGGCCGTTGGACTTGCCCTCCACGTTGCGGTCCAGCCGCCGGTTCCGGGCGTCGACGACGCGGGTGCGCTTCTCGCCGGTCTCCGGGTCGGTGTACTCCAGCGGATCCTCACACCACCAGTCCGGGCCGACCATGTTGTACTTCTGGACCATCCGGGCCATGAACGCGTGGCCCCGGCGGGGATTGCCGTGGTTGCCGACGTAGCGGACGTCGAGCCAGCGGGCGAAGTCCTTGATGCCCTTGGCGCCCTCGTACTGCTTGTTGTAGCGGGCGTAGATCTCCATGACCTTGTCGGCCGGGTTCTTGGTCCGGTCGTACTGGCGCTGCCACTTCTTGTAGTTCTTGCCGGCCTTCTTGCGCTGGGCGTCGGTGGGCGGCAGCACCCCGTCGTAGTCCTTGGCCGGGTTTACGCAGGTGTAGTTCTCGTCGTTGGGCCACCCCTCGTAGTTGAGGTCGGCGGGCGGCCCGGAGTCGGGCGGGGTGGTGCGGACCTTCGTGCCGAGGTACTTCTCGTCGCACCGCATCGGCTTGGCGTTCGGCTTCTTCGCCGCTTCCGCCTGGTCGTACTGCAGGCCGGGAAGTCCGGTGAAGGTGACGGCCGTTGCCGCCGTGAGGGCGAGCGCGATGCGCGCCCACATGCGCCGGTGGCGCGGAGGTTTGGGTAAGCGGATACTCACGTAGCTTCTCCCCCTTGAGTCCCGTGACGGTGTCCGGCGCCGAGACTCCTGGTCGGAGTGAGTCTGCGCCGGCAGCGCTCCACTTTAGAGGGGTTGAAGCCGTGATTTCCTGGCATTAGTGGTGCATATTCACGCCAACTTCACACCAACCCGCCGTCGTGCACGGATCGTTACTCTTCGAGCCAGTTCTCTTCCATGTCTGCGGTGACCTCTTCGCTACGGCGTACGCGGAAGACGGACATGACGCGGGAGCGCCGGTCGATGGAGGTGACGCTCTTGAGGCAGGCGCGGGCGATCCCGGTCCAGTCGAGGTCCTCCGGGGCGGCGTCGAGGTCGACGTCCGCTTCTGAGACGAACCCGTGGGCGTCGAAGGCAGCGACGACGGCGTGGGGATCTCCGTCCAGGTCCCAGTCCTTCTCGCCGTGCCAGCCGGCGGCGAAGAGGCTGGTGCCGCCCGGGTGGTGGATGCTCCAGGCCCCGTAGGTCATGGAGTAGTCGAGGGTGGCGGAGGCGATGATCGCGGCGTCGGGGAAGCGCTGGTGGAGGAGTTCGGTCTGTTCGAGGGTGGGGAAGGTGCCGTCGGAATGGGGGGCCAGGGCCGGGTCTTTGATCTCTGTGACGTTGCCCCAGCAGCCGACCCTGACCAGGTCCAGATCCGCTCGGGTGCCCAGCGGCACCGCGTCGGTGGCGGGCACGGCGGCCAGTTCCGCGGCGACGGCGTCGATGGTGCCGAAGGCGTCGGCGAAGTCCCGGGCCTTCTCCGGGGCATGCGCGGGCAGGTCTGCTCCGGGCCCCGGGAA
>Ga0190265_10000703_pt1 | contig 22572 bp, 40 predicted proteins | sample Popmic124T_FD_133135 | JGI IMG/M metagenome (GOLD analysis project Ga0190265, IMG submission 133135) | Populus adjacent soil microbial communities from riparian zone of Indian Creek, Utah, USA - 124 T | ecosystem: Environmental > Terrestrial > Soil > Riparian zone | place: USA: Utah | collected...
CCGCAGGGAAGATCGAGCAGTGTGGTCACGCCGATGTCACGCAGCAGCGAGGGGAGCGTCCGGCCCAGCTCCGCGGTCTGGTCCGAGGCGGCACCGGCGCCGGACGGCGAGTCGCTGCCGGCCCAGTGGTGCCGGCGGTAGATGTCGCGGAAGACGCTCACCGGCTCCGCGGCCGTGCCTGCGCGGGCCAGCTTCTCGTAGTGGCGAGGGTCGAAGGGCACCCGGTCGCGGCGGGACATTCGTGGATACTGGCGTGTTCGGCGCCGGGGAACAAGGCGACGATATACTCAAGGCATGGCGAACTCCATCCGGCGGGCGGCGCTGCTGACGTGGCGCGCGTGGCGACTCCGGTGCCCCAACTGCGGCGGCGGGCCGATTCTCGATTCGTGGCTCCGCCTGCGCGACCACTGTCCCCGCTGCGGTCTGCCCCTGGAGCGGGGCGAGCAGGGCTACCAGGTGGGCTCCTACATGTTCAACATCGTCGCGGCGGAGCTGGTGTTCGCGGCGCTGTTCGTCGGCGTCCTGCTGGCCACCTGGCCCGACCCGCCGTGGAACGCGCTGCTGTACGGCGGCATGGCACTGATGGTGATCATGCCGCTGCTCTTCTTCCCCTTCTCCAAGACGCTGTTCCTCGCGTTCGACCTGATGTTCCGGCCGCCCTCACCCGACGAGCTCGTCCCTCCCGAGCGGCGCCGCGGGGCCTAGAGCTCGTCGTGCGGGTCGCCGCCGACGCCGCGCGACGCGCCGATGGGGACCGCTCTCGCCAGCAGGCTCGCCAGGTCCGGATCGTCCGACTCCCATTCCGAGCGCAGACAGGACACCACGCGGACGAAGCCGAGACTCTCTACCAGCAACGTGACGTGGGTGGCGGCCTCCGACTGCCGTACTTCGGGCCGGCGGCGGAAGGTCCAGATCCTTCCATCGGGAGCGGCGTAGATGCGTCCGGTCACGTGGCGTGTCGTGGGGTGGAGGATTGCCAGAGGCGCCGCTCCAGCAGGTCGTCGCGAATCCCGAAGCCGTGGCGCAGGTGGAGCCACGCGGTCCCTACGATTGTATCGTCCGCTTGGGCGACCCAGCAGCGCCAGGTCGAGGCGGCCAGCCGGCTCCCCATCCACGCGGCGCACCGCGCGAGGAACGCTGGTTCCTCCTCCATCACCGGCGCGATGCCGCCGCGGAACTCGAAGCGCAGCGCGGCCAGAACGGCCGCGTCGGATTCGCGCGCCGCGCGGACGGTTGGGTGCGTCACCGGCAATGGGGTCGCGGTCAGCGGTGCTGTTGGAGGAACGTGCGGGCCTGGGCCAGCTCCGGGCGGGTACCGTCGCCGGGTTTCATGGCGGCGAGGTAGGCCGTGTAGCCGCGTTGGGCGGCGGCCCGGTGACCGGCGAGCTCGGCCGACCGGGCTACGCCGTAGAGACTGCGGGCCCGCCCCGGTTCCCGCACGAGTGTGGCCCGATAGGCCTTCAGCGCCTCGGCGGGTCGCCCGGCAGCGCGGAGCATGTCCGCCTGGAGCTCGCGCGCCGGCAGCAGCTCGGCGGGCGTGGTTGGATGCTTGTCGGTCACATCCTCGGTATCCGCGGCCACGGCCGCGAGGGCCAGGCCACCCGCCGTGTCGCCCGCCTGGAAGCGGATCCAGGCGGTGGCGGCATCGCGCTTGATGCCCGTGATCCGGGCCCAGTACTGATCGGGCTTCGCCGTCAGCTCGCGGGCGAGGGCGTCGAGCGCGGCGACCTCGGCTTCGGCCATGGCGCCCTGCCCGCTGCGCGCGGCACCGATCGCGCGCGTGAACCGGCTCAACATCGTCCCGACCGCGCTGGCCGAATCGTCCGGCGCGGGGAACGCGGCCGCCGCGGTCCAGTCGTCGCGCTCGAGCGGCAGCCGTGCGGCCATTGCGACACGGCTGTACTCGCCGACGACCGCGGCCCGGTTTCGCGGCACGTCGAGCACCTGACCGTTAGCGACGGCGCGGCGCGCGGCGGCATCCTGTCCTCGCTGGAGATACCCGTAGACCGCATAGTCGAGCGCGTGCAGCTCGTGCGGGCCGTAATGGGGTGCCGAAGTCGCCCGCGCGTGCGCGATGCCCGCGTTGTAGGACCGCCAGTTGGCGCTGACCGTCTCGTCCCAGAGGCCCAGGCGGACGAAGATGTGCGAGGGCATGTGCTGCGCGTGCGGCGCGGCCGGCGCGATCCTGGCGTACGCCCGCGCGGCGGCGAGGCCATCGGCGGCCATGACCGGCGAGTCGGTGGAGTGAATGATGTAGTGCGCAAGACCGGGATGGCCGGGATAGCGCCGGTAGAGCGGATTGAGCAGCGCGACCGCCCGACGCTGCTGCGCGAAGGTGGTGTCCGTGCGAGGGGCCGTCGCTACGAGCGCCAGTGCGTGGTAGATGGTGACCTCGACGTCCCGCGGCAGATCGCGGTGGAGCCGCGCCATCGTGTCGGCATACGCCTGGAGTCGGACCGCGCTGGGCACCGACCCGGCCTCCCGATAGAGCGCCACCACGGCGTTGACGAATCCCTGCTCGCGAGGCGTGGGCAGCGGCCGAGCGGCGGCGAGGACGGCCGCCGCGGAGCCGAGCGCCGCCGGCGGGCCCGACGGTCCCCCGGCGAACGGATTGCCCCAGGCATTGAGCGCGCGGCCCCAGTGCGCCATGGCGCACGACGAGTCGGCCTCGAGCACGGCGCCGAAGGCGCGCTCGCCCTCCTCCCACCAGAACGAGTGGAGGACCGCCATGGCGTGGGCAAACCGGCGCTGCGCCTCCGGGCCGCACGAGACCGGGAACACCACGCGACCCAACCGCCCTTCACCGTGTGCGTGCGGAACGTCCTCCTGCGCGAGCACACGCGACGCGCCGGCGACCGGAGCCAGCGCGAGCAGCAGCGCGGCACCCAGGCGCGGCAGGCTCATGTCAGCTGCTTCCGAATGCAGCGCCGGACTTCCGACACCAGCAGCTCGGGCGGGAACGGTTTCGCGAGGACGCCGCACGGCAGCGCGATGCCTCGCCGCGCCAGCTCGGCCGTCGCGTAGCCCGACATGAGAATGACCGGCAGATCGGGCCGGTCATTGGAGAGGGTCCGGAGCAGCTCGACGCCGTTCAGCCGGGGCATGACGACATCCGAGACGACGCACGCCGGATCGACCGCGCCGCCGAGAATCAGCCGCAGGGCCGATTCTCCGTCCGTGGCCTCGAGCACGCCGAAGCCCTCGGCGGCGAGTACCCGGGACGCGAAGCGGCGGACCACCGGCTCATCGTCCACGACGAGTACGTAGTCCGTGACGCCGTGGGTCTGTGCGACCGTCACGCGCGGTACCTGGTTGGAGCCATCGCCTTCAGTGCCCTAGAGAGGGATGTCGTACGGTAATTACCCGGCAGGCCCATGAACACCCCCCCTTGCCGGCGCTCCACGCGCTGGAATCCCCAATCCTAGGCGGCCTTTGCGCCCACCGCGAGCAGGTGCGCGCTGACCCCGATGACGCTCGGCTCGATCTCGAGCGCACGAGCGACCAGGAGCACGCCGTCGCGCCGGGCCTCGTCCCCCATGCGGTCCGCGATATCCGGGAGGATCCAGCCCGGACCCTCGATACCGAAGACGCCGAGCGAGCCGAGGCCGGCCTCCACCAGCTCCGCCACCAGCTCGTCCGGCCGGTGGAAGTAGGCGGTGGTGAAGTAGTCGAGGCGCTCGGTCGGATTCCGGTGCTGGCCGTCGCGCAGATCGCGGGCGACGATGGCGGCAAACCGGTCGTCGGTGAGCAGCTCGCGGCTCAGGCCGTCGAGCGCCGACGCGGCACGGGAGATCGCGGCCGCGAGCACCCGCCCGCCGGGCTTGAGCACGCGGGCCGCCTCGCGCAGTGCCAGCACACGGTCGGCCCGGGCAGAAAGGTGATAGAGCGGCCCGAGCAGCAGCACGAGATCCGCGGAGGCTTCGGGGGCATCGAGGGCGCGGGCGTCGCCGACACGGCAGGAGGCGAGCGGATGGGGGGCGGCCGCGCTGCGCCGGGCGGCCTCCTCGACCAGTCTGGGCGCCGCGTCCATCAGGTGGACCCGGTATCCCGCACCGGCGAGCCACAGCGCGTAGGCGCCGGCCGCGCCCCCGACGTCGAGCACCGTCGCGGGCGGCGGCGGCGCGTACCGCTCGATCAGCTCACGGGTGCGCGCGCTTTCGAGCAGGAAGGCGCCGTGCTCCAGCCGGGATTCCTCGGGCGCCCGTTCGTAGTAGTCCGCCACCGAGGGATCGAGCGACACTTAGCGATCGTCGACGTGCAGCAGGCGGGTGCGATGCTTGACCGTGCGGACGGCGACGCAGAGCACCAGGGTCACGCCGAACGCGGTGCCCCAGACCGGATCGATCGCGAGGCGCCCGGTGTAGGCGTGATCGGTCGCCATTTCGAGCGCGGTCAGCGACGCGATGAGCGCGAGCAGGCTGGAGTGCTCGCGACGGAGCACCGTCAGCAGGCAGAACCGCTCGTCGGGCCGGTGCCAGCGCGCCAACCGGGGGAGAAAGGCCGGCGTGATCGCCGCCCATGCCGTGTAGACGCTGCCGAACTTGCGGCGGAGAAACTCTTCCTCCGCGAACATGATCCGCTCGTAGTACAGCCAGAACACGAGACTCACGATGACGGGCGGCCACCAGACCCGGGGGAAGAGCGATACCCCGAGCCACATCAGATAGTTGCCGAGGTAGATCGGGTGGCGCACCACCGAGTAGAGGCCACTGGTGTTGAGCGACTCGGCCTGCGGCGTGCCCGTGTTCCGGCCGGAGGTGTCTTTGGGGACGAACCCCACCGTCGCCACGCGGATCGCGAGTCCCGCGAGCGAGAGGAGCAGGCAGACGGCCTCCCAGGCGAGGTCGAGGCGGTGATCGCCGCGTGGGTACCCGCCCTGTCCGGCGGCGACCAGCAGCATGGGGAAGAGCACCAGCGGCAGGTATCCCCGCCGCTGAAAGAGCCAGTGCCCCGTCGCCTCGAACTCCTCACGCAGACCCATCGTGACCTGTCCCGTCAGCCGTCGAGATCGCCGACCCGCTCGATGATCCGGCCGACCAGCCCGTACCGGAGCGCGGCCTCCGCGCCGAGCCAGAAGTTGCGGTGGGTGTCCTCTTCGATCCGCTCGAGGGGCTGCCCGGTTTCCCGGGAGAAAATTCGGTTGAGCCGGTCACGCATCCGGAGAATCTCGCGGGCCTCGATGTCGATGTCGCTGGCCGTGCCGCCGGCGCCGCCCGCGGGCTGGTGGAGCAGGAAGCGGGTGTTCGGCAGGCAGAAGCGCATCTCCTTCGGCGCCGCCACGTAGATCAACGCGCCCGCGCTCGCCACCCAGCCGGTGCCGATCATCTTCACTCGGGGCCGAATGAAGCGGATCAGGTCATGGATGGTGTCCCCCGCCTCCACGTGGCCACCCTGCGAGTTGATGTAGACCGTGATGTCCGCCTCGGACTCCGCGGCGAGCGCCAGGAGCTGGCCGGAGACGCTGGCGGCAAGCCTCTGGTTGATCTCCCCGCTGATGATGATCGTCCTGGCCCGAAGGAGGCGTTCCCCCACGGGATCGGCGACGGCGGTAGGCGGACTCTCGTGCTCGTGGTGGCGGAGCATGGATAGGCTCTCCGAAGGTGGATCGGTTCGAGGGCGACGACGCTGTCAGCCCTTGAAGACTAACATCCTCAGACGTCGACGTATCCCTGTTCCCAGCGGCGTGACGCGTCACGGTTGCGCAGATCCACCCCGAAGTCCACGCTCGCCTTGAGCGCCAGGAGCAGGCTCACCCACCCGGCGAGATTGTCGAGCCGATCCGATTCGGGCACACCACTGTCGGTGAGCGTCAGGTCGGTACCGCCCCGGCCGTCGGGCTCGAGCTCGAACGCCGCGCGGCTGCCGCCGAAGTAGGTGAGCGCGAAACGACGGGCCGGGGTGCGCTCCAGGACCCGGCTCTCCAGGATCTGGCCATTGAGGAAGCGGAAGGTGACCACGTCGCCGTGCTCCGCCGCGCTCTCGGCCCAGAACCGCGCGCGACCCTCCGGCGTGGCGAGCGCCTGGTAGACTCGCGCCGGCGGCGAGACGAGCGACAGGCACCAGCGGATCGTTCCATCCGCCTCGAGCCCCATCGCGACTAGCGCTCCGGCAGGGCGAACGCCATCACCATGTCGCCCTGGGTGAATCCGAAGAGCGCGTTACCGCCTACCGCGACCGCCACGTACTGCCGCCCGTTCACCGAGTAGGTGACCGGCGGAGCGTTGACCCCGGCGTCGCACTGCCAGGACCAGAGGCGGCGACCGCTCCCCGACTCGAATGCGGCGAACGCGCCCTTGCCGGCGCCGGAGAACACGAGTCCGCCGGCGGTCGCGAGGACGCCGCCGATCAGCGGCTCGTCGGTCCGTGCCTGCCACCGGAGCCGGCCGCCGTTCGCGAGGTCCACCGCACTCAGCGTGCCCCAGGCTTCCTCGACGTTCTGCGTGCTCGCGTAGTGCAGCACGGTGCCGTCCGGACGCTTCGCTTCGTGCGCGACGTAGCGGGTGGGGAGATGCAGCGCGGCGACGAAGAAGAGACCGCGCGTGGGGTCGTAAGCGGACGGCGACCAGTTGGCGCCGCCGGCGATGCCCGGCGCGATGATCACGCCATCGCCCGGGCGCGGAGGCGTGAACAGGTTGCGCTGGGGCACGAACGGCGCGGACTTGAAGAGCAGGCGGCCGTTCCGCCGGTCGTGCACGTAGACCCAGCCGGTCTTCGCGGCCTGGGCCACCGCCGGAACGCGTGTCCCCTTGTCATCGAGGTCCACCAGCACCGGCGAGCTGGCCACGTCGTAGCCCCAGCGGTCGTGCGGCACCTGCTGATAGTGCCAGACGCGCTTGCCGGTGCGCAGATCGAGCGCCACCAGCGACGACGTGTAGAGGTTGTCGCCGGGCCGCGATGCATCGGCCATCTGGGGGGAGGGATTGCCGGTACCGAAGAGGAGCAGCCCGCGCGCGGTGTCCACCACCGGCGAGGCGTAGATCGAACCGCCGCCGAAGCGCCACGCGTCGGCTTGCCGCGCGGCCGCGGTCCGTTCGCGCGGAACGTCCCGGTTGAGCGGCACGCCGTCCGGTGTCGCGCGGCGGAAGTCGCCCTCCCACCCGGGTCCGGTCACGTCGAAGTCCCACAGTCTCCGGCCGGTGGCCGCGTCGAACGCCGCCATGAGACCGGGCCGGCCGTACTGACCCGAGACGCCGACCACCGCGAGCCCCTTGTCCGGGTGCAGTCCGTACCCGACACCGGCGATCCCGACGAACACCCGTCCATCGTACACCAGCGGCGCCGCGCTGATGCCGACGCCGGTCGATCCGGTGGCCTGCGCGGCGGCGAGCGGATCGTCCGCCCCAAGCTGGGAGCTCGCCTCGGTCGTGCCCTGATACTCGGCGACCGTCACGTCCCAGAGCAGCGCGCCGTCGGCGGCATCCAGCGCGAGCAGGCGGCCGTCCACGGTGCCGACGAAGACGCGTCCGTCCGCCACGGCGACGCCGCGGTTCGCCGGACCGCAGCAGAGCTTGGCCGCCCGTGATTCGTGGCGGTAACGCCAGCGCGCTCGTCCGGTCCGCGCATCGAGGGCCACCACCCCGCTGAACGGCAGCGAGACGAACATGGTGCCGTCCACCACGATCGGCGTGGCCTGGAAGGTCGCGGTCACGCCGCTGTGATAGGTCCACGCCGGGACGAGGCCGCGGACGGTGGTGGTATCGATCGCCGTCAACGGCGAATAGCGGCCGCCGCCGAGCTCGAGTCCGTGCAGCGGCCAGCCGCTCGCGTCCTGGGCCCGAGCGGGCGAACCCGCGACGGCCTGGAGCGTGGCCAGGAGAACGAGGCGCTTCATGTCAGGAAGAGAACGAGCGGAGCGCTACGGGGAAAAGACCAGGCGGCGGAGCGCTTTGGCGTCGCGGCTGCAGGGATGGCCCATCCACAGCCGCCATTCCAGCCCGTCCTGATCGGTGCCGAGGAGATATCGCAGGTCGATCGCGCCCTTGCGGTCGGAGCCCGAGAGGAGGTGGATCGTGACGTCCCAGCGGGCGGCCTGCTCATGCGCCACGCCCCGTCCGGCGCAGGCGAGGAAGTCGATGGAGCCGATCTTGTTGTAGGGCACGAACACGTTGCCCGACGGGGTGAGCAGCTCGATGGCGGGCTTGTCCTGGGTGTAGGCGTCGGCCGAGTAGCGGAAGCTGTGCACCTCGAGCTCGATGCGCTCGCGGTCGCCGGCCTGCCACTCGACCTTCACGCGCTGCCCCTGCGCCGCGGCCGGCAACGTTCCGAGCGCGACGAACAGACCGATCAGCCAGAGCCTGCGCATGGTTGCTACGCCGGGCCGGCCTGCTCCGCGTGCCCCGCGATCTCACACAGGTAGCTGACGGCGGCCTGCACGCCGCCCTTGGGACCCGCCGCCACCTGGAACGCATGCGTGAGATGGCGCGCCAACGACTCGGTGCCGCCCTGATCGGCCGCGCCGAGCTTGTCGATCGCGCCGGCGAGATCGCGGAGGACGTGATCCTCGACGATGCTCTGCCACCCCGCCACGAACTCCTTCGTGTCCTTCATAAGGCCCTCCGCCTGGGGGTCTGACTTCGACCCTACCAAGATACGCGCCGTGGCCGAGAGCGTGAGGGGCCCGGCTAGTCGAGCGTAAAGCCAACCTTGATGGTCACTTGCCAGTGGGCAATCTGGCCCTTCTCGATATGGCCGCGGGTCTCGGTCACCTCGAACCAGCGGAGGTTGCGCACCGTTTCAGACGCCTTGGCCACGGCGCGCCGGACGGCGTCCTCGGCCCCGCTGCTGGACGATCCGACGATCTCGATGGTCTTGTAGACGTGCTCCGACATGCTGACTCCTGACGTACCGAGCTCCGGTACTGCTATCGGTTGGTTGTGGATTCCGACGCACTGATGACCGCGCGGATATCGGTCACCCACCCGGTGGCGTCATCCGGGGGCACGAAGGAACAGATCTCCTCGTTGCGCCCCTCGCCCGACCTGAGCCGCACCCGATCGCGGTCGCGCTCCACCGCATAGAACCGCCGGCTGCGCGGCGTGATTTCGAGGCCCACCTTGGCATTCTGTGGATCAGGAGGCGGTGAGGATGCCTTCTTCCGTGAACCGGGTCTCCCGGCTCGGTGACAGCGTACCGGTGCGCTCCCGGCACGCCGGCAACGACAACAGCCCGAGCGCGGACAGGACGGCGGCTCGAGTCACCCGGTGGGTCCCAGCATGCGGCGAACGGCTGAGCCCGCGACCGCGCCCGCGAGCGCGAGCAGGGAGTAGAGCGCCAGAAAGAGAACGCCGAGCGGCCACAGTCCGCCGCTCCCCGGCTCCTCCAGAACTCGAGCCATGAGCACGACGGCCTGCCCCGTGAAGACGCCGACCGCCACCTCGATCCAGTGGGCCGGCACCAGGAATCCGCCGATCGCGCCGGAGGCGATCAGGGCACCCGCGTAATACATCCAGGCTGAGTCCCACGGCTCCGCGCGGCCGGTGATCGCGCCGGAGAACACCCAGACGGCGACCCCGCACGCCAGGCCGATGGGCAGGCCGGAGGAGACCTGGGTCGGCTGAGGCACGAGCGCTCGATCAGGGCGCGCGGAAGCGGGCCAGCGGTCCGGCGGCGCCGCTCAGGGTGAGCATCGAGTCGGCGACCGCGAAGCTCGTGACCTCGGGCAGCACGGCGAGGTATTGACGCTCCAGCTCATCACCCTCGCTGCACGCCATCTTGGTGGCCATCGCCGGGCCGAAGGTGAGACCGTCGCCGGCCGTCTTGAACTCGGCGCCGTACCGGTTGCACCCGGCGAAGCCCGAGGCGCGGTGTGCCGCCGTATCGAAGATGATGGTAGCGGGCCGGCCGCCGGCGCCGGTCGGGGCGGGCTTGTCCTTCAGGTCCACCAGCGACCACTCGCGGCCATCCCGGGATGGAGCGGACGGCGCGGACTGGGACTCGTCAGCCACGGGTGGCTGATCCTCCGGCGGAGGCGGCTTGGGTCCGCACGCGACCGCGACCGCCAGCATCAGTGCTGGGCCTGGATTCCACGCGACTCGCATTCAGGTAGTCTCCTTCGCTGCCCCACGACGAACCAGCCGCATCGCCGCCGCCAACGCGCCGACGAGTGCACCCCCAGCCAACCCGTATCCGGCCCCCCGCAGCATGGCCGCGTCGGGATCCACCGCCGTCGCCATGGCGGATCCGGCCGACGCGAGAAAGGCGCCGAGCGCGGCGCCGACCGCGGCAGCCGTGGCGATCGCCACCCCGATTCGCCCTCCCGTGAAGCGCAGCGCGACGGCGTATCCGGCCCACGGCACCAGCGCCAGCACGGCGAGCACGAGCCACGTCATCTCGCCTCCGAATAGTATGAGCGGCGATCCATCGGCGAATAACCCGATGCTACGTCGGTTCGGTCCGGTCCGAAAGAGGTGCGGGCCTGAGATTGACCACCCGCAGAGGCATCCGCGCCGCGAGCGCCTGGGCGACCAGGCTCCGATGGCAATGGGTGGGATCGGCCTCGAGGCAGAGCAGACAGGCCCGGCGCCCGGATCGCACAATTTCCACGACGGTGGCGAGCTCGGCCTGCGCTTCGTGGGTCGCGAGGTGTTGCTCGAAGATGCGCCGCATCTCCGCGTGGCGGCCGGCCCGCGCGGCCGCGCGGCCTTCCGCCGGCGTGCCGAGGTCACGGAGATGCAGATACGCGATGCCCGCGGAGGCGAGGTTGGCGGTGAGCGCGGACTTGGCGAACCCGGGCCGGCGGCTGCTGGCGACGGCGCGAATATCGATCAGCAGGTCGATCCCGTGCGACGACAACGCTTCGAGGAATGTCTGGACCGTGGCCGACTCGTAGCCGATCGTGGCGAGCTCCGCGACTCTCACGCGTCCGGTTGGCGCGCGTGCTTGGCCCGGTAGCGGATCAGGTCCACCAGCAGAAACACGCCGAGCAGCGCCACGCCGGCCCCGGCCAGCCGCAGCAGCGCGATGGCCGACCGCGCGTGGGCTTGCTGGGCGATGGCCGTTTCCGTGAGCAGCCGCGTCGTGGCGGGCGAGGGGGTGCGCACGCCCTGCTCGACGTCGCTGGCGTACTTCCGCCATTCCTCGACCGTGCCGGGTGGCAGCTCCCGGACCTGTGCGGTCTGCGCGCCGATGAAAGCCCCGAGGCCGAGGCCCACGAATCCCACCGCGACGACGATCCATCCGGTCAACGCTCGACGCATCCGATCCTCTGCGTGCTGGGTAGACGGTGATTTACGCCGGTCGGCGTCCTTCGCGGATCGCGTCGAGGATCTCATCGCGGGTGAGGCGGGCCTCGATGGCCGGCACGTCGAGCGGCGAGCGGGACGCGGGCTCGGGACGCAGCACGAAGGACCGGCCGTCCTTTCGGCGGATCCGCACCGCGCCGTCCTGGCTCGCGCGGTCGAGCAGCGACGCGAGTCGCTGGCGAGCCTCCGCGGCAGTGAATTCCTTCACCTACACCTCGAGCACTTTCACACCCGCCTCGGATGCCACCCGGCCAAGCCGAGGATCGAGCGTGAGGAGCGGAGCCCCGTGCTGCCGGGCGCACGCCATGAGATACGCGTCGTACGCGTACAGACCCAGCCGGTCCGCCAGCTCGAGGGCGACGTCCAGCTCGATGTCGACCAGGCGGATGGGGATCCGGGCGTAGGCGGCGAGCGCGGTCCGCACGTCGGCGAGCTTGAGGCGACGCCGTTTCACCAGCGCCGAGAGCGCGTTGCCGGTCTCCCAGTGCACCGAGCCCGGCGCCAGCAGCTCCGCGCCCTGCGTCCGGGCGATGATCCGGTCGCGGGTGGGCTCGGCGGTGAGCACGGCGACGATCGCCGACGTGTCGATGACCAGCTCCATCGGCCGGATCACCGGGCGAGGAAATCGCGGAAGCGGCGAAGCGTATCCCCCCGCCCCGCCTGGCCCGACGCGGTCGGACGCTCGCCCTCCGCGCCGGAGAGCAGGAATTCGCCCGCGCTTCCCGGAGTTCCGACCGCGACCGCCGCGAGCCAGCGGTCGCCGTCGGCCACGGTGATCTCGGTGCCGTCGGCGATGGAGGTGTCGGGCGAGAACACCTGCTCCACCACCTCCGCCGACGCCGGCACGATGCGCTCGTTGCCGTTGTCGCAGATCCGAAGCACCGTGGCCAGCCGGTAGCGCTCGCGAAGGACGCGGCCGTGGTGCGCCAGGTGGCCGGCGATGATGTAGAGGAGCGCCCGGGCACTGACGCGCTTGCCGCTCGCCTCCCCCAGGCGAGTCCACCCGTCGGCCGGCATGTTGTCGGCGAGCGCCAGCGTCGCCTGACGCACCGCGCGCAGCTCGCCGACGATCGCGGCGAGCGGACGGCCATCGAAATCGCCGGCGGGCACGTACACGTTCTCGTCGAATCCGGGAAGCGCGGTCGTGTCGCCCCGGCCGATCCGCAGCATCCGGTAGGAGAAGATCCGTTCGGCATCCGCAAGATGGCCCAGCACTTCCTTGACGCTCCACTTGCCGGGAGCGTAGCGGTACCGCGCTGCCGCGTCGTCGAGCGGCGCCACCATGCGCTCCAGCTCCTCGAGCTGGCTCACCAGCAGGCTGCCGATGGCCTCGCCGGTCACCTGCGCGATGTAGCCGTGATAGAACGGGGCGGATTCGTCCGGACCCGGACGCGGCACGGAAAGCTGGCTCATGGTCGACTCCTGGAACGGTCTGGCGCGACGCATTGGCGCGGCGGCATAGCGGTAATATGGCGGATACCCGCGCGGGTCACGCGGCAGGCGGAGGCGGCTGCCCCATCCGCTTGACCGCGGCGCGATTCACCAGCACCCGCACGTTGTTGCTGCTGGAGTCGGCCGGCAGTATGAAGAAGAAGGGTCGCACCGGCGGGTAGCGCACCGTGAGCCCCACGAGGCGCTCACCGTCGGCGAACTCCAGCTCGATGGGGAAGGCGCCCAGCGCGCGTCCGTCCTTCGGCTCGAGCTGAAGGATGTCGTTGCGCCCCTTATCGCCCACCAGATCCTTGACGAAGAAGAGCGCCTTGAGGTCGGTGAGCTTCACCTCCAGCGTACCCTGCCCCGTCGTGCGGATGTGGCAAAGGGGCTTGCCGGGATCCACGTCGAGGCTGACGCCCTTGACGACCCGCCCGTCCAGATAGTGCGCGACGACCTCGTTGGCCATGGAGACTCCACCCTATTCAGGTAACCGACTTCAGCTCGTGTTGCCCGTTCTGCTCGACCATCCGATCCAGATCCGCAGCGCCGCCCAGTGCGCGGTACCGACCACCACGCCGGTGACGAGGGCGACGAAGAGCTCGCGGGTCACCAGAAACTTCGCGTTGATCAGCTCGGCCACGGTGCCGGTCGCGAGCCCCGCCAGCGCGAACGGCCACCACGCGATCCGGTCGGCCGCCGATCGGTTCCCGAATCCCACCAGGGCGCACCCGTAGAGCACCACCGCGCTGGCGAGCGTCACCACGAGACGCCGCTCCCGGATCACCGCCTCCTGCCAGATCATCATGCAGGCGACCATGAGCACCACGACCGTGGTGCCCAGCGTCTCGATCCGGCTGAGCCAGAAGGGCCGGGCCGGCCGGCCGCCCGCGCCGCCGTGCCTCAGCGGAACAGCTCCCATTTGAGGAAGGCGACCTGCCAGCGGCCCTGCGCGTGGCGCCAGCGAAGATCATAGCGGGCCCGCACTCGGCTACGCCCGAAGGCGAAGGTCCAGGTGCCGTCCTCGACCAGATAGGCGCCGTCGGTGGTGACGTTGCGGGGCCGAAAGTCGGATTGCGTCACCCGGGAAGACAGCGCCAGCCGGACGAAGTACTCGACTGCGGCCGTGCCGCGCCGCGCCGTATCGGGGGCGGGAGGCCAGATCATGACATCGGGAGTCAGATACCGGCGCAGCTGCACCGAGTCGCGCTTCACGAACGCGGCCGCGAGCTGCCAGCGAGGCGGGTCGGTCTGCGCCACGATCTCCGTGGCGCCGCACCACAACAGCAACAGCAGGACGCCCAGATGCCGCATCGCTGGCTCGCTTGCCGAGTATGGGGTTGCACGGTATGGTAGCCGCATGATCGCGCCGCCGGAGCCCCTGCCACGTCTGCTCGCCTTTCCCCCGCTGCTCTACGTCACCGCCTTCGCCCTCGGACTCGCGCTTCACGCGGTGATGCCGCTCCAGGCCCTGCCGCCCGTGATCGCACGGACGGGCGGCGTGCTGCTGCTCACGGCCAGCGCCGCGCTGTTGGTCTGGGCCCGGCTCACGTTGCATCGCGCGCGCACCACCTGGGTGCCCGGAGGCTCCACGGTCGCGCTGGCGCTGGGCGGTCCCTATACCCTCTCGCGGAATCCCATGTGCCTCGGCATGGCCGGCCTGCATCTCGGCCTGGGGTTGCTGCTCAATGCCGTGGCGCCGTTGCTGCTGTTCGTGCCGGTCTTCCTGCTGGTTGAGCGGCGCGTGATCCGCTGGGAGGAACAGAACCTCGCGGCCAAGTTCGGCGCTCCCTACCTCGAGTATCTCGGGCGCGTTCCCCGCTGGCTCTGAAGTGTCACCCTGAGCGAAGCGAAGGGGACCATGTCCTGGTGCCGCCCCTTCGCGCTGCGTCTAGGGTGACATCGCGGCAAGTTCGCGCAGCACCCGCACGGCCAGGTCCATGGTGCGCCGGTGGGTGCGAAACGCGAGCGACGCCATCCTGAGGGTAAAGCGCCCATCCAGCATGGTGGATGAAAGAAAGACCCGTCCGTCCCGGCGGGCGCCTTCCACGATCGCCTGATTCAGCGCGTTGACCCGCTCCAGCGACGCCCCCGGCGGCACCCAACGGTACGTCACGATGGAGAGGTCCGGCTCCGGTCCCACTTCGTATCCCGCCAGCTCGATCTCCCGCCGGAAATAGCGCGCCAGCAGCAGCTTCTCCTCCAGCGCCGCGCTGAATGGCGCGGTGCCCAGCAGCACCAGCGGCAGCCACATGCGAAGGCCGCGGAAGTGCCGCGACAGCTCGGGCGACGCGTCGGCGGGTGAGATCTCCGTGGGCTCTCGCGCGGCATCCTGCATGTAGCTGCCGGCGTAGTCGTGACTCGCCATGAGCGGTGCGGCATCGCGGACGACGAGCACGCCCGAGCCGTAGGGCAGGAACAGGCCTTTGTGGGGATCGAGCACGGCCGAATCGGAGCGTTCGATGCCGCGCAAGGCGGCGCGTCCCTGGTCCGTCAGCAGGAAGAACCCACCGTAGGCCGCGTCCACATGGAACCAGCAGCGCTCCCGCCGCGCGATATCGGCGATCGCCTCCAGCGGATCCACCGCGCCGGTGTCGGTCGTGCCCGCTGCCGCGATGACGAGCCAGGGCTTCAGGCCCTGGGCACGATCGGCGGCGATCGCCTGCGCCAGCGCCTCGGGCCGCATCCGGTAGCCCGCGTCGATCGCGACATGCCGCACCTGCGCCTCGGCCATGCCGGCGAGCTGGAGCGCCTTCTCGATACAGTGGTGCGCCTGGGAGGTGAGGTAGATGGCCGCCCTGGGATAATCCGCCGCGCGCAGTCCGTGCGCGTGCCGCGCGGTGGCGATCGCCGTGAGGTTGGCGATGCTCCCGCCGGAGGCGATGTTGCCGCCCGCGCCCGGCGGATACCCGACCAGGTCGGCCACCCAGCGGATCAGCATGTTCTCCATCCGCACGGGCCCTGGCCCGGTGAAGAAAATGCCGGAGTACTTGTTGGTGACCGCCGCGAGGAAGTCGCCCAGCGCGGAGTGGTAGATGCCGCCACCGGGGATGTAGGCGAGGTGGCGGCCGGTCGCGGTGGCGGCGCCCGGCGCCACGACGTCGCGCTCGATCAGCTCGATGACGTTCTCCAGCGCGAGGCCGTCGGCCGAGATCGGATGCTCGAGCAGTCCAATCCCGCGGTGCGCGACGTCGTCGAAGCCCTTGATGTGATCGATCCGGCGAAGGAATCGCTCCGAGGAGGCGATCACCGCATCCCGCAGGCGCCGGCGGCGGCTCGCGCCGGGCTCCAGCGGGCGCGCCGCGCGCTCGAGGCGCCGCAGTCGTTCCTCGAGCTCGCCCTCAGCCACCGCGGAGTCTCTGCTGCACCCGGCGCACCTCCGCCACGATCGAGCGCGCACGCTGGACCGACACGCCCTCGCGGAAGAGCGCCCGCTCGGCCTCCTCGTCCGACTGGCCTTCCGCGAACAGGTCCATGACGCGGCGGGTGAGCCGGATGGTTTCCTCCGGGCGTTCGGCACCACCGAAGAGCGAGCGCCACCAGCTCATCGGGACAGGCGCCAGACCGCCACGATCGAGAGCACCAGCAGGACCGGGTAGATGAGCAGCAGGTCCACCCGGATGTTGCACTCCCCCGTGCAGAGCCACCGCTGCCGCATGCCCGTCTCGTACGCGGCGTAGACCAGCCAGAGCACGCCGGTCACCACCGCGACGCGACGGCGGCCGAAACCCAGCACCAGAAACCCTGCGCCGATGATCGCGGCCAGGGCCGGATACTGGATGAAGATGCCGAGCGCGCTCAGGCGTGCTCCCGCATGAGGATGATCTCGGTCCGCACGTCGAAGCCGAGATCGCCGAGACCGACGACGCGCCATCCTTCCGCGCCCATGCGGTTGAGGATGACCGGCAGCTCCGATCCGACGGGCTTGGTGATGCCGTTGACGTACCAGGTGACGCCGCCGCCGGGGCCGGCCTCGTCCCGCCCGATCAGTACCGCGTATTCATAGGTGGCCATCGCCGTGCCTCGCTGAAGGTGGACCGCTCAGGGCACGATCACCCGCTCGTGCCCGTCCTTGGTGGCGAGCCGCATGCTGCTGCCTTCCGACTTGGCCAGCAGATGCACGCCCGGCTCGGTGGCGTCGTTGAGCAGCACCAATCCCGAGCCGTCCTTCCCCGCGCCGAGCTTCACTCGGATGGTGCCCTGCTGATCCAGCAGCCGGAGCACCACCTGCCCGTCCTCCTCGACCCGGATGGACGCCCGGGCCTTGCCGCGCTCGTCCGTCAGCTCCAGTCCTCGGCCGCGGAGGACCTCGTCACCGGCCGGGTGGGCCGGCTGAGTCCGCATCGCCGCCCCGGTCAGGATCGCGAGATTGAGCACGCTCAGCGTGAGCGCAAGTCGTTGGGTTGTCATCGGGCCTCCCTGCCGGAATATCTCGCCTTCGGGTGGGGACCCGCCACCGCGACGAGACTAGTCGTCCTCCGGTACCCGCACCGGCGGAAGGGTCCATCCCCTGAGAATCGCGCCGAATCGAAGCCCGGCGATCGCGGCCATGCCGGCAAGCGACGCGACGTTCACCGGCACCCCGATCCGCACCAGCATGAGATACAGCCCGGCGCCGGCCGCGGCGGCGGTCGCGTACAGCAGGCCGGGGCGCAGGACGAGTGGAATCTGCGCCGTCAGCACGTCGCGGATGATGCCCCCGGCGACCCCGGTGATGGTTCCCATCAGGAGCGCGATGCCCGGGGAGTGGCCCGCCATCTCGGTGAGCTGCACGCCGGTAATCGTGAAGAAGGCGAGTCCCAGCGCATCGGCCACGAGCAGAGCACGGCGGGACGCAACCCAGAACCGCAGGTACGCCAGGGTCACGGCGGTCGCCGCCAGGATGACGGAGAGATAGGTGGTATTGGCGATCCAGAAGATCGGATGCCGGTTGAGGAGCAGGTCGCGGACGGTGCCGCCACCGATCGCCGTGACGACCGCGATGACCACGACGCCGAGCACGTCGAGGCCCTTGCGGCCGGCGGCGAGAACGCCGCTGACGGCGAAGACCGCGACGCCCAGCAGATCGAGCACGTAGCGCACGATCAGCTCCGTTCCAGCCGCGCCGCCACCGCTTCGATCTCCAGCAGCCACTCGGGAGCGAAAGTCTGGGCGATGACGACGGTCAGTGCCGGCCGCGCGGCGCCGAGACGGGCACGCCGCACGCCGCTGTTGATCTCCGCCTGGCTCCGGTCGGTGAGGTACGTCGTCACCTTCACCAGATGCTCCGGCCCCATGTCGGCGTCGGCGAGCACCGCCAGCAGATTGTCCCAGACGACGTGGCACTGTCCCTCGAAGTCCGCGGGGACGGTGCCGTCCGCCCGAACCGGGACCTGCCCGCTCACGAAGAGCAGGCGCGCGCCGGGTGGCACCGCCAGGCCTTGGGTGTAGTTGCCGACGGGCGCCGGCACCGATGCCGGGTCGTGCGTGCGATGAGGCATGTGGATTCAGCGGGTGACGGAAGAGGTCAGGTCTTCGAGCGGCACGCCGGCGGCGCAAAGCGGACACCCACCGGGAGGCCAGGTCTCGAAATGATGGCGCAGCACGGCCTCGACCGGCACTCCCTCGGCGGCGAACCAGTCGGCGCCCACGCTGCCGAGCACGAGCAGGGCGCCCGCGACTACGGGGTCGGCGCCATGAATGCGGACCTCGGTGCAGGTGGCCCGCAGCGCGGAGCCGGCGCTCATGACGTCGTCCACGATCGCGACGCGACGGCCGGCGGCGCGCCGCGCCAGCGCCGGGGGCAGCACATAGTGAGCCGGAAAGAGACCGGCAGGCTCGGCATCGGCCACGCGCTCGGTGAACCAGAACTCGACGCCCAGATCGCGCGCGACCAGCTGGGCGAGAAACGCGCCGCCGAGGAGCGGGCCGCACACGGCGGTGACGCCGTGCGGGAGCAACGTCTCGCCGAGCTGCCGCACCAGCGGCGCAATACGGGAGCCGTCGGCGAAGAGGCCGTCGAGGTCGAGCCAGAGTCGGCTGTGCAGACCCGACTCGAGCCGGAAGTGACCGGCGCGAGCGCCCGCGAGGTCGAGCAGGCTGGTGAGACTGTGCCGGCTCATGTCACGGCTTGGGTGGAGAGAGACGGGATTCCTCCCGCTGCCGCGCCAGCGTCCGCTCGGCGAAGTCGAGACGATCCTCCATCTCGCTCACGCGGGTGCCGACGTCGGCCAACTCGTCGAGACGGCGCTCGGTCTCCTCCAGCAGATCGGTCTGGCGGCGCGCGATCCGGAACCGGCGCTGGAGCAGGACGATGGCCACCCCGACCCCGCCGGTGACGGCGCCGGTCATCAGCGCCCAGATGATAATGTTCTCCATATCACCTCTCCTAAATGCCGATAAATCAATAGTATAGAGATGTCAGTTCGAGTGGTTTCCGTCAAGTTGCCCCCGCCTGCTGGCCGACTCGTCCGTCGCGTGGTACGTTAATGCCATCCCATCCCAGGCGACTCTTCCCATGCGTCCGATCCAGGCAGTGGTAGCCGGCATTGTGCTCAGTGCCGTCGCAGTCGTGGGCTGTTCGCGCGGCGAATCGCCCACCAGCTCCTTCCAGCCCGCGGCGTCAGCGGCGGCACCGGCGGCGGCCGAGTCGGACCCCGTGGTCGTCGCCGCGGGCGACATCGTGTGCGGCACGGGGACCGCGACCGCCACCGCGTGCCAGCAAGCGGCCACCTCCGCGCTCGTCGCGTCGATCGCGCCCCAGGCGGTGCTGCTCATGGGTGACATCCAGTACGAGAACGCGACGCTGAACGACTTCAACACCTATTACCAGCCCACCTGGGGCGCCCACAAGCCGATCACCTACCCAGCGGCCGGCAACCATGAGTACCAGACCGCCAACGCGGCCGGCTACTTCGACTACTTCAACGGCGTGGGCGTGCAGGCGGGGCGAGCGGGCGAGCGGGGGAAAGGTTACTACAGCTTCGACGTCGGGACCTGGCACCTGATCGCCCTCAACAGCAACTGCGCCTCCGTGGGCGGCTGCGGCGCGGGCTCGCCGCAGGAACAGTGGCTGCGCGCCGACCTCGCGGCCCACACCAACACCTGCACGCTCGCCTATTGGCACCATCCGCGGTTCAGCTCCGGCTCGCACGGGAACGTGTCGGCCATGCAGCCGATCTGGCAGGCGCTGTACGACTACCGCGCGGACCTGGTGTTGGCCGGACACGACCATGACTACGAGCGGTTCGGGCCGCAGAACGCTACGGGCGGGCTCGACCAGGCGGCCGGGATCCGGTCGTTCGTCGTCGGAGTCGGCGGGAAGGAAATGCGTGGCTTCGGAACCATCCGCGCCAACAGCGAGAAGCGCAGCAGCTCCGCCCTTGGCGTGCTCAAGCTCATCCTCAGGCCCACCAGCTTCGACTGGGAATTCGTACCGGTTCCGGGGCACTCGCTGACCGACGTGGGCTCCGCCGCCTGCGTGGTGGCGCCTACCCAGCCCCCACCGCCGCCCCCGACCCAGACCACGCTCACGGTCACGGCCAACGCGGACGCGCACGTCCTTCGCGATTCGCCCTTCAGCCGCTACGGAACGCGGACGACGCTGCTGGTGGACGGCTCACCGGCGGCACGGACCTACCTGAAGTTCTCCGTGACCGGCATCGGCACCAAGTCGGTCGTCAGTGCCAAGCTCCGGCTGTACGCGGTCGATCCGTCCGACGCCGGCGGCCGCCTGCACCGGGTGTCGTCCACCAGCTGGAGCGAGAGCACCATTCGCTGGAGCGGCGCCCCCTCGTACACCTCGACGGTGCTCGGCTCGATCGGCAGCGTGGTGGTGAATACCTGGTACGAGATCGACGTGACCAGCCAGGTGAAGGCGAACGGGACCTACAGCTTCGCGCTCGAGTCGGCGTCCACCAACGGCGCGGACTACCGCGCGCGGGAAGCCGGTGCGACAACCGCGCCGAGACTGGTGATCGTGGTGCAGTAGGTCAGCGGGAGCCGAGCTGGGGGAACATGGCCGGCAGGGCGTCGATGAGCGCCCAGCCGGTTCCCTCCACCACCGGCTCGACCGCGAGCCCTTCGAAATACCGGTCCAGCACCGCCGCCCGCTCTTCCGCGAGCGGCGGCTGGCAGTAGTCCTCCTCCTCCCACATCGCCTTGCCGTTCGGCAGCCGCCGGGCCCGGCGAAGCGAGTACGTCAGCGCCTTCCCGAACGGACGAAGCGCGGAGAACTCGTTCCGCGCCAGCCGATCCTCCAGCTCCGCCACCAGCTCGGCCCGCGGCGTCGCGGTGACCAGGTAGTGCGCCATGTCAGGCCACGTCGTGGCCGGCGGCGCGCAGCGCCTCCAGCGCGGCGGGCAGGTCGCGCGCCTTCACCAGCACGTAGTCGGTGTCGAAGGTGGAGATCGCGAAGATGCCGAGCCCGGCCCGTGCCAGCGGCTCGGCCATGGAGAGGAGAATGCCCACGAGATTGGGTGGCAGCGTGCCGCGCACCCGGAGGGCGCGGTAGTCTCGCTCGCTCGCCACGGTGGGCGGCACCGCGCTCTGGAGCGTCGTGATCGACAGCTCTTCGGCGGTTCGGCTGATCGTGAGGAACGATCCGCTGTTGAAAGCCCAGTCGGGAATCGCGGCGTCCGGCGGGAGACGGCAGATGGCGAGCGTGTCGGGCAGCAGCTGGAGGGGTAGCGCCATCGCGCTAGATCCGGGCGAATTCGTGCACGGTACGCTCGCTGACCACGTTCCCCGTGTGTCGCGTGGCCATCGGCTCGATCAGCATCAAGTGCACTTCCTCCGCCGCGACCGGGCGGTGCTCGACGCCCTTGGGGATGACGACCATCTCCCCGGGCCCCAGGGTCACCTGCCCATCGCGGAGCTCGATCGTGAGCTGTCCCTTGAGCACGATGAACAGCTCGTCTTCCTCCGCGTGATGATGCCAGACGAACTCGCCCTGCACCTTGGCGAGCTTCACATGGCTGTCGTTCAGGTCGGCGATGATCTTCGGGCTCCACCGGTCGGTGAAGCGGCCGAACTTCTCCGCCAGGTTGATCGTCGTGACCACTGAATCCTCCTGCTAGTCGGTGACCCAGGTCTCCACTGCCAGCCAGACTTCACGCGAGACCGTGATGCCTCGAGGAAACTGCGCCGCGAAATGGTCTCGCAGCCGGGGCGCATGCTCCGCCAGATACCGCTCCAGCGCGTCCTCGGTCGGTGCCTCGTACCGGATACGATAGCGGCCCTGCCCCGACCGCGTGAAGGCCGCGCCGTGAAAGCAGCCCGTGGCCAGAAGCTCGGGGATATGCGTCGCCCGCATGAACCGCTCGTAGCGCTCGACCAGGTCCGGCTCCACCATCGTGGTGATTTCGTACGTCACGCTCACGGGTGCTCCCTGCGCCGCATGACCTCCGCGACCAGCGTCCGCAGCGCCGCCACCTCCTCCGGCGTCGGCTCGCGCGGCGTCATCTCCCATTGTGGCGCCTCCTCCTCCAGCGGTTCCGGTCCCGTGACCAACCAGCAGGTCCCCCTGAAATCACCGTTGACTTCGAACCGGCCTCCGATGCTCTCCTGCCGCATCAGAACAGCCGGCCCGCCAACCGGATCATGAATGGTGGGAGGAAACCGGAACAGGACGTGGTCCGACGCGCTGAGCAACCGGCCGTCCGCATCGAGCAGCACCTGGACGATCCGAACGCCGGCGGCCTCGGCCGAGAGCTCGAGCACCAGGCTTTCCCACCCGGCGATGGCACTCGGTGAGGCCGACGGCGCCGGCTCCGAGGGGACCAGCGGGGACACGCGCGGGACGACGCTCTGCGGCAGTGGCGCCAACAGGGCATGCCACGGACGATGGTCGGACATACCGCCGGTGCCCATCTATTCGCTGGGTACTTCCTCGACCGTAATGGTGCCCGCCATGCGCACACCG
>Ga0190265_10000704_pt1 | contig 22503 bp, 18 predicted proteins | sample Popmic124T_FD_133135 | JGI IMG/M metagenome (GOLD analysis project Ga0190265, IMG submission 133135) | Populus adjacent soil microbial communities from riparian zone of Indian Creek, Utah, USA - 124 T | ecosystem: Environmental > Terrestrial > Soil > Riparian zone | place: USA: Utah | collected...
CGCGCACCCACGAGTTCCTCAAGCAGGTGCGCAAGGTCGTCGACGCCGACTACCCCGACCGAGTGCTGCTCTGCGAGGCCAACCAGTGGCCGGCCGACGTCGTCGAGTACTTCGGCGAGAACGGCGACGAGTGCCAGATGGCGTTCCACTTCCCCGTCATGCCGCGCCTGTTCATGGCCGTGCGGCGGGAACAGCGGTTCCCCATCTCGGAGATCATGGCGCAGACGCCGGAGATCCCGGACAACTGCCAGTGGGGCGTCTTCCTCCGCAACCACGACGAGCTCACCCTCGAGATGGTCACCGACGAGGAACGCGACTACATGTGGGACGAGTACGCCAAGGACCCCCGCATGAAGGCCAACATCGGCATCCGACGTCGGCTGGCCCCGCTGCTGGACAACGACGTCAACACCCTCGAGCTGTTCAACGCGCTGCTGCTGTCACTTCCCGGCTCGCCCGTCCTCTACTACGGCGACGAGATCGGCATGGGCGACAACATCTGGCTCGGTGACCGCGACGGCGTCCGCACGCCGATGCAGTGGACGCCGGACCGCAACGGCGGCTTCTCCACGGCCGACCCGCAGCGGATGTACCTGCCGCTGAACCAGGACCCGGTCTACGGCTACCAGGTCACCAACGTCGAGTCGCAGCTGCGCAACACGACGTCGCTGCTGCACTGGATCCGCCGGATGATCCAGGTCCGCAACGAGCACCCGACGTTCGGTCTCGGCACCTTCGAGGAGGTCGGCTCGCGCAACCCGACCGTGCTGTCCTTCGTGCGCAAGTTCGGCGACGACGTCGTGCTGTGCGTGAACAACCTGTCCCGCTTCCCGCAGCCGGTGGAGCTGGACCTGCGGCAGTTCGAGGGCTACCGGCCGGTCGAGCTCACCGGGCGGGTGGACTTCCCGCAGATCGGCGTCCTGCCCTACATGCTCACCCTGGCCGGGCACGGCTTCTACTGGTTCGAGCTGAGCAAGCCCGTGGCCCCGGCCGTCGAGGAGCACGAGGACTGGGAGAGCGCCACCTCGAGCAGCGTGGCCGACACGCTCCTGGCGGCGGGGCTCGTCAGCGACGCCGAGGAGACCCCCGGCGACAACGCACCCGGAACGGGGGACGACCGATGAAGGCCCTCACCGACCTCTTCCGCGAGTGGATGCCCCACCAGCGATGGTTCGGGAGCAAGGGCCGCGAGTGGGCGGACGTGTCCGAGGACGGCTTCTTCCTCGACCGCGGCAACCCGGTCGTCTCCGTGCACCGGGTCCGCGTCACCTACGCCGACGGGCTGCAGGAGACCTACCTGGTGCCGCTCTCCTGGCGGGACCACCCGGCGGAGGAGCTGGAGTCGGCGCTCGTCGGCGCGGTCGCCAACGACGGCCGGGAGACCTACGCCTACGACGCGATGCGCGACCGGGAGGCCACCACGCCGTGGCTGGTCCACCTGGTGAACGCCTCGACGGTCGGGCCGATGCACTTCCACCCGGCCGGCGTCGCCTACATCCCGGAGGGGCTGCCCGGCGACATCGTCTCCGGCGAGCAGAGCAACACCTCCCTCATCTACGGGCAGGAGGCGATCCTCAAGCTGTTCCGGCGGCTCGAGCCCGGGCTCAACCCCGACGTCGAGGTCCACGACGCCCTGCGCCGCACGGAGAACGAGCACATCGCCCCCCTGCTCGGGCACATCGAGATCGACGACCCGGACCCGGCGAACCCGCCGGCGACGGTGGCGATGCTGCAGACGTTCGTGCCCAACGCCAGCGACGGCTGGCGGCTGGCCACCGCGAGCGTGCGCGACCTCTACATGGAGGGCGACCTGCACGCCGACGAGGTCGGTGGCGACTTCGCCGCCGACAGCGAGCGGCTCGGCGCCGCCACGGCGTCGGTGCACGGGGACATGGCGCAGGTGCTGCCCACCGAGCCGGCCGACGAGGGCTGGTACGGCGCCGTCGCCGAGCAGATGAACGGGCGGCTCACCGCCGCGATCGAGGTCGTCCCGCAGCTGGCCGAGCACGCCGACGGGCTGCGGGCGCTGTACGCCGCGGTCGCGGGGAGCCGGGAGCCCGTCGTCCGCCAGCGGGTGCACGGCGACCTGCACCTCGGTCAGGTGCTGCGCACCGCCACCGGCTGGATCGTCCTGGACTTCGAGGGCGAGCCGGCCCGGTCGCTGGCCAGCCGCCGCGAGCTCGACAGCCCGCTGCGCGACGTCGCCGGCATGCTCCGCAGCTTCGACTACGCGGCCCGCCACATGCTGGTCGAGCAGCCCGACGACCCGCAGCGCGCGTACCGGGCCCAGGAGTGGGCGGCGCGCAACCGGGCCGCCTTCTGCACGGGCTACTCCAGTGCCAGCGGGCTGGACCCGTGCGGGGAATCACCACTCCTTCGGGCGTTCGAGGCCGACAAGGCGGTTTACGAGTGCGTCTACGAGGCACGCAACCGTCCGCACTGGCTGATGATCCCGCTGAACTCCCTGTCCCGACTGACCAGCGCGACCTGACGGACGCGGATGACGCGACCGCCCGGACGACACCCAGCACTGAAGAGGACGGCGAGACGATGACGACCGACGACCGGGGACTCACCCCGGACAGCGGCCCCGTGGCCGACAAGGACGATCTGCAGCGCGCCGTCGAGGAGCGGGTGGCCGCGGTGGAGGAGGCGGCCGGCACCGACCCGGTGGTGAACGCGGCTCCGGCCAAGAAGGCCACACGCGCCGCCGCCAAGAAGGCACCCGCGGCGAAGAAGGCGCCGGCCAAGAAGGCGACCGCCGCCGGCGCCAAGGCGCCGGCGGCGAAGAAGGCACCGGCCGCGAAGAAGGCACCGGCGGCCAAGCGGACGACGGCCGCGAAGAAGGCCGCCGCCCCCGCGCAGCTCGACGAACGACCCGATGCGGTGAACCGGCCCGGCGAGGGTCCGGCCGAGAAGACGACGGCCACGCCCGTCGTCGCGCCGGCTCCCATCGCCGAGCCGGGTGACCCGACGGGTGCCCCGGCTCCGCAGCCCGAGGCACCCAGCACCGACCCTGCCGAGCCGAGCACCCCGCAGGTACCGGGGGAGGGCGGTCCGGCGGATGCCGCGGTCGCGCCGTCGGCGTCCGTGCAGAGCGCCGCCGCACCGCTGCCGGTGAACGCGGAGGCCGGGCACTCCGCCCCCTCGGCCGACGTGCGCGAGCTGAGCGACGACGACCTGCGCGCCGTCGTCGAGGGCTGGTCGCACGATCCGCACGGCGTCCTCGGGACGCATCTGACCGCGGACGGCTGGGTCGTCCGCACCCTGCGGCCCGACGCCGTCGGCGTCGCCGTCCTGGACGAGGACGGCTCCCGCTACGAGGCCCGCCACCTGTCCGGCGGCATCCACGAGGCGCGGCTGCCGCAGCAGCCGGGCGACTACCGCATCGAGGTCGCCTACGGCGACGGCGACGGCGACGGGGACGGGGGGCAGAACACCTACACCGTCGACGACCCGTACCGCTGGATGCCGACCGTGGGGCAGCTCGACGAGCACCTGATCCGCGAGGGTCGCCACGAGCGCCTCTACGAGGTCCTGGGTGCGCACGTCCGGCGCTACGACACCCCGCGCGGCACCGTCGGGGGCGTCTCGTTCGCCGTGTGGGCGCCGGCCGCCAAGGGCGTGAAGGTCACCGGCGACTTCGACTACTGGGAGGCGCGCGCCTACCCCATGCGCTCGCTGGGCTCCTCCGGTGTGTGGGAGATCTTCATCCCGGGCGTGCAGGTCGGCAGCCGGTACCGCTTCCACGTGCTGGGCGCCGACGGCACCTGGCGGGAGAAGTCCGACCCGATGGCGTTCGCCACCGAGGTCCCGCCGCTCAACGCCTCGGTCGTCACCGAGTCCAGCTACGAGTGGCAGGACGACGCCTGGCTGGCGCAGCGGGCCGAGGCCGGCTGGCACGAGCGCCCGATGAGCGTCTACGAGGTGCACGTCGGCTCGTGGCGGCAGGGTCTCTCCTACCGGCAGCTCGCCGACGAGCTGATCGACTACGTGGTCGCGGCGGGCTTCACCCACATCGAGTTCATGCCGCTGGCCGAGCACCCCTTCGGCGGCTCGTGGGGCTACCAGGTCACCTCCTACTACGCGCCCACCTCGCGCTACGGCAGCCCGGACGACCTCCGGTACCTGATCGACCGCGCCCACCAGGCCGGCATCGGCGTCATCGTGGACTGGGTGCCCGCCCACTTCCCCAAGGACGACTGGGCGCTGGCCCGGTTCGACGGCACCCCGCTCTACGAGCACGGGGACCCGCGACGCGGCGAGCAGCTGGACTGGGGCACCTACGTCTTCGACTTCGGCCGGTCCGAGGTCCGCAACTTCCTCGTCGCGAACGCCCTGTTCTGGTGCAGGGAGTTCCACGTCGACGGCGTCCGCGTCGACGCCGTGGCCTCGATGCTCTACCTGGACTACTCGCGCGAGGACTGGGCGCCGAACAAGTTCGGCGGCCGCGAGAACCTCGAGGCCGTCGAGTTCCTGCAGGAGATGAACGCGACCGTCTACCGCGAGGTGCCGGGCGTCGTCACCATCGCCGAGGAGTCGACGGCGTGGCCGGGCGTCACCCGCCCCACCCACCTGGGCGGTCTGGGCTTCGGCTTCAAGTGGAACATGGGCTGGATGCACGACTCGCTCGCCTACGTCGAGCGCGCACCGGTGCACCGCAGCTACCACCACGGCCAGCTGACGTTCTCGATGATGTACGCCTACTCCGAGAACTACGTGCTGCCGATCAGCCACGACGAGGTCGTGTACGGCAAGGGCTCGATGCTGCGGAAGATGCCCGGCGACCGCTGGCAGCAGCTGGCCAACCTGCGGGCGTACCTCGCCTACATGTGGGCGCACCCCGGCAAGCAGCTGCTGTTCATGGGCTCGGAGTTCGCGCAGGACGCCGAGTGGGCCGAGAGCCGCTCGCTGGACTGGTGGCACCTCGACGACCCCGCGCACCGCGGCATCCTGCAGCTGGTCTCGGACCTCAACGGCCGCTACAAGGAGCTCGACGCGCTCTGGTCGCTCGACGTCGACCCGTCGGGGTTCCAGTGGATCGACGCCAACGACGCGAGCGGCAACGTGCTCTCGTTCCTCCGGTACGGCAAGCCGGCCGGGGACGGCGGGAACGGGTCGGCGCTCGCCTGCGTGGTCAACTTCTCCGGGTCGCCGCACCACGGCTACCGGATCGGGCTGCCCCGCGGGGGCCACTGGCGCGAGGTGCTCAACACCGACGCCGAGGGCTACGGCGGATCGGGCGTCGGCAACCTGGGCGGGGTCGATGCGGAGGAGACGCCCTGGCACGGCCAGCCGTACTCGGCGACGGTGGCCGCTCCCCCGCTGGGCACCGTCTGGCTCCTGCACCAGGGCTGACCCCTGCGGGCCCGAGGCGGGGTCCCCGGGGCCGTCGGCGCGCCGGAGGCCCCCGCCGGGGTCCCTGACCGGGCATCCTTGTGCGGCTGCCGTTCGACGGGCCGCGCCTCGACGAGCCGGTCCACCACACAGGGGGAACCAGTCCGCGATGACGTCGGTCCTGCGCCGCGCCCTGCCCGCCGTCCTCGGCGTCCTCCTGCTCATCGGCTGCGCCACCGAGGTCGTCACGGGCCAGGCGTCGCCGGGACCGGGTGAACCCGTGGACGTCGGCGCCGACGAGTTCCCCATCACCGGGGCGTCCGACGAGCCGATCGACCGCTTCGCCCGCAACGCGCTGGCCGACATCGAGAGCTTCTGGGCGTCGGCGTACCCGGAGTTCTTCGACGAAGAGTTCACCCCGCTCGAGGGCGGCTACTTCTCGGTGGACTCCGAGGCCGTCGACGAGGCGGCGTACCCGGAGACCGGCATCGGGTGCGAGGGCTCCCCGACGTCGCCGGACTCCGTCGCCGGCAACGCCTTCTACGACCCGGCCTGCGACCTCATCGCCTACGACCGGGCACTCCTGGAGGAGCTGGCCACGGACTACGGGCGCTTCCTCGTGCCTGTCGTCATGGCGCACGAGTTCGGGCACGCGATGCAGGGCCGGTTCGGCTTCTCCGAGCGCGGCATCCAGGACGAGACGCAGGCCGACTGCCTGGCCGGCGCCTGGACGGGCTGGGTCGCCGGGGGCGAGGCCGAGCACGTGTCCATCCGGACGCCGGAGCTCGACGACGTGGTCCGCGGGTTCCTGCTGCTCCGGGACGACGTCGGCAGCGACCCCGACGACACCCAGGCGCACGGCTCCTACTTCGACCGGGTCTCGGCGTTCTACGAGGGCTTCGACGGCGGGGTCGGGCCGTGCCGGGACGACTTCGGCTCGGACCGGCTGTTCACCGCGGCCGCCTTCGGCAACGACGCCGACTACGCGAGCCAGGGCAACGCGGCGTTCGAGGACCTCGTGGAGATCATCGACGTCAGCCTGCCGGACTTCTGGGCCGAGGTGTTCCCGGCCGCCTTCGGCAGCGACTTCGAGCCACCGACGATCGAGGGGTTCCAGAGCAGCGCCCCCGACTGCGCGGACCTCGACGACCGCGACCTGGGCTACTGCGCCGAGGACAACACCGTCTACGTCGACGAGACCGACCTGGCCACCCCCGCCTACGAGGAGATCGGCGACTTCGCCTTGGCGACGGCGATCTCGCTGCCGTACTCGCTCGCCGTCCGCGACCAGGCGGGGCTCTCCACCGACGACGGGGCAGCCACCCGCTCGGCCGTCTGCCTGACCGGCTGGTACGAGGCCCAGTGGTACAACAACGCCTTCACCGACGTCCTCCCCGACGCCGCCATCAGCCCCGGGGACATCGACGAGGCCGTGCAGTTCCTGCTGACGTACGGCGTCGACGACCAGGTGTTCCCGAACCTCGACGCCTCGGGCTTCGAGCTGGTCGGCGCCTTCCGCACCGGCTTCCTCGAGGGTGGCGACGCCTGCGAGCTGGAGCGCTGAGGAAGGACCCCGTCCCCCTCACCACTCACAGGCTCGCGGCGAGTCTCTGGACGGGGCCGCGGGCCCGCGTTTGCGCGCGGGCCGGAACGCCGATGCACCGCGCATGGCCCGTTCGCTGCGGCACCGCCTGCTGCCTGCCTTCCTGGCGCTGTGCACCGTCTGCCTGACCGGCTGCGCGACCATCGTGATCGGGGAGCCCCGAGCCCGGCAGCCCGCCCCGTCACCCGGCGCGAACGCCGGCGAGATCGTCGGGGCCGACGGCGGCGCGGTCGACCAGCTGGCCGCGGACGCCCTGGCCGACCTCGAGGACTACTGGTCCGACACCTTCCCCGACGTGTTCGGCGGTGCCTTCGAGCCGCTGCAGGGCGGCTACTTCAGCGTCGACCCCGGCGACGTCGACCCGGCGGCGTTCCCGCGGGGCGTCGGCTGCGGCTCCGATCCGCGGGAGGTGGAGAACAACGCCTTCTACTGCCAGTCGCCCGACGCGCCGAACAGCGATTCCATCAGCTACGACCGCGCCTTCCTGGCCGAGCTCGGCGAGGGGTACGGCACCTTCCTCCCCGCCCTGGTGATGGCCCACGAGTTCGGGCACGCCGTCCAGGCCCGGGTGGGGCTGCCCCGGACGTCGATCGCCACCGAGACCCAGGCCGACTGCCTGGCCGGCAGCTGGACCCGGTGGGTCGCCGACGGCGAGGCCCCGCGGTCGCGGCTGCGCGAGCCCGAGCTCGACGACCTGCTCCGCGGCTACTTCCTGCTCCGCGACCCGGTCGGCACGAGTTCGGCGGCGCAGTCCGCGCACGGCTCCTACTTCGACCGCGTCTCGGCGTTCCAGGACGGTTTCGACGACGGCCCCGAGGCCTGCCGCGACGACTTCGGGCCCGAGCGGGTCTTCACCCAGGGCGAGTTCCAGACCGACGAGGAGTTCGCCACCCGCGGCAACGCCGACTACGGCTACGTCGTCGAGGCGCTCGTGCCGTCCCTGTCCGGCGTGTGGGAGCAGGCGTTCCAGGAGATCTTCCGCGAGCCGTTCACACCCCCGGACGTCGAGGCCTTCTCCCGCGAGGCACCGGACTGCGCGCGGGAGGCCGACCTCGACCTCGTCTTCTGCCCCGACGAGCAGCTGGTCACCTACGACCAGCGCGACCTCGCCCAGCCCGCCTACCAGGACATCGGCGACTTCGCGGTGGTGACCGCGGTGGCCATCCCCTACGCGCAGGCCGTCCGCGACCAGCTCGGCCTCTCCGACGTGGACCCGGAGGGGGTGCGGTCGGCCGTCTGCCTCAGCGGCTGGTACGCCGCCAAGGTCTACAACGGGCAGGCCGGACTGACCATCTCCCCCGGCGACCTCGACGAGAGCGTGCAGTTCCTGCTCACCTACGGGCAGTCGGGCACCGTGCTGCCGGCCGCCGAGCTCAGCGGGTTCGAGCTGGTCGACCTGTTCCGCAGCGGCTTCGAGGAGGGCCTCGGCGCCTGCGACGTCGGGGCGTGAGCCCCGGCCCCCTCCAGGGCCCGCCCTGAGCCTGCGAAGGGTGGGGAGGACGGGGCGTTCTCAGAAGAGCGCGGCCATGAGCTGACGCCGGGCGACGCCGACCCGCGGGTCCTCGTCGCCCACCACGGCGAACAGCTCGACCAGGTGCGTGCGCGCCAGGTCGCGGTCCTCGCCGGCCGACCGCCGGACCACGTCGAGCAGCCGGTCGAAGGCGGCCTCGATGTTGCCCGTGCCCAGGAGGAAGTCCGCGGCGCGGGTCTGCGCCGCCACGTCCTCCGGGGCCGCGTCGGCCGCGGCCAGCGCGTCGGGGCCCGCCTCGTCGGCACGGCGGAAGAGCTGCACCTGCCGCAGCGCCAGCGATGCCTCGGGGTGGTCGGGCTCGACGTCGAGGATCGCCTGGTACGCCGCCTCGGCGGCAGCGAGGTCGCCCTGCTCCAGCGCCGCCTCGGCCGCGTCGAGCCGGGCGTCCTCCGCGACCGCCTCCTCGGCGTCGCCGCCCTCGAGCCCCCCGCCGCCGGTCGTGGCCCGCACCAGCTCGGCCACGAACTGCCTGGCCTGCTCCTCCGGGATCGCGCCGCTGAACTCCGCGACGAGCTGGCCCTGCCACACGGCCTTGACCGCGGGGATGCCCTGCACGCGCAGGCCCTGTGCGAGCGCCGGGTTGGCGTCGACGTCGACCTTCGCCAGCACCCAGGAGCCGCCACCCTCCGCGGCCAGCCGCTCGAGCACCGGGGACAGCTGCTTGCACGGTCCGCACCACTCGGCCCACAGGTCGAGCACGACCGGCACCTGGAAGGAGCGGTCGAGCACCTCGGTCTGGAACGTCGCCTCGGTGACGTCGACGACCGCGGAGCCCGGCGCACCGGTGGGTGCGGCGGCGCTCGGGGGCGGCGCGGCCGCGGCGCGGGCGGCGGCCTCCGACCGGGCCTTGACGGCGGCCAGGTCGACGGCGCCGGACATGGCGGCCGCCAGCTGGGCCTGCCGCGGGTCGGGACGTCCGGGACGTGTGGGCTGCATGCCGCCATGATCCCACCGCCGCGCCAGGCGTGTCCCGGCCGGTCAGTGCAGGGGTGGTGGCGTCCGCCTCACGCCTCGGCCCACACCCCGAGCTCGTTGCCGCTGGGGTCGCGGAAGTGGAACCGCCGTCCGCCGGGGAACTCGTACGGACCCTGGACCACCTGGCCGCCGGCCTCCTCCACCGCCGCGACGGTCCGGTCGAGATCGGCCGAGAAGAGCAGGACGAGCGGCCCGCCCGGGCGCGGGCCCTCCGCATCGGGCCGCAGCCCACCGACCTCGCCGTCGCCGGACGCGCTCCGGATGCCGGCGTAGGCGGGGCCGTAGTCGTTGAACTCCCAGCCGAAGGCCTCGCCGTAGAACCGCGTGGCCCGGTCGAGGTCGGTCACGGTGAGCTCGACGTAGTCGATGGCGTGGTGCCGGTGCGTGGAGTCAGCCATGCCGGTCATCGTGGCGGTCGGGTCTGTCAGAAACGCGCCGGCTCGGTGTAGCTGCCCCACTCGGCCCGGAGCGCGTCGCAGATCTCGCCCAGCGTCGCCTCGGCGCGGACCGCGTCGAGCATGGCCGGGACCATGTTCTGCTCCGTGCGGCCCACCTCGACCATCCGAGCGACGGCGGCGCGGGCGGCCTCGTCGTCCCGGTCCGCCCGTCGCGCGCTGAGCTCGGCCTTCTGGTCGATCTCGACCTGGTGGCTGACGCGCAGGATGTCGAGCTTGTCGTGGGCGTCGACGGAGCCGGCCAGGGTGTTCACGCCGACGACCTTCTTGTCGCCCTTCTCGAGCGCCCGCTGGTAGACGAACGCCGCCTCGGCGATCTCGCCGGTGAACCAGCCGTCCTCGATGCCGCGGAGGATGCCGCTGGTCATCGTCCCGTCGGAGCCCATGTCCTTGATGCGGGCGAAGATCTCCTCCGCCTGGCGCTCCAGCTCGTCGGTCAGCGCCTCGACGTACCAGGAGCCGCCGAGCGGGTCGGCGACGTTCATGACGCCGGTCTCCTCCATGATCACCTGCTGGGTGCGCATGGCGATCTGGGCCGCCTTCGCACTGGGCAGCGCGAGCACCTCGTCGAGGGCGTTGGTGTGCAGGCTCTGGGTGCCGCCGAGGACGGCGGACAGCGCCTCGACCGCCGTCCGGGTGATGTTGTTGTCCGGCTGCTGGGCGGTCAGCGACACCCCGGCGGTCTGGGTGTGGAACCGCAGCTGCTGCGCCTTCTCGGTGGTCGCGCCGTAGACGTCGCGCAGCCACCGGGCCCAGATCCGGCGGGCGGCGCGGAACTTGGCGATCTCCTCGAAGAAGTCGATGTGCGCGTCGAAGAAGAACGACAGCCCGGGCGCGAACTGCTCGACGTCGAGGCCCCGGGACAGGCCCAGCTCCACGTAGGCGAAGCCGTCGGCCAACGTGTAGGCGAGCTCCTGCGCGGCCGTCGAGCCGGCCTCGCGGATGTGGTACCCGGAGACGCTGATGGGCTTGTAGGCCGGGATGTTCTCGGCGCAGTACTCCATGAGGTCGCCGATCAGGCGCAGGTGCGGCTCGGGCGCGAAGAGCCACTCCTTCTGCGCGATGTACTCCTTGAAGATGTCGGTCTGCAGGGTGCCGTTGAGCTTCCCCAGGTCGACGCCCTGCCGCTCGGCGGCGACGAGGTACATGCAGAACACCGGGACGGCGGGACCGCTGATCGTCATCGAGGTGGTCGTCTCGTCGAGCGGGATGGCGTCGAAGAGGACGTCCATGTCGGCCGCGGTGTCGATCGCGACGCCGCAGTGCCCGACCTCGCCGAGGGCACGCGGGTCGTCGGAGTCGCGGCCCATCAGGGTCGGCATGTCGAAGGCGACGGAGAGGCCTCCCCCGCCCTCGCCCAGGATCATCCGGTAGCGCTCGTTGGTCTGCTTCGCGTTCCCGAAGCCGGCGAACTGGCGGATGGTCCAGGCGCGGCCGCGGTAGCCGGTGGCGTGCAGCCCGCGGGTGAACGGGAACTCACCCGGATACCCGATCCGCTCGAAGTTCTCGACGCTCCCCTCGTCGGCGGGCCCGTAGACCGGGGCCACCTCCACGCCCGAGAGGGTCGTGAAATCGGCGTCGCGCACCTTGCCCGCGGCGAGTGCTGCGTCGTACCGCTGCTGCCACCGCTGTCCGGCGTCCTGTCCCATGACCAGATAGTAGGACGTCCAACTATCTGGCGTCGATGTTCCAGCTCAGGTCGTTCCGACGTCGCCGGCGCCGAGGCGGACCCGGCGGAGGATGTCGAACAGCGTCGCGCGCTCGTCCTCGGGCAGGTCGGCCAGGCCGAAGTCCAGGTCGGTGAGCGCGGCCGTCGCCGTCGTCACCACCGCCCGCCCCTCGTCGGTGATGCCCGCGAGGATCCCCCGACCGTCGTCCGGGTTCGGCCGCCGCCGGACGTAACCGGCGGCGACGAGCCGGTCGATGGCGTTCGTGACGCTGGTCGGGTGCACCATCAGGCGGCTGCCGATGACCTTGAGCGGGAGCTCGCCCGCGCGGCTGAAGGTGAGCAGCACCAGCACCTCGTAGCGGGCGAAGGTCAGCGCGTGCGGCTTGAGCACGTCGTCGAACCGCGCGAGCAGGATCTGCTGGACGCGGAAGACCGAGGTCGCGGCGCGCATCGCCGACGCCGGACCGAACCGCTGCTCCCACGTCTGCCCCGCCCGTTCGATCGGGTCGAAGGGCAGCCCCAGTGGTCGCACCATGCCGCGAACGCTACCGGGGCGGATTCCGCGGCCGGCACGGCGAGCCGCAGCAGGGCCGCGCCTCGCGCGACCTGAGACCGGTGGTCCGAGTCAGGCCAGGGCAGGCCGCAGCGGCGGGACCGTGCGGACGCCGAAGACCTCGCGCAGGGCCACCCGAGCTGCGTTGTCACCGCACTGCCCGTGCACGGCCGGCCCCGGCGGCGTCGCGGCGGACGCGAGGTACACGCCCTCGACCGGCGTCTTGTAGGTGTTCCAGCGGGGCACCGGCCGGGCCAGCATCTGGCGCAGCGTGGCCTGGCCGTTGGAGATGTCCCCGCCCAGGTAGCTCGGGTTCCACCGCTCCATCGCGACGGCGTTCTTCGTGTACCGCTCGACGACGGTGTCGCGGAAGCCGGGCGCGAACCGCTCGATCTGGTTCTCGATGGCCTCGGTCATGTCGACGTCGGCACCGTGCGGCACGTGCACGTACGCCCAGAAGATGTGCCCGCCCTCCGGCGCCCGGGTGGGGTCGGGCACGGTCGGCTGCACCGCGAGCACGTACGGCTCGTCGGTCAGCCGGCCCTGGTTCGGCGCCCGCTCCCCCGCGATCGTCTCGTCGAGGTCGCCGGCGATGTGGATGGTCCCGGACCGGCGGACGTCGGGGTTGGTCCAGGGCACCGGCTCGGACAGGATCCAGTCGATCTTGAAGACGCCGGCCCCGTGCTTGTAGCGCCGCACCCACCGGCGGTAGCCCTCGTGCACCCGGTCGCCGGCCATGTCGACGAAGGCCTCGGGCGTCGTGTTCAGCAGCACGGCCGGGACGCCGTCGAACTCGCGCAGGTCGGTGACGTGGTGGCCGGTGACGACCTCGCCGCCCTGCTGCTCCAGGGCGGTGACCATCGCGTCGGCGAGCTTCTGCGAGCCGCCCTCGATCAGCGGCCAGCCGGCGTGGTGGGACAGCATCGCCAGCAGCATCCCGAGCGCCGACGTCAGCGGCTGGGTGAGGTCCAGCATCCCGTGCGCCGCGGCGCCACCCAGCAGGGCGCGCGCCTCCTCCGTGTCGAAGTAGCGGTGGGCAAGCCAGCGCACGTTGGGCAGCCCGTTGAGCCCGAAGTGGGCGATCTGCAGCGGGCTCCTCGTGGGCAGCCGGCGCAGCTTGCTGGTCAGGAAGAAGTCGACGACGTCCGTGCCGTGCTCCACGAGCGGCCCGAACAGCCGGCGGTAGGCGGCGCCGTCCTCGCCCAGGCGCGCCGCGGTCTCCTCGAGCGAGCGGACCGACACGGCCGCGCGGCCGCCGTCGAGCGGGTGGGCGAAGTTGATCTCGGGCTGCACCAGCCGGACGCCGCGGCTCTCCGGCTGGAACTCGCGGAAGAACGGCGCGGCGGCCGCCATCGGCTGCACGATCGAGCAGACGTCGTGGAAGTAGCCGGGGCGCATCAGCTCCTCGGTGCGCATCCCGCCGCCGGGGCGCTCGGCCGCCTCCACCACCTGCACGCGGAGCCCGGCCGCCGACAGCCGCAGCGCGGCGGCCAACCCGTTGGGCCCCGCTCCGACGACGACGGCGTCCGGCTGACCGTTCATCGGACCATCCTCGCCGCGCGGAGGCGGACCTGCCCGTTCAGAGCTGGTCGAGCAGCTCGTCCGCGGCGCGGTAGGGGTCGGACTCCCCCGCGACGACCCGGTCGGCCAGCGCTCCGAGCGCCGCCGAACCGTGCACGTCGCCCATGCGCCCGCGCAGGGAGGCCAGGGCGATCGCCTCGATCTCGCGGGCCGCCCGCTCGCTCCGGCGGCGGTGCCCCTCGCCGGAGGACGCCAGCCACTCGCGGTGCGCCTCGACCTTCTCCAGCACCTCGTCGACGCCGTTGTCGGTGTCGCGGCTGGCGACGGTCTTCACGATCGGCGGGCGCCAGTGGCCGGCCTCGGAGTGCCGGCCGCCCAGGGACAGCATGTAGCGGAGGTCGCGGACGGTGGTGTCGGCGCCGTCCCGGTCCGCCTTGTTGACGACGAAGACGTCGGCCACCTCGAGGATGCCGGCCTTGGCCGCCTGGATCCCGTCGCCCATCCCGGGCGCGACGAGCACCAGCGTGGTGTCGGCCAGCGAGGCGATCTCCAGCTCCGACTGGCCCACGCCGACGGTCTCGATCAGGACGACGTCGCAGCCGGCGGCGTCGAGCACCCGGAGCGCCTGCGGGGTCGACCAGGCCAGCCCGCCGAGGTGACCGCGGGAGGCCATCGAGCGGATGTAGACACCGCTGTCGCCGGCGTGGTCCTGCATCCGCACCCGGTCGCCGAGCAGCGCCCCGCCGGAGAACGGCGACGACGGGTCGACGGCGAGCACGCCCACCCGCTTGCCCGCGGACCGCAGGGCGCGCACGAGCGCGGTCGTCGACGTCGACTTGCCGACACCGGGCGACCCCGTCAGCCCGAGCACCTGCGCCCGGCCGGTGTGCGGCGCGAGCGCCGCCGCGACCTCGCGCAGGGCGGGGCTCGCGTCCTCCACCAGCGAGATCAGCCGCGCCACCGAGCGGGCGTCGCCCTCGCGGGCGCGCTCGACCAGCGCGGGGACGTCGGCAGCACGCCGGGAGCGGCGGGTGAGCCCTGGCCCGCCGGGGGCGGCCGGGGCGCCCGCCTGGACCGCGAGGCCTTCCGAGGTCACGCGGCCTCCTCGCTGGCGCTCGTCAGCCGCGTGCCCAGAAGTGCTCCTTCCCCGGTTGAGCTCGCGAGCTCGCTCAACTCTTCGCGGGCACGTGCAGGATCAGCGCGTCGCCCTGACCGCCGCCGCCACACAGGGCCGCGGCACCGACGCCGCCACCGCGGCGACGCAGCTCGAGCGCCAGGTCGAGCACGATCCGGGCGCCGCTCATGCCGACCGGGTGGCCGAGGGCGATCGCGCCGCCGTTGGGGTTGACCTTCTCCGGGTCGATGCCGAGCTCGCGGGTCGAGACGATACCGACGGCGGCGAATGCCTCGTTCAGCTCGACGAGGTCGAGGTCCTTGGGGTCGATGCCCTCGCGCGCGCAGGCCTTCTGGATGGCCCGCGACGGCTGGGACTGCAGAGAGGAGTCCGGACCGGCGACGACGCCGTGGGCACCGATCTCGGCGAGCACGGTGCAGCCGAGCTCCGCGGCCTTCTCCGCGCTCATGACCACGACCGCGCAGGCGCCGTCGGAGATCTGGGAGGCGGTGCCGGCGGTGATCGTGCCGTCCTTCGCGAAGGCGGGCTTCAGCTTGGACAGGCTCTCGGCCGTCGTGTCGGGTCGGATGCCCTCGTCGTCCTTGAACTCGATCGGGTCGCCCTTGCGCTGCGGGATGAGGACCGGGGTGATCTCCTCGTCGAAGATCCCGTCCTTCGCGGCGCGGGCGGCCTTCTGGTGGCTGGCCGCGGCGAACTCGTCCTGCTCCTCGCGGGTCAGGTCGTACCGGCTGTTGGCCTGCTCGGTCAGGACACCCATGGCGACCTGGTCGAAGACGTCGGACAGGCCGTCGTGGGCCATGGAGTCGACGAGCTTCGTGTCGCCGTACTTCGTGCCGGAGCGCGAGTTGGCCAGCAGGTGCGGAGCCTGGGTCATCGACTCCATGCCACCGGCGACGACGACGTCGAACTCGCCGGCGCGGATGAGCTGGTCGGCCAGCGCGATCGCGTCGATGCCCGACAGGCAGACCTTGTTCAGCGTGAAGGAGGGCACTGTCATCGGGATGCCGCCGGCGACGGCGGCGGGGCGGGCCGGGTTCTGGCCGGCCCCGGCCTGGATGACGTGGCCCATGATCACGTAGTCGACCTGGTCGCCGGCGATGCCGGCCCGCTCCAGGGCGGCCTTGATCGCGATTCCGCCGAGGTCGGCCGCGGAGAAGTCCTTCAGCGAACCGAGCAGACGGCCCATCGGGGTACGGGCGCCGCCGACGATGACCGAGCGGGACATGGAGCCTCCAGTGCCGGGCCGCCGGCGTTGGCGACCCTCTCGACAGGGCAGACCGCGCGGGGCCGCGCGGGATCGGACTGCCCCTCAGGATAGGACCGTGCTCTTCCGCAGGGCACAACGAGCCGTCGGACCCGACGGTCCCGGACCCGGGCGTGACCCCTGCCACATGGATGTGTCGTCTCAGACGTCTAGGCGGCAGGATGCCCGGCGTGACCAACGAGACGCATGCCGGACTGCCCGGCGAGCTGTTCACGACCATCGACCACGTGGGCATCGCCGTCCCCGACCTGGACGAGGCGATCGCGTTCTACGCGCAGGCCTTCGGCGTGCAGTCGGTGCACGAGGAGACCAACGAGGAGCAGGGCGTCCGCGAGGCGATGCTCGCGGTCGGCGACGGCGGCACCCGGATCCAGCTGCTCGCCCCGCTCACGCCCGAGTCGACGATCGCGAAGTTCATCGGGCGCTCCGGTCCGGGGCTCCAGCAGCTCGCCTTCCGGGTGGACGACGTCGAGGCCGTGAGCGCCACCCTGCGCGAGCGGGGCCTCCGCCTCCTCTACGACACCCCCAAGCGCGGGACCGCCGACAGCCGCGTGAACTTCGTCCACCCGAAGGACGCCGGCGGCGTGCTGGTCGAGCTGGTCCAGCCGGCGGCTCACCCGGCTCACTGACCGGGCTCGCCTCTGCGGTTACCCGCCGGTAACATCGCGCCACCGCACGCCCGCACCGCCCCGTACCGCCCCGTACCGCCTCCGAGCCGACGAAGACCCGGGAGAACGCGTGAACGAGATCAGGGACGCCATCCTCAGCGACTCACTGGACGCCGTGGGAGGGCTGGCCGTGCCCGAGTCCTACCGCGCCGTCGTCGTCCGCAAGGACGAGCAGGACATGTTCGAGGGCCTGCCCACCAAGGAGAAGGACCCGCGCAAGTCCCTCCACGTCGAGGAGGTCGCCACCCCGGAGCTCGGTCCGGGCGAGGCGATCGTCGCGGTGATGGCGTCCTCGGTGAACTACAACACCGTCTGGACGTCGATCTTCGAGCCGGTCTCCACGTTCGGCTTCCTCGAGCGCTACGGCCGGGTGTCGGAGCTGACGAAGAAGCACGACCTGCCCTACCACGTGGTGGGCTCGGACCTGGCCGGCGTCGTGCTGAAGGTCGGCCCGGGAGTGAACAAGTGGAAGCCCGGCGACGAGGTCGTCGCGCACTGCCTGTCGGTCGAGCTGGAGGACCCGGCCGGCCACGACGACACGATGATGGACCCGCAGCAGCGGATCTGGGGCTTCGAGACCAACTTCGGCGGCCTGGCCGAGCTGGCCCTGGTCAAGAGCAACCAGCTGATGCCCAAGCCGGGTCACCTCTCCTGGGAGGAGGCCGCCGCCCCGGGGCTGGTGAACTCCACCGCCTACCGGCAGCTGGTCAGCCGCAACGGCGCGAACATGAAGCAGGGCGACACCGTGCTGATCTGGGGCGCCTCCGGCGGGCTGGGCTCATACGCCACCCAGATGGCGCTCAACGGCGGCGCCATCCCGGTCTGCGTCGTGAGCAGCCCGGAGAAGGCCGCGATCGTCGCCAAGATGGGGGCCGAGCTGGTCATCGACCGCTCCGCCGAGCAGTACGCGTTCTGGAAGGACGAGCACGACCAGGACCCCAAGGAGTGGCAGCGCCTGGGGAAGAAGATCCGGGAGCTGACCGGCGGCGAGGACGTCGACATCGTCTTCGAGCACCCCGGCCGGGAGACCTTCGGCGCATCCGTCTACGTGGCCAAGAAGGGCGGGACGATCGTCACCTGCGCCTCGACCACCGGCTACATGCACCAGTACGACAACCGCTACCTGTGGATGAACCTCAAGCGGATCATCAGCTCCCACTTCGCCAACTACAAGGAGGCGTGGGAGGCCAACCGGCTCATCGACAAGGGCCTCATCCACCCCACCCTGTCCAAGGTCTACCCGATGGCCGAGGTCGGCCAGGCCGCCCTCGACGTCCACCGCAACGCCCACCAGGGCAAGGTCGGCGTGCTGACCCTGGCCCCCGAGGAGGGCCTCGGCGTGCGCAACCAGGAGAAGCGCGAGCGGCACCTCGAGGCGATCAACCGCTTCCGCGGCGTCTGAACCGACCGCTCACCAGGGGGTCCGTCCGGGCCCCCTGGTGAGCGGGCTCAACCGTCTCACTGGCACCGGATACGCCCGACACGCTGACTACCCCCGGACCTTCTGCGAGGATGGACACATGAGCGATCCCCGCCGCGACCTGCTCCCGATCCACGAGGCCCAGCACTCGTTCGACGTGGTCCTGCGGGGATACGACCGCAGTCAGGTCGCCGACACGATCGAGCGGCTCGAGGCCGACTTCCGGATCGCGCTCGCCGACCGCGACGCGGCCGTCAGCCGCTCCGCCGACCTGGCCGGCCAGCTCTCCGCCCTGCACGGCGAGATCGAGACGCTGCGGCGGAAGGCGGCCACCGCGTCGGCCCCCACGTTCGAGAACATCAGCGAGCGCATCCAGCACATGCTGCAGCTGGCCGAGGAGGAGGCCGGCGAGATCCGCCGCGCCTCGGAGCTCGACGCGCAGGCGGTCCGCGAGCAGACCGCCGCCGAGGAGCGGGCGCTCCTCGAGCGGCACGCCGCCGGGCAGGCCGAGGTCGAGCGGATGCTCGCCGAGGCACGCCAGAACGCCGAGCAGATCATGCAGAAGGCCCAGCAGCGCGCCGACGAGCTCGTGGCCAAGGCCCAGGAGCGGGTCGCCCGCCTGGACGCGGAGTCGCAGGCCCGCCGGGCCAAGGTCGAAGAGGACTTCGACATCGCGCAGCGCGCGCGCCGGGCCGAGGCCGCCGCGGCCGAGGAGGAGCGCGAGCGCATCTCCACCCAGGCCGCACGCCAGCGCATCGCCAACGCCGAGCAGCACGCCGTCCAGCTCGTCGCCGAGGCCGAGGCCAAGGCGGAGGCCATCCGCGACGTGCGCGACGAGCTCACCAACCGGCTGCTGCAGGCTCGCCAGCTGCTCACCACGCTGCCGGACCTCGGCGACCGCCCCCGGCAGTCTGCGCCGCAGCAGCCGTCGGCCCAGCAGGCCCAGTCGCAGCCGCAGGTCCCCGCGCCGACGACCGCGGGCTCCACGGCGGCGACGCAGCCGGCCGAGTCCAGCGGTCCCCGCGAGGACGAGCGTCGCCCGCAGCCGGCTCCCTCGACGGCGCCCACCCCGGCGGCGACGCCCCAGAACACCGCACCCCGGGGTGAGGGCGAGGCCGCCGCGGCCCGGCAGCCCACGCGCCCGGAGCCGGCCACCCGCCAGCTCCCCATGCCCCCGCGGCCCGGCGCCACCTCCCCCGCACCGGTCCAGGGGCCGCCCACCCAGGCGATCGACCAGCCCGCCCAGACGCGCGGCTGAGGACCGGCACGGACGGTCCCGGTACGCCCCGCCCGGGCTGCCGCAGCGCCGACCCCGTGCAGAACCCCGGAGCTGACGCCACCCACGGGCGGCCGTGACCGGGCGGAGGCGCGTCCGCGCCGGGGCCCATCGGGCCTCCTCCGGGCGGCCGTCCCGGACCGTCCTCCTCCTCGCGTCGGCGCTGGTCGCCGTCGCGGGCCTGGTGGCCGGGTTCGTGCTGTGGCCGGACGGCCCCTCCGCGACGACGGACCGGACGGGGGACGCCCCGGTGCCGGCCGTCCGGGAGGACCTCCTGCGGTGGACCGGCACCGAGTTGCCGGCCGACATCCCGGTCGTCGCGCCGGCGGAGCTGCGGGCCGGCCTGCTCGACGCCGGTGGGGACCCGGCACGTTTCCCGGCATCCGCGGCTGCGGGTGCCGGCGCTCTCCGCCTCCTGGTCGACGAGCCGCTACCGCCGGGCGCGGTCGCGCTGGCCAGCTTCGACGATCCCGGCGGTGCGGCCGTCACCCTGGTGGACCCGACACCGGGCGAGCCGACGCCCGAGGAACTCGGACGCCGGGAACGGCTCGCCGCCGCCGTGCTCGCGAACCCCGGCACGGGTGCCGAGGGCGCCGCGGCCGAGGTCCTGCGGGCGGCCGACGTGGACGCCCGGCTGCTGGGCCTCCTCGCCGTCCTGGTGGCTCAGCTCGACGTCCGGATCGCCGGGTTCCCGCCGTCCGCGGCGGAACCCGCCGACGGCCCGCCGGCCAGGCGCGTGCTGCTGGACCGGTCCGGCGCCGATCAGCTGGCCCCCGGCTCGCCCGCCGCCGTTCGGCTCACCACCTTCCTGGCCGCGCAGCTGCCGCCGTTCGCCGCGGACGACGTGGAGGTGACCGTCGACGGCGTGCTGATCGGGTTCCGCTACGCGTCCGCTCCCGACGCGATCGTGACCGCGCGGACGCCGTGAGCCGACGCGCCGGACGGACAGGTGTACGGCCGGGGTGAGGGGTAGGGGCGCAGCGGACCCGCCGCCCGACGGCGGGTCGACGACTGCGAGGGTGGAACGATGCGACGACTCGTACGAGCGGCCGGGGTGGCCGTCCTGGTGGCGGCCGGCCCGGCGATCGGTGGCACCGCCCAGGCGGCGCCGGACGCCGACGGGCTGCTGCGGCTCGCCCACCTCTCCCCCGACACCCCGGCGGTCGACGTCTACGTCGACGCCGTCGCGGACCCGGACGCCGGCATCACCCTCGAGGGCGTCGGCTACGGAGCCGTCTCCGAGTACCAGGACGTGCCCACCGGGTCCTACACCGTGAGCATGCGCCAGGCCGGCGCCTCCCCCGACACCCCGCCGGTGCTCTCCACGACCGTCGAGGTGACCGGCGACACCGCGCGCACGGTCGCCGGGGTGGGGCTGTTCGCCGACCTCGGGCTCACCATCATCGAGGACTCGCTGCAGACGCCCCCGGCCCAGCAGAGCCGCGTGCGGGTCCTCGCCGGGGCGTCGAACGCCGAGACGCTCGACGTCGGGATCGCCGGCGGACCCTCGGTCGCCACCGGCCTCGCGTTCGCGAGCACCAGCGAGTACGTGGACGTGCCCGCCGGCTCGACCACCCTGACGGTGGCCGCCGGGGGCCAGGCACCGGCCGAGCTGCCGGTGGAACTGGCCGCGGGCTCGGTCTACAGCCTGGTCGTCCTCGACGCCGACCAGGGACTGCGCGTCGAGCCGGTCCTCGACGCCGCCGGTGCCGGCGTCGCGCCGGCGGGCGGGGTGGAGACCGGGGCCGGGGGCGCCGCCGGTACGGGACCGTCCGCCGGTCTCGTCGTCATGGCCGCCGGGGGCGCCGCGGCGGTCCTCGTGGCCGGGAGCAGGGTCCGGCGCCGTCCCGCGCGGCACGCGTCCCGCCGTCCGTGAGCCGGCCCCACCAGGGGCAGCCACCCGGAACGATGTCCGACCCGCCGCCCGGCCGGCACCGTGCGCCCCGACGCGGCCGGACGACCCGCCGGCGGATCGGGCTCGCCGCGATGGCCGTCCTCACCGGGACGGTGGCCCTCGTGTCCACCGCCTCGGATGCCGCCGACCCGGCCACCGCGGCCACCCCGCTCGCGTCGGCCGGCCGCACCGTGCTCGCCGTCGCGGACGAGCAGACCCCGGCGTCGCCGCCCGTGCGGGTCCGCGTCCCGTCGATCGGGGTGGACAGCACGCTGCTGGAGCTGGGCCTCGACGGTGCGGGCGCCCTCGTGCCGCCGGAGGACTTCGACCGGGCGGGCTGGTACACCGGCGGCCCGGTGCCCGGCGAGATCGGGCCATCGGTGATCGCCGGGCACGTCGACTCCTACAGCGGACCGGCAGTGTTCTTCCGGCTCGGTGACCTGGCCGCGGGTGACGACGTGCTGGTCGACCTGGCCGACGGGAGCACGGTGCGGTTCACGGTCGCGGACTCCCGGCGCCACCCGAAGGACGACTTCCCCACCGAGGAGGTCTACGGGCCCACCGCGCAGCCCGTGCTCCGGCTCATCACCTGCGGCGGCGAGTTCGACCGCGACCGGCGCAGCTACCGGGACAACGTGGTGGTCACCGCCGTCCTGGCCGGCTAGCGGCGCCGGTCGCGCGCCCGCCAGCAGGCCGTGTGCCAGTGCCGGCGCAGGTCCGCGGCCGACTCGGTGTCCCACGGGTCGAGGTCGGAGTCCCGGGCGTAGGCCGCCCAGGTCACCACGTGCGGCGTCCCCGGCCTGATCTCCTGGTCGCAGCCGGGGCACCGGTAGGTCTTGCCCGTCGCCGACCCGGGGACGGGGCGCACGACCCAGTCGCCGTCACCCGCCGCCTCGACGGCGTCGACGCGGCGAGCGGGCTCGCGACCCGTGGGCCTCGAGCCCGCCCGCGGGCGGCGTCGGGGCACGCGTCAGCGGTTGGCGTAGTCCCGGAACCCGCGGCCGGTCTTGCGGCCCAGGTAGCCGGCGGTGACCAGGTGCTCCAGCAGCGGGGCCGGCGCGAAGCCGGGCTCCCGGAACTCGGTGTACAGCTCGCGCTTGATGGCCAGGGACACGTCCAGACCGACGACGTCCAGCAGCTCGAACGGGCCCATCGGGTACCCGCAGCCGACCTTCATGGCGGCGTCGATGTCGTCGGCGGTC
>Ga0190265_10000705_pt1 | contig 22488 bp, 22 predicted proteins | sample Popmic124T_FD_133135 | JGI IMG/M metagenome (GOLD analysis project Ga0190265, IMG submission 133135) | Populus adjacent soil microbial communities from riparian zone of Indian Creek, Utah, USA - 124 T | ecosystem: Environmental > Terrestrial > Soil > Riparian zone | place: USA: Utah | collected...
AGGTCGATCGACGTGCCCGCTTCGTTGCGCGCCTGATCGATCAGGGCGCTGGCCCGGGCCGCCTCCCCTTCGAGCGCCGCGCAAATGCCGTCGGCGAGGATCCAGACCGTGTCGGACGAGCGCACCCGCGCCGGGCCGACCAACGGGCAAAGCGCGGCCGGATCGGCGGTTGCGAGCGCGGTCTGTCCCGCCACTTCGATCATCCGCGGCGTATAATTTTCCGCGTCCACGCTTTGGACGAGCATTCGGGCCGCGTCGGCCTCGCCCATCCGCAGGAGGAGCGCCGCACGCTCGGCGACCCAATCGACCGGGTTCGCCCCGGCGGGCGCGTGGACCCGCGACAGCAAGGCGCGCCGAAGAACGATCGACGTCCAGCGCGACGGTATCGGCGCGTCGAGCGAGCGCATCAGCGCGCTCTGATAGCCTCCCCGGTCCGGCCCGAAGGCGTCGCGGCCGAAGCCTGAATTGCCGGGCTCGAGCAGGCCGACCAGATCGAGCGGCCGGCTCGATTCCTCGGGAACGCTGAAATAATTGGACGGGCGCGGTCCGAGCATGCGGTCGAGCTCGATCTCCTCGAGGTCGACCAACTGATTGGCGTTGGGATCGTCGGCGGGGCCGGCAGCAGGCGCCGAGGGGCCGGTCGGCGCGCCTTGGTCCTGGGGCTGGCCGCGCGGCGTCTGGGGCGCCTTCTGCTCGGGTGGCGGCAGCGCCTGCGGATCGCCGAAGCCGGGCGGCAGCAGCGATTCGGGCGCGTCGCGGGCAAGAGCCGGGAGCGCGGCGAGCAAAAGGCCCGCGCCCGTCAGCAGAATGGCCTTAGCGGGCCAGGACTTCATTGGTCACATCCTGCTCGATCGTCTCGAGGGGGACTTCGTTGTCGCGCAGCCCCAGATAGGCGAGGAGCGCGACGAACAGCAGCACCAGGATGAGGAGCAGCATCGGGAGCGGCGAGCGGCGGCGGCGGGTGGGAGCGAAAGCGGATGATGATCTGCGCATGGCGCGCCTTTTGCCCCAGCCCGGCGCGCTCTGTATAGCCCCGCTGGATGCCAGACGCGCCGAATGCCCCGAAAAAGTCGATCGCGCTCGTCGGGCTGATGGGCGCCGGCAAATCGACCGTAGGCAGGAGGCTTGCGAAGCGCCTCGGCCTCGCCTTCGTCGACAGCGACCGCGAGATCGAGGCTGCGGCCGGGCTCGACGTGGCCGGGATCTTCGAACGATTCGGCGAGGCCCATTTCCGCGAGGGCGAACGTCGGGTGATGGCGCGGCTGGTCGATGGGCCGCTTAGGGTGATCGCGACCGGCGGCGGCGCCTTCGTCGATGAAGCGACCCGGGCGCTGATCCTCGCCCGCTGCACCGCGATCTGGCTCGACGCCGATGTCGCGACTTTGGCCGAGCGGGTCGCCCGTCGCGGGCGGCGGCCGTTGCTCGAAGGGCGCGAGCCAGCAGCCGCGCTGGAGGACTTGGCGCGGGCGCGCGCACCGATCTACGCCGAGGCGCATCTGACGATCCGGGCCGGTTATTGCGACCATGAGGAAATGGTCGAGCGGATCGTCGCGGCGCTGGCGCGATGATCCGGATCGGTCATGGGCTGATCGGCGAGGCCGCGCTTCCGGCGGGGCGATTGTTCCTGGTCACCGACCGCAACGTCGCCGCGGCCGGCTGGCCAGACCGGCTCGGCCCGGAGTTCGCCGGCCGCTTCGTGCTGGAGCCGGGCGAGGCGAGCAAGACATTGGGCGAGGCCGGGCGGCTGCTCGACGCGATGATCGAGGCCGGGATCGGCCGCTCCGACCATGTCGTCGCGGTGGGCGGCGGCGTGGTCGGCGATGTCGCGGGCTTCGCCGCGGCCTTGCTCAAGCGCGGCTGCCACTGGGTCGCGGTGCCGACCAGCCTGCTCGCCCAGGTCGACTCCGCGGTCGGCGGCAAGACCGGCGTCAATGCGCGCCGGGGGAAGAATCTGATCGGCGCCTTCCACCCGCCGGCGCTGGTCCTGATCGACCCGGCGGCGCTCGACACGCTGCCGGAGCGTGAATTGCGCGCGGGCTATGCCGAGATCGTCAAATACGGCCTGATCGGCGATCCGGATTTCTTCGCCTGGTGCGAGGCCAATGGCGCGGCCTTGCTCGCCGGCGATCCTGCCGCCCGCCTGCACGCGATCGAAACCTGCGTCCGCGCCAAGACCGCGCTGGTCGCCGGCGACGAGCGCGACACGCTGGGGCGGCGCGCCCTGCTCAATTTCGGGCACAGCTTCGGCCACGCCATCGAGGCCGAAACCGGCCTGCCCCATGGCGAGGCGGTGGCGATCGGCATGGCGATGGCGTTCCGGCTCTCGGTCGAGCGAGGCCTCTGCCCGGCCGAGGATCTCGACCGAGTCGAGGCCCACCTTGAGGCAGTCGGCCTGCCGGTCACGACAGACTTGCCCACGGAGCGGCTGGCCGCGCGAATGCGCCACGACAAGAAAGACGGCGCCTTGATCCTCACCCGAGGCATCGGCCAAGCGTTTTTCGACGGCGAGAGTCGAACGCGATCGGATTGAATCGTTCCCCGGCCAAGGCCGGGGCCCAGGCCCGGCCCGAGCCGGGTTTGAAGGGGCCAGCGGGCGAAGATCCCGGTCAAACCGCTTCCGACCTTCCCAGAGCCTTCGGCTCCTGGGCCCCGGCCTTCGCCGGGGAACATCCTGTAAAGGCGCTCGCGTTCAACCCTTAGCCCGGCTCGGCCTCGCCCGGCCGCTCGGGTTCGGTGAGGATCCGGTCGATCTGCGCCCGCAAATCTCCCGATTCGATCTGCGCCTTGAGTCGCTCGCGGTCGCGGGCGCGGTAGAGATCCTCGGTCTTGTCGATCTCCTCGAGGTCGACGCCGACGCTTTCCATCGCCATCCGCGCCATCCGCACCGCCGAATCGAGCAGCTCGCGCACCACGCCGGCGACCGGCGCGCCCTTGAGCTTGAGGAAGGCCCGCCGATCGTAAGCGCGAACGAAGACGGTGGCGTTGGGAAAGGCCTCGCGCACCGCCTCCATCAGCTCCGGCCCGATCTGGTCGCCGTCGATGCAGAACAGGATCAGCTCGGCCTCCGCCGCGCCGGCCTGGCGAAGCATGTCGACCCTGGTGCCGTCGCCATAATAGACCTTGGCGCCGAAGCTGCCGGCGACGTCGATCATCTCGATGTCGGTGTCGATCAGGGTCACGCCGATGCCCTGCGCGATCAGCATCTGCCCGACCGTCTGGCCGAATCGGCCATAGCCGACGATCAGCGCGTTCGAGCCGTCCGCGACGGGGCCTTCGCGCTCTTCCTTCGAAACCGGCTGGGCGCGCAGCCGGCTCGTCGCCATCATCAGGAACGGCGTCGTCGCCATCGACAACGTGACGATCGCTCCAAAGAGGCTCGCGGCTTCCGGATCGATCAGCAGCGCATCCTGCGCCTGCGCGAACAGGACGAAGCCGAATTCGCCGCCCTGGCTCAGGAGCAGGCCGAGGCCGAGCGCCGGCCGCCACGCCATCTTGAAGGCCATGGCGAGGCCCATGATCACCCCCGCCTTCACCGCGATCAAGGCGAGCGCCATGCCGATCACGAAGAAGGGCCGCTCGGCGATGGCGCCGAGATCGAGCAGCATTCCGACGGCGAGGAAGAACAGGCCGAGCAGGATCGAGCGGAACGGCTCGACGTCCGCCTCAAGCTCGTGCCGGTAGGGCGAATCGGCGAGCATCACGCCGGCGATGAAGGCGCCCAATGCGGTCGACAGGCCGAGCAGCTCCATCAGGGCGGCGCTGGCGATGACCGTGAACAGGCCGGCGAAGACGAACATCTCGCGCTCGCCCAGATTGCCGATCAGGCGGAACAGGGGCGCCAGAACGTAGCGGCCCGCCAGGACGAGGCCGACGATCGCGCCGATTGTGTAGAGCGCCAGCAGCCACCCCGGCGGCCCGCTTGCGTCGGCGGGGTTGCGCGACATCGCCGCGACGATGGTGATCAGAGGCACGATCGACAGATCCTGGAAGAGCAGGATCGAAAAAGCGCGCTCGCCGAACGGAGTCCTCAACCGCCCGGCCGATTGCAGCATCGGCAGCACCTGCGCGGTCGACGACAAAGCGAGCGGCAAGCCGAGCGCCAGCACCGCCGCGCCGCTCGATCGCGTCGCCAGCCAGACCAGAGCGGAAATGGCGAGCCCGCACAGCACCACCTGGAGCAGGCCGAAGCCGAATATGTCGTGCCGCATCCGCCACAGCCGCGACGGATTGAGCTCGAGCCCGACCAGGAAGAGCAGAAGCACGATGCCGAGCTCGGCGACGTGCAACATGCTCTCCGCGCCCCCGATCAGGCCGAGCAGATGCGGCCCGACCAGCGCGCCGGCGACGAGATAGCCGAGGGTAGCACCGAGCCCGAGTCGCCGGAAAAGCAGCACGCAGACCAAAGCGAAGCCGAGCAGGATCACCGCGTCGTGGAGCAGCGAGCCGCCGGTCTCCGCCGCGTGAGTCATTGCGCCGGCGCCCGGGCCGCGGCTTCGGCGACCGCTTCGAAGGGAAGCAGGATGGCGCCGTGGCGCGCGGTGAAGCGCCGCGCGTCGGCGAAGACGGCGAGGCCGGGCCAGCCGCCGGGGTCTTCCCGCGCGCCGGAGAGATAGGCGGCGAGCGAATCGCGCGCTTGCGCAAGCTCGGCCGGACTTCGGCCGATCGCATGCGCGCCCATCAAAGCGGCCGAGGCCTGGCCGAGCGCGCAGGCCCGGACCTCCTGGCCGAGGGCGACGATGCGTCCTTCACCGTCCGTGACGACATCGACCACGACCCGGCTGCCGCAGATCGGCGCGCTCTTCTCCACCGAAACGCGCGTGCCCTCGAGCCGCGAATGATGCGGGATGGAAGCGGCCAGCCGGAGGATGTCGCGGGAATAGAGAGCCAGGGTCACAGGGGGGATATAGAAGCACCGGCCGGCCACCGCCACCACATCGCCGCCTCCCCACTTCACTGCGTCAAAACGCCACGATGTCGCCACATCACCGCCCCGCGTCACCCTGAACTTGTTTCAGGGTCCATCTGGTCATGCGCCCGGGCGGCGGCGAAATGGATGCTGAAACAAGTTCAGCATGACGATGGTGGATCAGGTCCGGCGCCAGACAGTGCCACCTGGCCCGTCCTCCAGCACGATCCCTTCGCCCGCAAGCTCGGCCCGGATCCCGTCGGCAGCGGCGAAATCGCGACGCTGTTTGGCGTCGGCGCGGGCGGCGACCAGGGCGTCGATGCGCGCGTCGCCCTCGCCCTGGAACCAGGCCGACAGGCTGTCGCCGAGTAGACCCAGCAGCGCGCCGCTCGCCCGAAGCACCCGCGCATCCTCGATGGCCGACAGGCGCGACAAAGCGAGCGGCGTATTGAGATCGTCCGCGAGCGCGTCGACGACCGAGGGATCGGGCTCGCCCGGCGCCGCATCTCCGGCGCTGCGATAGAGCCGGTCCAAGGTCGACTTGCTCTGCGCGATCAGCGCTTCGGACCATTCGAGAGGCTGGCGGTAATGGGCCGAGAGCAAGGCGAAGCGCAGAACTTCGCCTTTGTGTCCGGCCGCCAGCAGCTCGGCCGGCGTCACCACATTGCCCAGGCTCTTCGACATCTTCTCCGAGCCGGCCATGGAGAGAAAGCCGTTATGCACCCAATAGCGGGCGAGCGGCGCGCCTTGATGGGCGCAGCGGCTCTGGGCGAGTTCGTTCTCGTGATGGGGGAAGATGAGATCGAGGCCGCCGCCGTGGATGTCGATGGTTTCGCCCAGATGCGTTTCGATCATCGCCGAGCATTCGATATGCCAGCCGGGGCGGCCGCGGCCCCAGGGCGAGTCCCAGCCGATCATCTCCGCGTCCGACGGCTTCCACAGCACGAAATCGGCCGGGTCCTTCTTGTAGGCGGCGATCTCGACCCGGGCGCCGGCGATCATCGCCTCGCGGTCGCGCCGCCCGAGCGCGCCGTAATCGGGATCGGAGGGGACGTTGAAGAGGACGTGCCCGTCGGCCTCATAGGCGTTGCCCGTCTCGATCAGCCGGGCGATCATCGCGATCATCTCGCCGATATGTCCGGTCGCATGCGGCGCGATCGTCGGCGGCTGCACGCCGAGCGCGCCCATGTCCTCGAGATAGTGACGCTCGTAGCGCTCGGTGATGGCCGCGGGCTCGACGCCCTCCGCGCGGGCGGCCTCGATGATCTTGTCGTCGACGTCGGTGACGTTGCGGGCGTAGACGAGACTGTCCTCGCCATAAACGTGGCGCAACAGCCGGGCGAGCACGTCGAACACCACGGCGGGCCGGGCATTGCCGATATGGGCGCGGCCGTAGACTGTGGGGCCGCAGACATACATGGTCACGCGCGCAGGGTCGGCGGGGACGAAGTCGCGTTTCTCCCGCGCCATCGTGTCGTGCAGGCGGATCCGGGTCACTGCGCGTTCCCGGCGCTCTCATTCCCTTCGGCCGCCGGCGCGTTGCGGCGGGCCTCGACCACATCGACCATCATCGCGCTGCTCGACTGCAGCAAAGGATAGGTCCGCGCCTGCGCGATCCATCCCGGCCGGTCGGCGGCCCGGCCCCAGGCCGTGTCGTAGACGAGCATGAAGACGAGATAGAGCAAGGTCGCGGCGATCAGCCCCTTGAGGGCGCCGAAGCCGGCGCCGAGCACACGATCGACCGGCCCGATCACCGATTGGCGCACCTGCCGGCCGACCCGGCGGGAGGCGAGCTTGCCGCCGAGGAAGACCAGCGCGAAAATCAGCGCGAAGGCAAGCACGGATGCCCCCGATTCGGTGCCGATCGGGCCGTAAAGCAGCGCGGTCACGGGCGCGTGCAGATAGCGGACCGCGACGATCGCCAGGAACCAGGCGAAGAGCGAGAGCAATTCGCAGACGAACCCACGCATACCGCCCAGGACGAGGCCGGCGCCGACGAGCAGGACGACGATGATATCGAGTGCGGTGAGACCCATGGCTGCGCTGGTAGAACAGCTTCGCCTTCGGGGGAAGTATCCCAGTCCGTTCGGGTTTCCCCGCTCTGTCGAAATCTGTTCAAGCTGAGCCTGCCAGCCTGGGAATCGTTCGGGGCGCATCTGTCCTATCCAACATCCGTTCGGGCTGAGCCTGTCGAAGCCCTTTCCTTCCCTTACTTTCAAAGAAAGGAGCACCCTTCGACAGGCTCAGGGCAAACGGTGAGGGTCAGGCGGCAGCACTCTGCCAACGAGGGCGTTATCGCCCCAGCAAATGATCCACCAATTGCCCCAGCGTTCGGAAGCCGGAACGCTGCATCGCACCCTTCTCGCCCGCCACGGCGGCAGGGACCAGGGCGCGCTCGAAGCCGAGCTTGGCCGCTTCCTTGAGGCGCAGGCCGGCATGGGAAACCGGCCGCAGCTCCCCCGACAGCGCGACCTCGCCGAAGGCGACGCTGGTCGGCGACACCGGCCGCTCAGACAAAGCCGAAACCAGGGCCGCAGCGACGGCAAGGTCGGCGGCCGGATCGATGACTCGATAGCCGCCGGCGACGTTGAGATAGACTTCGCAGGTCGAGAAGCTGAGGCCGCAGCGCGCCTCGAGAACCGCCAGGATCATCGCCAACCGCCCCGAATCCCAGCCCACGGCGGCGCGGCGGGGGGTGGCGCCGCTGGCGAGGCGGACGGTGAGCGCCTGGATCTCGACAAGCACCGGCCTCGTGCCCTCCAGCGCCGGGAAGACGACGGCGCCCGGCACCGCTTCGCCCCGGTCGGTGAGGAACAAGGCCGACGGGTTGGCGACCTCGGCCAGCCCCTCGTCGCCCATCGCGAATACGCCGATCTCGTCGGTGCCGCCGAAGCGATTCTTGGTGGCGCGCAGAATCCGATATTGGTGGCTTCGCTCGCCCTCGAAGCTCAGCACCGTATCGACCATATGTTCGAGCACGCGCGGTCCGGCGATTGCGCCGTCTTTGGTGACGTGGCCGACCAGAACGATGGCGGCCCCGCTCTCCTTGGCGAAGCGAATCAGCTCGTGGGCGGCGGCGCGGACCTGGCTGACCGTGCCGGGCGCGCCCTCGATCAGGTCCGAATACATGGTCTGGATCGAATCGATCACCACCAGAGCCGGCGGCGCCGATTCGCCGAGGGTCGTCAAAATGTCGCGGACAGAGGTGGCCGCGGCGAGCCGGAGCGGGGCCGCGCCGAGCCCGAGCCGGCGCGCGCGAAGGCGCACCTGATCGGTCGCCTCCTCCCCGGAAATATAAGCTACAGCAAGGCCTTGTGCGGCGATCTTCGCGGCCGCTTGCAGAAGCAGCGTCGATTTGCCGATTCCGGGATCGCCGCCGATCAGGCTTGCCGAGCCCGCGACTAGGCCGCCGCCCAAAGCGCGGTCGAATTCGGCGATGCCGGTCGACACGCGCGCCGGCAACGCGACTTCGGCGTCGAGCCCGGCCAGATCGACCCGCCGCCCGCCCGAGCGCAAATTGTGGCGGGCCGAAAAGGGCGTCACCACGCCGGCGTCGTCCTCGACCAGGCTGTTCCATTCGCCGCAATCGGCGCACTGGCCCGCCCAGCGGGTGCTGACCGAGCCGCACAATTGGCAGACATAGCGTTTCCTGGCCTTTGCCATGCCCCGGGCTTAATGGAACACAAGCGGAACATCCAGCAAATAACGCCGCCGTGGAACGTCTCCGTCCCGCCCGGCATTATCCTGCATGAGTCACAGCGTGGAGACAGGCATGTTCGTTCAGATCAGCACCGACAACCAAATCAAGAGCGACGCCGAGGCCAATGCGCGGCTGGAGGAAAGGGTGCGCTCGAAGCTGAAGCGGTTCGAGCAGCGGCTGACTCATGTCGATGTCCATGTCGCCGACGTCAACGGCGCCAAGGGCGGCCCAGCCGACAAGCGGGTCAGCCTTGAGCTGCGCGCCAACGGCCAGCCGCCGCTCGCGGTCCATGGCGATGCCCAGCGGATCGACGTCGCGGTGACGGCCGCCGCCGACAAGGCGGTGCGCGCGCTCGATCACGCGCTCGGCAAGCTCGGCGACCGCAAGGGCCATTGAGGTTGCGCTGACCGCGCCGGCCCGTAGAGAGGCCGCCAGATGATCCGCGTCGCGTCCTACAATATGCGCAAGGCGATCGGGACCGACCGGCGGCGGCGGCCCGAGCGGACCATCGAAGTGCTCAACGAGCTCGGCGCGGACGTGATCGCGCTTCAGGAGGCCGACCGGCGCTTCGGCTCCAGAGCCAGCGCCATTCCGCTCGCCATGCTCGACGCGCACAGCGACTATAAGGCGGTCGAGATCGACAATCGCGCCGGCTCGATCGGCTGGCACGGCAATGCCCTCCTCGTGCGCAAACAGATCGACGTGCTCGAGCACCATCTCTTCCGCCTGCCCTCGCTCGAGCCGCGCGGCGCCGTTCTTGCCGAGCTCAGCGTCGATGGCGCCCTGCTCCGCGTCGTCGGCATGCATCTCGATCTTTCCGGCCTGTGGCGGCGGCGGCAGGCGCAGGCGATCCTCGCCCATCTGCGCGAGCGCGAGGGCGAGCCGCCGACCGTGCTGATGGGCGATCTCAACGAATGGAGCATGCGCGGCGGCTGCCTGCGCGATTTCGCCGCCGACCACGATTTCGCCCCTTGCGGCCGAAGCTTCCACGCCCGCCGCCCGATCGCGTCGCTCGATCGGATCATGGTCACCCGCGACCTCGAAATCGTCGCCAGCGGCGCCCACCGATCGCCGGTTTCGCGCCGGGCCTCCGATCATCTGCCGATCTGGGCGGAGCTGCGGGCGGGATAGGCGGCGCCTCTTTCCCTCCCGCTGAGGGGAGAGCTAGGGTGGGGGTGTCGGGCGTCGCAGAGAATTTGCCGAGGCCGAACCCCCTCCCCCCTAACCCGTCCCCGCTGGGGAGGGGAGTTTTTCGTGGAAGGCGGCTACCCGCCCTCGCTCTCGACCGTGTTCGCCACGGGCGGCTCCGCGCCTTCCACCGGCGCGTCGAGGCCGATCCAGTCGCGCCGGTCGAGTCGGTAGACCATGTCCATCACTTCATATTCGATGCCGTTGGGCAGCGGGCTCGCCGAATTCCACAGCGCCACCACGCCGGCGCGACGGCGCGGATCGAACAGGATCAGCGAGCGATAGCCGCGCACCCCGCCATGATGGCCGATCACGCGATTGCCGGCATAATCGAACACCCGCCAGCCGAGCCCGTAAGCGGAAACCGCAGTGCGCTCGCGAAACTTGCGGCGGCGGAAATTCTCGCCCGGGGTGCGCGCCAGCGGCGCCTGCACCGCGCTCAGCACGCTCACCGGAAGAACGTCGGTCGCAAGCCCCATCTGCGCCAGCATCCAGATGGCGAGATCCTTGATCGAGCCGTTGACTCCGCCCGCCGCCGGCACCCGGTAATAGACGTCGTTGATCTCCTCGGGGCCGCGCGGCGCTGCGCCGACATGGGGGCGGGCCCAGCTCGCCGCGCCCATCAGGTCGGCGCGGCTCATGCTGGCTCCGCTCATTCCCAAAGGAGCGAACAGCCGCTCGCGCACCACGTCGGCATAAGGCCGGCCGGTGACCCGCTCGACGATCTCGGAGGCCGCGTCATAAGCGACATTCTGATAAGCGTGGCAGGCGCCGGGCGGGCAGATATTGTGCAGGGTGGCGAGGCTGCCGCGCAGATAATGCGGGTCGATGCCGTCCTCGAGCTTCGAATCCTGGGCGTGGCCGAACAGGCCGAGCCGGTGGGAGAGAAGGTCGGAAACGGTCGCGCTCGCCTCGTTGCCCCCGGGCAGGCGAAGCGAGGCCGAATGGCGGCCGACCGGCTCGTGCAGCGACAGCCGCCCTTCATGGGCGAGCAAGGCGACCATGTCGGCGGCGACGCCCTTGGACAAGGAGGCCCAGCGGAAGATCGTGTTCGGGGTGACCGGATCCGTGCCCCCCGCCTGGGTGACTCCATAGCCCTTGAGGAAGCGGATCTCGCCATCCTCCACCACTGCGATGGCGAGCCCGACCATAGCGGGCCGCTCCATCAGCTGGCGCATCCTGGCGTCGAGCCGCGCATAATCGACGTTGCCCGCCTTGGGCGCGGCGGCGCCCTCGACCGGCATGTCGAAGCGGGCGGCGGGCGCGACCGAAGGCGACGGCGCCGCCCACCAGGCCATGACGGCCCACAGCAGGCCGGCGAAGGCGAGCCCGGTCGCGGCGAGTGAAACGAAGCGCCTCAATGACACGGGCCCAGCAACCAGCTCCTTCCGCCGGGGTCCATTTCCATGGGCGGTGAGCGGGCCTTAACCGGGCGCTCCGTCGAAAGGAAGGCGGGCGGCTCGACAGCGCGGCCCCTTCCTGCCACGCTTCGGCTCATGCGGGAGAAGGAGCTGCGGATCGCCCTGGTCTGCTACGGCGGCGTCAGCCTCGCCGTCTACATGCACGGCATCACCAAGGAGATCTGGCGGCTAGCCAAAGCGAGCCAGGCCGTCCACGCCGGCGACGGGGCCAAGGAGGCGGTCAGCGAGGCGGCGACCGAGGACGGCGTCTATGCGCGCCTGCTGCGCGACGTCTGCGCCGGGGCCGGGGTCGATCTTCGCGTTCTGGTCGACATCCTCGCCGGCGCCAGCGCCGGCGGGATCAACGCCGTCTTCCTCGCCCACGCCATCGCCAGCGGCGCCGCGCTCGATCCGCTGACCGATTTGTGGCTCGATTCGGCGGACGTCGATTCCCTGCTCGATCCGGGCGGAGGCGCGGTTTCGCGCGCCGCCAAGCTCGCTGCGGTCCCGGTCGCCTGGGCGCTGACCCAGCGCCTGGCGACGATCGACAAGACCGTCGAGGCCGAACACCGTGCCGAGATCAAGGCCAAGCTGGCGAGCTTCGTGCGCGCGCCCTGGTTCGCGCCGCCGTTCAGCGGTCCGGCGCTGACCAATCTGATCCTCGATGCCTTCGCGGCCATGGAGGCGGGCCCGAGGGGCGCGCCTTTGCTGCCCGATTACCAGCCGCTCGACCTGTTCGTCACGGTGACCGATTTCCGCGGCTATCCGGAGAAGCTCCGGCTCAATTCGCCGCCCGAGGTGATCGAAACCGAGCATCGGCTGACCCTCGCCTTCAACGATCCCGGCGGCGCCGACCGCCGCCTCGCCGACATCGCCGCGCTCACCTATGCCGCGCGCGCGACGACCAGCTTCCCCGGCGCCTTCCCGCCCTTCCGGGTCAAGGAGCTCGACCTCTGCCTCGACGCGCGCGGCACCGCCTGGCCGGCGCGGACCGGGTTTCTCCAACGCGTCCTGCCCGCCCACGCCGCGCTCGGCGAGGCGGAAGACGCGATCCTGATCGACGGCTCGGTGCTCGCCAACGCGCCGTTCGGGCCGGCGGTGGCGGCGCTCGAGAAGCGGCCCTCGCGGCGCGAGGTCGATCGGCGCTTCGTCTATATCGATCCCAAGCCCGGCATGAAGAGCGTTCGGATGACGGCACCCGGCAGCGACGAGGCGCCGGGCTTCTTCGCAACCATCTTCGGGGCGATGTCCGACATTCCGCGCGAGCAGCCGATCCGCGACAATCTGGAGGCGATCGAGCGGATGTCCGCGCGGATCCGGCGCCTGCGGCGGATCGTCGAGACGATGCGGCCCGAGGTCGAGGCGGCGATCGAGCGGGCGGTCGGATCGAGCTTCTTCCTCAGCAGCCCGACTCCGGCGCGGCTCGCCGGCTGGCGCGCCAAGGCGCATTCCCTGTCGGCGCGCGAGGCGGGCTATGCCTATGCCGCCTACGGCCAGCTCAAGATCGCCGCCACCGTCGAGGAGATCGCCGGCTGCGTCTTCCGCCAGAGCGGCGGCGGCGACCGCGGCCGCCGCGACAATGTGCGCCGGGCGATCTGGGATTCGGTCCGCGGCGCCGGCCTCACCGATGGCGGTGCCTTCACGGCGCGCGGCGCCCGCGAGGACGTCGTCCGCTTCCTGGTCGAATTCGATCTCGCCTTTCGCACCCGGCGGCTGCGTTTCGTCGCGCGCCGACTCACCGAGATGGCGGCGACCATGGAGGCGGCGCGAGAGCAGGCCGAACAGGTGCTGCGCGTCCTCCATGCCCGGATCGCCGCTTATCGCGCCCGCGAGCAGCAGGCGCCCGAGCCGGCGACCCTCCGGGCCTTCGCAGCGGTCGAAGAGCAGCCCGCCGCCGCGCTCGCCGCTTATGGCCGGATGCTCGGTCTCGGCGCGCTGGACCACGACACCGACGCGCGGCTGAGCGAGTCGCTGGCGACCCTGCCAAAGGCCGACCGCCGCACCCTCATCCTCTCTTATCTCGGCTATCCCTATTACGACGTCGCCACCCTGCCCCTTCTGCAGGGCGAGGGGCTGGACGAGTTCGACCCGATCAAGGTCGACCGGATTTCGCCCAATGACGCGGTCGCGATCCGTGCAGGCGGCCCGCACGCGACCCTGAAGGGGCTGCAATTCAACAGCTTCGGCGCCTTTTTCAGCCGAGCCTATCGCGAGAACGACTATTTGTGGGGCCGCCTGCACGGCGCCGACCGGCTGGTAGACATCGTCGTGTCGACCCTGCCCGACGCGAACGGCCCGACGCCCGCGACGATCGCGGCGCTGAAGCGCGACGCCTTCCGCGCCATTCTCGCCGAGGAACGGCCGCGGCTGACCGCGATCGCCGGCCTGTTCGACCGGCTCGAGGGCGAGATCGGCTGAGCGAGGGGCACTGGACGGCGCCTCGCCTTTCTAGCTAGGGAGGCTGCATGCGGTTCGTGAAGGCATTGTTCTGGGTGATCGTCGGCGTGCTGCTGACGCTGTTCGCTTATGTGAACCTCGACGAGGTGGTGAGCTTCGAGCTGTGGGACCAGATCGTCATCGACGTGAAGCTGCCCCTGCTGCTGCTCGTCACTTTCCTGGTCGGTTTCCTGCCTCCGTTCGTGATCCTGCGCGCGCGCATCTGGACGCTCAAGCGCCGGCTCGAGGCGCAGGCGACGATGCACGTCGCCAACACGCCCGGCGGCGGCGTCCGCCGAGCCCCGCCGCCCGATCCCGTCGCCGGCGAAGCGCGGGTGGCAACCGACAGCAAGGTCTGGCCGGCCCAATGAGGGGGCCAGTTTACGTCGCCCTCGACATGGTTGATCTGGAGCGCGCCAAGGCGATTGCGGGACGCGTCAGGACCCATGTCGGCGGCCTCAAGCTCGGACTCGAATTCTTCTGCGCGCATGGCCCGGACGGAGTCCGCGAGCTGGCCGCGCTCGGCCTTCCGATCTTTCTCGATCTGAAGCTGCACGACATCCCCAACACCGTCGCCAAGGCGGTCCAGGCGCTGCGACCGCTGGAGCCTGCAATCCTTACCGTCCACGCCGCCGGCGGCCGGGCGATGATGGAGGATGCCAAGGCGGCCGCCCCTGCCGGAACAAGGGTGGTCGGCGTCACCGTGCTGACCAGCCTCGATGGCGACGATCTCGCCGCGACCGGAATCGCCGGCACCCCGCACGATCAGGTCGCCCGCCTGGCCGGGATCGCCCGCGAGGCCGGGCTCGACGGCATCGTCTGCTCGGGCGCCGAGGTCGCTGCGGCGAAGAAGGCCTGGGCCGATGGCTTTTTCGTCGTCCCCGGAGTCCGCCCGACCGATTCGTCGGCAGGCGACCAGAAGCGCGTCGTGACGCCGCGTCAGGCGCTCGACGCCGGCGCTTCCATCCTCGTCGTCGGCCGCCCGATCACCCAGGCCGAGGATCCCGATCTGGCCGCCAGGGCGATCGCCGCTACCCTATAATCCCCTTATCCTGCCCTCGATGTCGAGGGGAGGGGGACCATGCGAAGCATGGTGGCGGGCCTCTGGGAGCCAAAGAAGCCCCTCCACCACACGTCGTGCGGTCCCCCTCCCCTGCAAATGCAGGGGAGGAAAAGTAGACATCGAGGGAGGGTGGGATTATCCGCCGCGCCGAGGAGCATTTCAATGAGCTGGCTGAACAAGGTCCGCGCCGCCATCCCCTTCCTTCCGAAGCGGGAGACGCCCGACAATCTCTGGCACAAATGCCCCGAATGCGAGGCGATGGTCTTCTCCAAGGAATATGAGGAGAATCTCTTCGTCTGCCCGCGCTGCCAGCATCACGGCCGGATCGGGCCGACCCGGCGCTTCGAGATGCTGCTCGATCCCGGCTACACCGTGCTGCCGCCGCCGCAGGTCAAGGAGGACCCGCTCAAATTCCGCGATTCCAAGCGCTATTCGGACCGCATCAAGGCCGCCCGCGCGGCGACAGGGGAGCCCGATGCGCTGATCAACGCGCGCGGCGCGATCGACGGGCACAGGGCGGTGATGGGCGTCCAGGATTTCGCCTTCATGGGCGGATCGATGGGGATGGCGGTCGGCGCCGCCTTCGTCGCCGGCGCCCGCGCGGCGATCGGCGATAATTGCCCCTATATCATCGTCACCGCGGCCGGCGGCGCGCGCATGCAGGAGGGCATCCTCTCGCTGATGCAGATGCCCAAGGCGACGGTCGCCATCGCCGAGCTCAAGGAGGCTGGCCTGCCCTATATCGTCCTGCTCGCCGATCCGACCACGGGCGGAGTCACCGCTTCCTATGCGATGCTTGGCGACGTCCAGATCGCCGAGCCGGGCGCTCTGATCGGCTTCGCCGGCCAGCGGGTGATCGAGAGCACGATCCGCGAGAAGCTGCCCGAAGGCTTCCAGCGCGCCGAATATCTGCTCGATCACGGCATGGTCGACATGGTCGTGCACAGGAAGGACCTGCGCGAACGGCTGGCGCTGCTGCTCGATTATCTCGCTCCGGCGCGGAAGGCTGCTTAGCTCGTCATGCTGAACTTGTTTCAGCATTCATCGTCGAGCCGCGGCGAAAATGGAGAAATGGACCCTGAAACAAGTTCAGGGTGACGGCTGATGGCCGACCGCGCGACCTCCACAGACCCCGCCGTCCAGGCCCAGCTCGACCGGCTCGCCCTGCTCTCGCCCGGCGCCGACATCCTCGGCCTCGATCGGATTTCCGCCCTGCTCGACCGCCTTGGCAATCCCGAACGCGCCCTCCCGCCCGTGCTCCACGTCGCCGGCACCAACGGCAAGGGCTCGACATGCGCCTTCCTGCGCGCTGCGATCGAAGCCGCGGGGCTAACCGCCCACGTCTACACGAGCCCGCATCTGGTCCGCTTCAACGAGCGAATCCGCCTCGCCGGGCGGCTGATCGAGGACGGCCCGCTCGCCGCCTTGCTCACCGAGACGCTCGACTCCGCGGCGGGCATGGAATTGAGCTTCTTCGAGGCGACCACGGCCGCCGCCTTCCTCGCCTTCGCGCGCAGGCCTGCCGACGCCTGCATCGTCGAGGTCGGCCTCGGCGGCCGGCTCGACGCGACCAACGTGATCGCCACGCCTCTGGTTTGCGGCATCGCCGACCTCGGCCACGATCACCACGCCTTCCTGGGCGACAGGCTGGAGCAGATCGCCGCCGAAAAGGCCGGCATCGCCAAGCCGGGCGTCCCGCTCGTCACCCAGGCCTATCCGGAGGCCATCGCGCATATCGTCGGCCGCATCGCGGCCGAGGCGGGCGCGCCCTGGTTTGAAATCGGGGAAACCGATCGGGACCTGTGGCAGGTCGTCGATTCGGTGTTGCAGCGGGAGCTCGGCGGCGCCCACCAGCGGCGCAATGCCGCGCTGGCGGTAGCGATGATCCGCCGCCAGGCCGTGCTCGACGTGCCCGTCGCCGCCCTGCGTGCCGGCCTCGCCCAAGCGAGCTGGCCGGCACGGTTGCAAAGGCTGGAGAGCGGACCCTTGCGCGACCTCCTCCCCGCGGGTGCCGAGCTCTGGCTCGACGGCGCCCACAATCCCGCCGCCGCCGGCGCCGTCGCCGCTTTCTTCGCTGGGGAAAAGCGGCCGCTGCACCTCGTCGTCGGCCTGCTCGCCAACAAGGACGCGCGCGGGGTGCTGGAGCCTTTTCGAGCCCGCGCCGGCAGCATTCAGGCCGTGCCGGTCCCCGGCCATGAGCATCATTCAGCCAAGGCGTTAAACGCCGCGCCCGCCCGGGACGTTGCCGACGCGCTCCGCGCCATCCCACCGGCAGGCCCGCCCGTCGTTCTGATCATGGGCTCGCTCTACCTGGCTGGGGAGGTGTTGGAGGCGAACGGTCAGCCTCCGGGCTGAGCCCCTCCCGGCGCGCGTCGCCCTCACCCTCTTTGCCCGCAGTGCCGATCGACGCGTCGATCAGCCCGGCGCGCATCATCAGCCAGAACAGGACGATTCCGGGCAGAGCGATGATCGTGGTGAACCAGTAGAAGTTCACGAAGCCCATCCACTCCACCATCGCGCCGGCGCTCGTTCCGGTGAGCAGGCGCCCGACGACGCTGGATGCCGCCGAGATCAGGGCATATTGGGTGGCGGTGAAGCGCAAGTCGGTCAGCGCCGAGAAATAAGCGACCACCACCACGCCGCCGACGCCGCTGGCGAAATTCTCGAAGGCCATGCAGGCGGCGAGGCCGGCATTGGTTTTCACCCCCATCGCCAGGACGGCGAAGGTCGCGTTCGACACGCCCATCAGGACCAGGCTCAGCAGAACCGAGCGCTTCATGCCCATCGTGGCATAGAGAATGCCGCCGACGAAGATCCCGATCAGATAGGCCCAGAAACCGACGCCGACGTCCCAGAGCGCGATCTCGTCATTGCTGTAGCCCATATCGTTGAGCAGCAGCCGGAGCACGAGTTGGCCCAGCGTGTCGCCGATCTTGTGAAGCAGGATGAAGAGCAGGACGAGCCAGGCGCCGTGGCGCTGGAAGAACTCCTTGAATGGCCCCGCGATCGATATCCATAGCTCCGAAATCCCCTTTCGGGCCGCGATCTCGCGATGGCGCTCGGGTTCGCCCATGACGAGCCCGGTCAGCATCGCCGGGAGCGCGAACACCGCGCAGGCGAGATAGGCCAGTTCCCAGCCATATCGCGCCGAGATGAACAGGGCCAAGGCGCCTGCCGTGACCGATCCTATCCGCCAGCCATATTGGGTCATTCCAGAGCCGACGCCGAGTTGCGAGGGTTTGAGCAATTCGATGCGATAGCCGTCGATCACGATGTCGTAGGTCGCGCCGGCGAACGCGACCAGGATCGCGGCGATCGCCGTCTGCAGGATATTCGCGGCGGGATCCTGGAAGGCGAGATTGGCGACTGCCGCGATCACCAGCACACCCGCCACGATGAGCCAGGAGACGCGCTGTCCCAGCCGCCCAAGCAAGGGGATCCGGACGCCGTCCACGACCCATGCCCACAGCGGCTTGAAATTGTAGACCAGGATGGCGAGCGTGAATGCGGTCACGTTCTTGGGGTCGATGCCGTCCTGCGCGAGCCGGCTCGTCAGGGTCGCTCCGATCATCGCATAAGGAAAGCCCGACGAGACGCCGAGAAAGAAGACGGCCATCGGCTCCCGCTCGAAATAGGGCCGGACCTGCCTGGGCATCCAGCGACCCAGATATCTCGCAAAGACGTATCCGAGTCCGATGAGGGCGACGATGATGATCGCGGCCAGCTGGCTTCTGCTCATGGCGCCCTTGTAACGGTTCAAACCGACCGGGCCAGTCCCTTTGACCGGCCCAGCCCCGTCGTCGCCGGCGCTTGCCTTACGTTCCCGTAAGTCGCACAATCCCACCATGGACATGCCGACGCGCCAGCGCCCGACCGAGGGCCAGCTGAACCTCGCCCGCGAGATTGTCGCGGGCGGGCGCCCGCAAGGCGGGGGCATCACCACGGTCCCCGCCTCGGCCTATACCGATCCGGCGCGCTTCGCGGCGGAGAAGGCGCGATTGTTCGACCGGCTGCCGCAAGTGATCGCGCCGTCGGCCTTGCTGCCCGAGCCCAATATGGCGGTCGCTCATAACGGCTTCGGCATGCCGCTTCTGCTGACCCGCGATCGTGACGGCGTCGCCCATGTCTTCTGGAACGTCTGCCGCCATCGCGGCACGCGCCTGGTCGAAGAGCAGGAGGTGCGCAAATGCCCGCGCATCGTCTGCCCCTACCATGCCTGGACCTACACCGCCGACGGCGCGCTGGCCGGAATGCCGCGCCCGGACAGCTTTCCGGGCCTCGACAAGGCCGACCATCATCTGAAGGCGCTGCCCAGCGCCGAGGCCGGCGGCCTGATCTGGTTCGCGCGCGAGGGCGGCGATGGGTCGGGCGCCGAAGGATCGGGCGAGATCGACTTCGCCGACGCCCATATGCTGGCGCCGGAATTCGACGCCTTCGGCCTCGCCGGCCACCATCTCTACCGCCGCCGGGTCCACGACGTCGCGGCGAACTGGAAGCTGATCATGGACGCCTTTCTGGAAAGCTATCACGTCCAGCGGCTCCATGCGCAGACCATCGGCAAGTTCTTCACCGACGGCATCACGGTCGGCGACTTCATCGGCATCCACCAGCGCTCGGCGGTCGGGCGCAACGAATATCTCGCCAGCATCGATCACAATGACTGGCCGGCTTTGCGCGCGGTGATCACCTTCGCCTACCAGCTGTTCCCGGCGACGATCATGATCATGAGCCCCGATTATGTGAATTTGATGGTGCTGATGCCGAAGGACACCGGCCGCACCCTGGTCGAGGATTTCATGCTGATCCCGGAGCCGCCGCGAAGCCCCGAGGAAGAGGATCATTGGCAGCGCAGCTGGACCCTGCTCGACGAAGGCGTGTTCGGCGCCGAGGATTACCGCGCCGCCGCTCTGGGCCAGAACGGCCTCGCCTCCGGCTCGATCGAAACCCTGACGCTGGGCACGCTCGAAACCGGAATCCGCAATTTCCACGACCAGGTCGAACGGGCGCTCACCTTCTAATCCTCCCCTCGCTTTCGAGGGGAGGGGGACCGCTCGAAGTGCGGTGGAGGGGCCACTTTCACCGTAAGAGGCCCCTCCACCATGCTTCGCAATGAACAGGTGAGATTGCCCCCGGCAACCTCGGCCATGTGCGGGGCACATGGCGACCTGTTCATCCCCCTCCCCTGCAAAGGCAGGGGAGATCACGCCTGCGCGTACAACACCAGCTCCGCCGGCAGATTGCCCACGTCTTTGCCCTGCAGATGATCGTCGATCGCCGTCAGCGCGCCGAGCAGGACCCGCTCCGAATAAGGCTTGGACAGGCAGCCCACCGCCAGCGCCTTGGCATCCTCCGTGCAATGGCCGGTGACGAACAGCACCGGGATCCCCTTCGCGCCGGCGGCGCGGGCGACGTCCATGCCATTGCCGTCGCCGGCGAGGTTGAGATCGGTGAGGATGAGGTGGATCTCCGCGGCCTCGATCACCGCCGCGGCGTCGGCATAGCTATCGACCGTCGCCACCACGTCGTAATCCGCGTCCTGCAGCATATTCTCGTTGTCGAAGGCCACCAATGGCTCGTCCTCGACGATGAGGATGCGGCTTATCCGCCTTTCGCGCTTGCCGAAGAGCATGTAGGGCGCACCCCTCCCTGATTGACGTTCACGCCTAACGAGCCATTTGGGAGCTTGTGCCGCCGCTGGCAATCGCCTCGGCGCGATTTCGCATCGAACCGCCCGAGACAGAGCCATGCCCCCGCCCAAAGACGAACAGAGAATCGCCAAGCTGCTCGCCCGGGCCGGAATCGCCTCGCGCCGCGAGGTCGAGCGGATGATCGCCGAGGGCCGGATCGCGGTCGGCGGCGTCAAGGTGGAGAAGCCGGCGACCCTGCTGACCTCGCTCCACGGCGTCACCGTGGACGGCCAGGCCGTGCGCGAGCCGGCCCCGGCCCGGTTGTTCCGCTACCACAAGCCGGCGGGACTGCTCACCGCCGAGCGCGATCCTAGGGGCCGGGCGACGATCTACGACAGGCTGCCCAAGGATCTGCCGCGGCTGATGCCGGTCGGCCGGCTCGATCTCAACACCGAGGGGCTTCTTCTGCTCACCACCGACGGCGAGCTGAAGCGCCAGCTCGAACTGCCGGCGACCGGAGTCGAGCGCAGCTACCGCGCCCGAGTCTTCGGCGAGGTCAGCCAGGCGCAATTGGAGGAGCTCATCCACGGCATCGAGATCGAAGGCATGCGCTACGGCGCGATCGACGCCAATCTGGAGCGCCGCACAGGCCGCAATAGCTGGGTCGAGATGCGCCTGCGCGAAGGCAAGAATCGCGAGGTCCGCCGGGTGCTCGAACATCTCGGTCTCCAGGTCTCGCGCCTGATCCGCACCGCCTACGGTCCCTTCCCGCTGGCCGATCTGTCCCCGGGCGCGGTCGACGAAGTCCGGCAGCACGATCTTGTGGCGTTTCGGAAAATGCTCAACTCCAATCCTCCCCGGGACGGGGAGGGGGACCATGCGAAGCATGGTGGAGGGGGCCCTTCTCGCGGTCCGAAGCCCGCTCCACCACGCGCCGGGGGCGCGCGGTCCCCCTCCCCGTCCCGGGGAGGATCTAGAAGGTGAGGATCATCGCCGGCCGATGGCGGGGCCGCGCGATCGACGCGCCGCCCGGCGAGACGACCCGCCCGACCAGCGACCGCGCCCGCGAAGGCCTGTTCTCGATGCTCGCCAGCCGGATCGGCAGCTTCGAGGATCTGCGCGTCGCCGATCTGTTCGCCGGCACCGGCGCGCTTGGCCTCGAAGCGCTGTCGCGCGGCGCCGCTTTTTGCACCTTCGTCGAGAAGGACCGAGCCGCGCTCGACACGCTCAAGCGCAACATCGCCAGGCTCGGAGCGATCGAGCGCAGCGACGTCCGCGCCCAGGCGGTGGAGCATGCGCCTTCGCCAACCGCGGCTTACGACATCGTCTTCATCGACCCGCCTTATGGCGCCGGCCTCGCTTCGGCCGCACTCGACCGCGCCGCCGCCTGGCTCGCCCCCGGGGGCTGGATCAGCGTTGAGGTGCATGGCGAGGATCTGGCGCTGCCGGCCGGGTTCGAGGCCGCCGCCGACCGCCGCTTCGGCAAGGCGGCAGTGTTTTTGATCCGAAATGCACGCTGATGCTTTTGGGCCGCCGGCAAATAGACTAGGCTGCGCCTTCGCCTCCCGAAAGTCTTTGCGGGGTGCGTGCAAGAAGAGGAGCAAGACCATGTTGGAGCCGAAGCCGAAAGATCCGGGCGAAGGTGGCGAGGGCGCGAAGACCCCGACCGACCCCGCCGCCAAGCAGCCCGACAAGGACCAGGCGCACACGTCCGGAGAGGCCACGGACGACCGGAAATAAGGGCTGGGCCGCCGCCCGCTCGAGCGGCGGCGGCCCGCTTCGCTCGCCGGGCCTCGCGCGACATAGCGGTTGCCGCAGGCGCCGACGTTCCCTACCTGTTCGCCGGTGACCGACCTCCCTTCCCCGACCCCCGAACCACTTTATCTCGCCGGCCTCAACGCGCCACAGCGCGAGGCCGTCCTGACCGTCGAGGGGCCGTTGCTGGTTCTGGCCGGCGCGGGCACGGGCAAGACCGCGGCCTTGACCGCGCGGCTCGCCCATTTGCTCCATACCAAGCGGGCCTGGCCCTCGGAGCTGCTCAGCGTCACCTTCACCAACAAGGCCGCGCGCGAGATGAAGGAGCGGGTCGGCCGGATCGTCGGCCAGGCCGTGGAGGGCATGCCCTGGCTCGGCACCTTCCATTCGATCGGCGCCAAGATGCTGCGCCG